>WNGK01006513.1_pt1 | contig 15746 bp, 15 predicted proteins | sample 5400601 | NCBI WGS metagenome assembly WNGK01 (sample SAMN13153376, study PRJNA577476) | soil metagenome | isolation source: 60 cm soil or saprolite under Garry oak tree replicate 1 | place: USA:California | collected 2016-06-15
TGGCGTCCGCGCCGCTGTTCGCCGGGATCCCGGCCACGGTGCGGGTGGACGGCCTGTCCGCCGTCATGGTGGTCACGGTCGCCGCCGTCACGCTGGCCGTGCTGGTCTTCGCGGCGGGCGAGTCCGGGCCCGGGGAGAACCGGGGTCGGTTCTTCGGGCTGATGCTGATCTTCGCCGGCGCGATGCTCCTGACCGTCACCGCGGCGACGCTGGCGCTGCTGCTGATGGGCTGGGAGGTGATGGGCGCGGCCAGCTACGCGTTGATCGGCTACTGGTGGCGCCAGCCGCGGCGGGTCACCGCGGCGAACACCGCGTTCCTGACTACCCGGGCCGGCGATCTCGGCCTGTACATCGCGGCCGGGGCCGCCTTGGCGGGCGGTGTCCCGGGGCTGGCGCTGGGACGCCTCGCGGCCGCGCCGGCCCCGTGGCTGGGCGTGGTCACGGCCGGGGTGGTGGCGGCCGCCTTCGGCAAGTCGGCGCAGCTGCCGTTCTCGTTCTGGCTGTCCCGGGCGATGGAAGGCCCGAGCCCGGTCTCAGCGCTGCTGCATTCGGCCACCATGGTCGCGGCCGGCGCCTACCTGCTGCTGCGCACCGAGCCGCTGCTGGCCGCCTCCGGCTGGGGCGGCCCGGTGGCCGCCTGGACCGGGGCGGTCACGGCGCTGGCGCTCGGGCTGGTCGCGGTCGCCCAGGAGGACCTCAAGCAGCTGCTGGCCGCCTCGACCTGCGCCCAGATCGGGTTCATGGTGCTCGCCGCCGGCGCCGGCGGCGTGGCGGGCGGGGTGATGCAGCTGGTCGCGCACGCCGCCGTCAAGAGCCTGCTGTTCCTGGCCGCGGGTGCGTGGCTGACCGCGCTGGGTACCAAGCGGCTGGGCGCGCTGCCCGGCGCCGCCCGGCAGTATCCGGTGGTGGGCGTGGCGTTCACCGTCGGGGCGGTGGCGCTGGCGGGCCTGCCGCCGGCGTCGCTGTGGGTGACCAAGGATGAGGTGCTCGCCGCGGCGCTGCGCCACGGCCCGGCCCTGTATGCGACCGGGCTCGCCGCCGCGGTGGTCTCCGCCGTCTATGCCATCAAGGCGCTGTGGTACGTCTGGCAGCCCGTGCCGGCCGACGCTGCCGCCGGTTATGACACCGAACAGCCCGGCACCCGGCGCGTGGCCCGGGTAGCCGCCGGGCCGCTGATCGCCCTGGCCGTGCCCGCGGCGGCTCTCGGCGTGCTGGCCCTGCCGGTGATCGCCGCGCCGCTGCGGGGTGCGCTCGGCGCGGCGGCCGAACCGTCGCCGGCCTGGTGGCAGCTCACGCTGTCGGCGCTGCTGGCGGTCGCGGCCAGCGTCCTGACCTGGTGGCGGGCGGGCGCCGGGGTGCCGGTCCCGGCGGCGGTCAGGGGCTGGCTGGCGCGGTGGCTGGGCCTGGAACGGGCCGCGATGGTCCTCATCGCCCGGCCTGTGCTGGCCTTTGCCCGGCTGCTGGCCGGTTTCGATGACCGGGTCCTGGACCGCGGGGTCAGCGTGATCGCGCGCGGCACCGTCGCCCTGGCGGGCGCCGCGGCGCGGGCCGACGACGCCGACGTCGACGGGCTCATCCGCCGGGTGGCCGCCGGGGCGCGGCGGCTCGGCCAGCTCGCCCGGCGGCCGCAGACCGGGCAGCTGCACACGTACTACGCTCAGGCCGCCGTGGCGCTGGCGATGCTCACGCTGGTCTTCATCTTGGTGAGGTAGCCCGATGCTCTCGGCGATCGTGTTCTTGCCGGCGCTGGCCGCCGCCGGGCTGCTGGCCGTACCCACCCGGGCGCCCCGCGCCGTGTTCTTGTGGGCATGGGTCGGCGTCAGCGCGGCGGGCCTGGCCCTGGTCGTGGCGGCCTGGGCCGGCTACCGGCCGCACGGGGGGTTCGGCTGGACAGAGGACGCCAGGTGGATCCCCAGTGCCGGGGTCGGCTACCACGTCGGCGTGGACGGTCTGTCGCTGCCGCTGCTGGCGATGACCGCCGTGCTGTTCCTGGCCGTCGCCGTCTACTCGCTGCGCGAGACCCGGCGGCCGAAGAGCTACGTGTGCCTGTTCCTGTTCCTGCAGGCCGTCTGCCTGGGCTTGTTCACCGCCCTGAACCTGATCTTGTTCTTCGTCTACTTCGACCTGTCCATCGTGGGGATGTACTTCGTCATCGCCGGCTGGGGTCACGGCGAGCGGGCCCGCGCGGCGGCGCTCAAGTTCTTCCTCTATACCTTCACCGGGTCGCTGGCGCTGCTGCTGGGGTTCATCGGCCTGTACCTGGCCGTCCGCCCGCACACCTTCGACATGGTGACCCTGATCACCGCGAAATCGGCCTGTACCTGGCCGTCCGGCCGCGCACCTTCGACATGGTGACCCTTATCGCCGCGAACCCGCTGGCCGGCCGCGGCGCATATGCCGGGCTGGTGCTGCTGGCGGTCATGCTCGGGCTGGCGGTCAAGACCCCGGTGGTCCCGTTTCACACCTGGCTGCCTCCGGCGCACACCGAGGCCCCGGCGGCCGGGTCGGCGATCCTGGCCGGGGTGCTGCTGAAGATGGGCACCTACGGGTTCTTCCGGATCGCGATGCCTATGCTGCCCGGCGCGTGGCGCCAGTACGCGGCCGTGTTCGTCGTGGCCGGGGTGATCTCGGTGATCTACGGGGCGCTGGTCGCGCTCGCCCAGGCCAGCTTCAAGCGGATGATCGCCTACACCAGCGTCAACCACATGGGCTACATCCTGCTCGCGGCCGGCGCGGCCGGGATCCTCGCCCACGGCCAGGCCCAGGCCCGGTCGCTGGCGGTGACCGGGGCGGTGACCCAGATGGTCAGCCACGGCCTGCTCACCGGGGCGCTGTTCCTGCTCTCCGGCGTCCTGTACGACCGGGGCGGCACCTACCAGATGGACGCCTACTCCGGCCTGGCCGGCCGCACGCCCGTTTTCGCCGCGGTCACCGCGGTCGCCGCGTTCGGCAGCCTCGGCCTGCCCGGCCTGTCCGGGTTCATCGCCGAGTTCCAGATCTTCACCGGCAGCCTGGCCACCGCCGCGGTGGCCACCGCGATCGCCGTGGCCGGCATCTTGATCACCGCCGCGCTGTTCCTGCGCGCGCTGCAGCAGATCTTCACCGGCCCGCTGCGCCTGCCCGGCGAGCCGGGCACCCCGGCCGCCTTCGGGGACCTCACCGCCACCGAGGCGGCCAGCACCGTGCCGCTGCTCGCCCTCGCGGTCGTCATCGGGATCACGCCCAGGTTCCTTCTTGACCTCATCGAGCCGGCTGCTCGCGCCCTCACCCACCTGGTCGCTCGGTGAACGAAAACCTCGGTCCGCTCGCCCCCGAGATCATCCTGGCCGTCAGCGCGGTCGCCGGGCTGCTGGCCGGCTCCTGGCTGCCTCGCGACCGGCAATGGCTGATCCGCGCGATGACCGCCGCGGCATGCCTGGCCGGGCTGGCCGTCGCGGCCCTGGCCGCCACCCAGCCCGCCGCTACCGACTTCGGGACCAGCTACGTCATCGACGTCGCCACCAGCGCCGTCCGCATCATCGTCCTGGCCGCCCTCCTGCTCATCGTGTGCCTGTCCGCCGGCCAGGTCGCCGCCCACCCGCGGGAGACCGAGTTCTACGTGCTCCTCCAGCTCGCCGCGCTCGGCACCATCGTGCTGGCCGGCGCCGGAGACCTGCTGCTGCTGTTCGCCGGCTACCTGCTCGCCTCGGTACCCGGCTATGCCCTGGCCGGATTCTTCAAGGACGCTCGCCGCGCTGGCCGGGGCGCCCCACGGCGCCGTCACCGCCGGCCTGATCGCCGTGCTGGCCGGCCTGCTGTTCAAGGCAGGCGCCGTCCCCGGCCACTTCTGGGTCCCCGACGTCACCGACGGCAGCTCCCCTCCGGTCGCCGCGTTCATCACCACGGTGCCCAAGATCGGCGCGTTCGCCGCGCTGCTGCGGCTGCTCACCACGGCCATCCCCGCAGCCGCCGTGAACTGGCCGCTGCTGGCCGCCGTGCTCGCCGCCGCCACCATGACATTGGGCAACCTCGCCGCGTTCTTCCAGACCTCGCCCAAGCGGCTGCTCGCCTACTCCACCATCAGCCAGGCCGGCTACCTGCTGATGGGCATCGCCGCCGCCCGCAGCGGTCTCGCTGCCCGGTCGCTGCTGTTCTACCTGGCCGCCTACGCCGTCACCAACCTCGGCGCGTTCGCCGTCGTCACCGAACTGCCGCACGCCGCCACCCTGGCCAGCTACCGCGGCCTGGCCCGCCGCCACCCCGGCCTGGCCGCGGTCCTGCTCATCTGCCTGCTCGGCCTGGTCGGCACCCCGCCCACCAGCGTGTTCTTCGGCAAGCTCGAGATCTTCACCGCCACCATCGACGGCGGCTACACCTGGCTCGCCGCCCTCGCCGTCGCCAACACCATCGCCTCGCTGTTCTACTACCTGCGCTGGCTAGCGCCCGCCTTCCTCCGCGAGCCCGCCAGCCAGCCGGACCCGCAGCCCGCCGCAGGCCACTGGGCCGCCGCCATCGCCTACGCCGCCGGCGCCATCTCGCTCGCGCTCGGCGTCGCCGCCGGCGCCGTCATGCCGCTGCTGAGCGGAACCCTGCTGCGGTAACCCTCCGGCCCCGGCGACCACGTTTCCGCGGCATACCCCCTACGGACAGTGACCCCGGGCGGCCGGGATGGGACCTTCGGCCCCTGCACGGCTGCTGCCCGGCAGGCCAGGCTGGATGCCGTCACAACATGAACCGCAGGCAAATCCTGATGATTCACGCGCACGCCCAGGCGGCTACTCGCCCGGCCTGGCGCACCGTCAACATCACCCCGGCCGAGCGTGCCGGCCGCATCGCGATCGGCCTGGCCGCCGTCATCGCCGGCGCCGTCCTGCTGGCGAGCGCGGGATCGGAGCTCGCCGTCGTCCTGGAAGCGCTGCTGGTCGCCGCAGGCCTGGACCGGGCGGTCACCGGCGCGCTCGGGCACTGCCCGCTGTACGCCAAGCTCGGCTACCAGCCGAGATCGCTTCGGGAGACGCGATGACCACCCGGCACGACCCTGGCACCCGCGCCGATGAGACGGCGCGCGCCGGACAGCGGCACGGCCACGGCGGCCACCGCTGGATGATGACCGCCTGCTGCGTCCCGATGCTGGCGATCGCCGACATCCTCGTCGCGACCGGGGTCGTGAGGCCGTTCTTCCTTGTCTTCGCCGTCGGCTGAATGCTGCGGGCCTCGACGAGTTCCTGGCGGAGGCAGGCACCCTGGCCGGCGGGTGGCTATCCGGGTCGGCTCGCCGTCGCGCCTAACCCCCTCGTGGGCTTATCTGGGCGTCGGTCCTCCGCATCAGGCCGCTAGTTCACCGGCCGTCGCAGCCCGCACCCACACCATTGGCGCCTCCGGGTCCGGCGGCATCGAGCCAACTGGCCGGACCGCTGTCCACTCGATGCCGCCGACTGGCAGCCAGACGGCCCACCGCGGGAAAGCACACAACAGCCTCGTCGCTCGCCTCGACCGACGGGTCGGCGCTACTCATCCGGCGTTCCAGTCCGGCCAGGCCGGGCGCGGGCAGCGTCGGAAGACCGGTCTGCGGAAAACGTCAGCATGGAGTGAGTTCCTTAGTAATGGCAGTGCCGGGCACGCTGGCATCACGCAACAGCGGTATGCCCAACTCCCGGATCACGCACGTGAACTGGCTTCCACGCCCCTCGCCAGCCGTTCGGTCATCCGTCCGAACAGGGTTATCGGGCTTGGCAGTCGGTCGGCGATGCGCCGCTCGATACGGGAATGACGGATTACGCGGCAGACCAGGATGAGCGCGACTGCCTCGGCACGGATAGGCCCTGAAAGTGGGATCCGGGTGGGCACGCCGGCATACCGCTGGTTCGCCTTTAGACGCAGAGCTCCGGTCGAAGAGGTCTCGCTCACGAATGTCCCCTCCGGGGAGGCTCTGCGTGACCTCCGAATTCGATGGCTGCTTCTCCGAATTCCGCTGTATTCAGCTGGTCCCGGCCCGGGATGTTCCTTCGGGCGGCGCGGGCAGCCGGACCTGGACGATCAGGCCGCCGTCCTGTCGGGGTGTGGCGTGGACGTCGCCGCCGTGGGTGTGGGCGACGGATCGCACGATGGACAATCCCAGGCCGGCACCGCGGCCTGGTGAGGACGCCGCAGCGGAGTCGGCGAGGCGTTCGGTGGCGCGCAGGCGCCGGAAGGGTTCGAACAAGGCCGGGACTTCGTAGGGCGGGACAGGCGGTCCGGTGTTCTCGACGGTGAGGTGCGCCCGGTCACCGGCGGTGCCGGTGATCATGGTGATCTCCCCGTGGGCGGGCACGTTGTAGCGGATGGCGTTGTCGACCAGGTTCTGGGCGAGCCGCTCCAGCAGGACCGGGTCGCCGGTGACTGGAGCGGGCCGCAGGTCGGCATGGATCTCGATGCCGGCGGCGCGTGCCATAGCTTGGGATTCGGTGCTGACGTGCCGTGCGATGTCAGCGAGATCCGCAGGGGTGGGGTCGGCGACGCCTTGTTCGCTGCTGGCCAGGGTGAGCAGTCCGTCGATGAGCCGCTCGTGACGCTGGTTGACGGCGAGCAGGGTGCTGCCAAGCTGACGGAGTGCCTCATTGGCCCGGGAATCGTCGAGCGCCACTTCGATGAGCGTCCGGTTGATGGTCAGTGGTGTACGCAGCTCATGGGAGGCGTTGGCGACGAACCGCCGCTGGCTGTCAAACGAGCGGTCCAGCCGTTCCAGCATGGCGTCGAAGGTGTCGGCGAGGTCTTTGATCTCATCGTGAGGGCCGTCCAGGGCAATGCGTTCGTGCAGGCTGCGGTCGGCGACGCGCCGGGCGGTGGCGGTGATCTGCTGCAGGGGACGCAGCGCCCGTCCTGCCAGAAGCCACCCGAATCCGCCAGCGGTGACGCCGACGGCCCCCAGGGCAACGAGCGAGGCAACGAGCAAGGTGTTGAGGGTGTCGTCCCGGTCCCGCGCGAACTGGGCGAGCAGCGCCTTCTGCGCCTGGTGGGCAGCCTGTTGCGAGCCTGGTTCGGTGGTAGCCGATGCTGGCACGTGCTCGGTGGTGTCGGCCCGCGCTGTCACCTGACGGTCTAGGGCCGCCCTCATGGAGATGTACATGACTGCGACCAGCACCGCCCCGGCGAGGAAGAACGCCGCGGCGTAGAGTAGGGTGAGCCAGACCCGGATCGTGGAACGCCACAAGCGCCAGGGAGCGGTCATGAGATGCGGTATCCCGCACCGGGAACGGTCTCGATGACGGGCGGGTCGCCCAGCTTCCGGCGCAGCATCATAATGACGAACCGGACGACGCCGGTGAACGGATCGGCGTGCTCGTCCCATGCCTTCTCCAGCAGGTGCTCGGCCGAGACCACGCCGCCCTCGGCTCGCAGCAGCTCGGCGAGGACCGCGAACTCCTTGCGGGACAAGCCGACTGGCTGGCCGTCTCGGGCCACCGTGCGGCGATGCTGGTCCAGGCGGATGCCACCCCGTCGCAGAACCGGGGGCGCGGCGGGCCGTGTTCGCCGGCCCAATGCCTGGATGCGGGCGGCTAGCTCGGCAAACGCAAACGGTTTGGTGAGGTAATCATCGGCCCCGAGACTCAGCCCGGCGACCCGCTGGCTGACCGCAGTGGCGGCGGTGAGCATCAGGATCCGGGTGCCGACGCCGGAACCGGCCAGCGTGGCGCACACCTCGTCGCCGGACATGATCGGCAGATCGCGGTCGAGCACGACGACGTCGTAGTCGTTGACCGCGAGCCGTTCCAGCGCGGCGTCGCCGTCGTAGGCCACGTCCACGGCCATCGCATGCCGGCGCAGCCCGGCGGCGATAGCGTCGGCCAGCAGTCGCTCGTCCTCTGCCACCAGCACCCGCATAACACCATCTTGCCTGGTCACAGTGTTAGGGCGCCGTTAGGGGATTCCCTAACGGCGTTCTCACGCCCGAAGGTGTTCGCTAGCCCCATGTTGGCATTCCCTACCCGCTACCTGATTGTCCTGCTCGGCGCGTTCATTCTGCTGACAGGATGCAGCTCGTCGCCGGGCAACCAGACGGTGCCTGTCGCCGGCCAGGAGCAGGCGCTCAAGTACGCGCAGTGCATGCGGGCCCACGGCGTGCCCGACTTCCCCGATCCGGATCCCAACGGGCAGTTCCGGGGCGTGGGCCACGAGCAGCAGGGCAACCCGAAGTTCAGTGCCGCCCAGCAGGCGTGCCGCGCTCTGGCCCCAGGCGGCGAGCACGAGAATTTCGGGGATCCGGCCTTCGTGAGCCAGGCGCGTCAGTTCTCGCAGTGCATGCGGGCCCACGGCCTGCCCGACTTCCCCGACCCTGACGCCCAGGGGCGGTTGCGCGGCACCGGCCACGAACAGCAAGGCGACCCCAGGTACCGTGCAGCGTTTGAGGCCTGCCGCTCAAAGCTGCCGGGCGGAGGCGAGCATAAATGAGGCGCAAGCCCCTGATGACAGGTGCCGCGGTGGTGATCCTCGGCGGGGCGGTCGCCGGATTCGTGCTCGCCCGGGGATCAGGCGGCACGGAGCCGGGAGCCGGTTCCGGGTTGCCTCCGGCCACCGCGACAGTCACCAGGACGACGCTGGTGGAAACCAAGACGGTACCGGGCACGCTCGGCTACGGCGATCCGGCCCCGGTCATCGCGGCCGAGCGCGGGACACTGACGTGGATCGCGCCGGTCGGCTCGACGGTGAAGCGGGGCGGGCCGCTGTTCAAGATCGACGAGCGATCGGTTGTCGTGCTCTACGGCTCGCTGCCGCTGTACCGGAGGCTGCAGGATGGCATCAAGGGTGCCGACGTCGGGCAGCTGGAGCGGAATCTCTTCGATTTGGGCTACACCGGATTCACCGTCGATGACACCTACACCGCGGCCACCGCCGCTGCGGTACGCAGCTGGCAAGCCGACCTCGGTCTGCCCGGAACTGGAACCGTCGAACGGGGTCAGGTGGTATTTACGCAGGGGAAGGTCCGGATCGCCGCGCACACGGCCCGGGTCGGCGACATCATCGGTGGCGATACGGCCGGAGGTGGCGGCTCGGTCCTCAGCTACACCGGCACCACGAAGCAGGTCACCGCCAAGCTCGAGATGGCCGACCAGGCTCTCGCGGTCAGCGGCCGCACAGTGACGGTCACGGTTCCCGGCGGGGGGACGGTGAAAGGAAAGATCTCGCAGGTCGGCACCGCCGTCACGGCGCAGGGCACTGCTTCAGACGGCACGGCCTCTCCGGACGGCACGAGTTCGGCGGCCTCCGACGCGAGCACCGAGGTGACCGTGACGATCGCCGACCAGAAGGCTCTCGGTTCGCTCGACGCCGCTCCCGTCGATGTCGACTTCGTCAGCAACAAGCGCGAAGACGTACTGGCGGTGCCGGTCGCCGCGCTGCTCGCACTGCCCGAAGGCGGCTTCGGTGTCCAGGTCGTCGACGGTGACAGGGCGCGCATCGTCGCGGTGAGGACCGGAATGTTCGCCGCCGGGCAGGTCGAGGTCACGGGTAAAGGCATCGCGGAGGGCGTGAGGGTGGGGGTCCCGAAGTGACCGGCCCGGCCGAGGCGATCGTGACGCTGCGCGGGGTTGGCCGCGAATACCCCGGCGGGGTGACCGCGCTCCGCGGCATCGACCTGGATATCCACCGCGGTGAGCTGGTGGCGATCACCGGCCCTTCGGGGTCCGGCAAGACGACGATGCTCAACGTGATGGGTGCGCTGGACCGGCCGAGCGCCGGGCAGGTCGTCGTGGACGGTTTCGACGTCGCGGAGCTGTCCGATCGCCAGCTGTCGGCGCTGCGAGCGTCGCGGATCGGGTTCGTCTTCCAGCACTTCCACCTGGCGCCAGGCGTCTCGGTAGTCGACAACGTCGCCGACGGCCTGCTCTACGCCGGCGTCCGCGTGCGCGAACGCCGGGAGCGCGCCGAAGCGGCGTTGGTGCGGGTCGGGCTCGAACACCGGCTGACCCACCGGCCGCATGCGCTGTCCGGCGGCGAAAAACAGCGCACCGCCATCGCGCGGGCCGTCGTGTGCGAGCCCGCGCTGCTGCTCGCCGACGAGCCAACGGGCGCGCTGGACAGCCAGTCGGGACAAGGGGTGATGCGGCTGCTGCTCGATCTCAACGAGACGGGCACCACCATCGTCGTGATCACCCACGAGCACATGGTCGCGTCGCAACTGTCTCGTCAGGTGTCCATGCTGGACGGCCGGGTGGCCGATGACCGGACGGCGGTGAGGCTGTGACGGCGCCGCAACCCGGCCGGTTGAGCCCTCCCGACGCGCTGCGGCTAGCAGCGTGCGGGCTGCGGGCCCGCCCACTGCGGGTAGCCCTCTCCGCGCTGGGGATCGCGATCGGGATCGCAGCGATGGTCGCCGTCGTCGGGACCTCCGCATCCAGCCGTGCCAAGCTGGACCGGCAACTGGCTGCGCTCGGCACGAACCTGCTCACCGTGGCGCCGGGTCAGACCCTGTTCGGGGAGAAGGCCACGCTGCCTGACCAGTCGGTGGTGATGATCGGCCGGATCGGCTCGGTCGAGTCCGTCACCGCGATCGGGCAACTCCCCGCCGCCAAGGTGTACCGCACCAGCAAGATCCCGGCCCCCCAATCCGGCGGCATCGGCACCTACGCGGTGCGCACCAGCCTGCTCGGCACCGTGGGCGCTACCATCGCCGCCGGAACCTGGCTCAACGCGGCAGCCGCCCGATACCCGGCCGTCGTGCTCGGGGCAACAACCGCCGAGCACCTCGGCATCACCGCCGCCAGCCCAAACACGCAGATCTGGCTCGGCGGGCGATACTTCACCGTCGTCGGCATCCTGCACCCGGTTTCGCTCGCGCCGGAACTGGACCTGGGCGCGCTCATCGGCTGGCCGGCCGCGCAACGCTATCTCGGCCTCGACCCCGACATCACCACCGTGTACACCAGGACCAATCCCGACACCGTCGAAGCCGTCCGCGAACTGCTCGCCAGGACCGCCAACCCGGCGCAACCCAACGAGGTCGACGTGTCCCGGCCCTCCGACGCGCTCGCCGCCCAGGCCGCCGCCAAGACCACCTTCAACGGCCTGCTGCTCGGCCTCGGCGCCGTCGCCCTGCTCGTCGGCGGCATCGGCGTCGCCAACACCATGGTCATCTCCGTGCTCGAGCGCCGCGCCGAAATCGGGCTGCGCCGCTCACTGGGCGCCACCCGGCGACACATCCGCATCCAGTTCCTCACCGAATCCCTCCTGCTGTCCGTCCTCGGCGGCGGCGCAGGAGTACTCCTCGGCTACAGCGCGACGACGGGATACGCAACACTGCAGGACTGGCCCACCGTCATCCCCGCCTGGGTCATGGCCGGGGGCATCACAGCAACCCTGATAATCGGCGGAGCAGCCGGCCTCTATCCCGCCATTCGCGCGGCAAGAGTCTCCCCCACCGAAGCGCTCGCCGCCACTTAAACTTGGCGGGCGCCGTCAGCGTGGGTCTTCTGGGTTGGCGGCGGCGAGTTGCCTGGCGGCGAAGCGAGCACAGCAGCATGTTGCGGGTCCGGGTGCTGATATCCGGTTCCCGTTCGCCTGCTGGCTTCCGAACGGCATCCCGTCCTCCTGCCCGCCAGCCGACGGCAAGGACCACGATCTGGCCGCTGGTGTCGGCCGAATTCATCGCCACCCCATCACGACCTGGAGCCCTGGCGGGCAAGGTCGTGTTCGCCGTGGTCAACACGCTGAGCGGGCCGCGCGGCCGGGTAGCGTCACCTGGGTAAGGTTCCCGGCCGCGCGGGGCCTAGCGGGCTGCGGTCAGGTGATGTAGCCATGGCCCGTGACCGGATCACAGTCACCACCGGCCGTTCGGAATCATAGAGATTCTTTCTCTTACGATCGTTTCTGAATGTTTTTGCCTCTTTCCTGGCTCGGCGGGGCGGTCTAGCGTGTGGACAACGGCTCTCCCGCACAGCGAGGTGACGATCATGAGGTGCCGTGCAGCACTTTTTTTCCTGACGGCTTCGGCATGCCTGCTGGCGGTCCCGGCGGCAAGCGCGGCGGGCGGGGGGAGCGCGCAAAGGGGCGGCGTGACGGTCGGCCCGGGCGGCGGGACCCCCGGGACATCGAAGAACTTCGTGCTTGTCGGGCACGACGCCCTGTTCGGCCGCGGGATGAACGCGGCGGCGGCCATCTACCGGCACTTCATCTATATCGGGAACCGGACCGACGGCTCGTCGGCGTGCGGGGTGGGCGACCCGCGCGGGCCGGGAAATAACTGCCCGCACCCGCATCCGGGGGTGCTGGTCGAGGACATCGCCAACCCGGCGGATCCGCACGTGGTCGGCGAGATAGGGCCTCCGCTGGAGGGCAACCCGGGCATTACCTCCCGCGAGCTGCGGGTGTGGCCGCGGGCCAGGCTGCTGATCGTGATGAACTTCCGGTGCAGCTCGGTGATCCACGCCTGCGTGCCCGGTACCGACCAGCAGTTCCGTTACGACCTGGCGTTCTACAGCCTGGCCGACCCGGTGCACCCCCGGTTCATCTCCAGCTACGTGCCCACCTCGGCGGCCGGGCTCGCGGTCAAGCCGCACGAGATGTACCTGTGGCAGGACCCGCAGCGCCCGCACCGGGCGCTGCTGTGGATCTCCACCCCGCAGCTCACCGCCGACCCGGCGGTGCCGAACATGATGATCGTCGACATCAGCAAGGTCGCGTCCGGCGGTCCGGTCACCGAGCTCGCCGAGGGCAACTGGAACGGGCTGTATGAGAACGGCGGCAGCGAGACCTTCTTCCAGAACGACCTGTATACCCACTCGATGGCACCCACGGCGGACGGCAGGACCACGTACCTGTCGATGGAGGGCGGCGAGATGCTGGCGCTGGACACCAGCGCAGTGGTCAACGACACGTCGCCGGGCAAGGTCATCTCGCTGAATAACGACCTGATCACCAGCCCGGCCAGCCGGCCGGTCTGGGGCAACCCGTTCCCCAACTGCCTGAAGGCCTGCCCCGAGGGGCATTCCTCGGTTCCCATCCCGGGGCGGCCCTACGTGCTGACCGTCGATGAGATCTACGGGACGTTCACCGACCCCACCTTCGGCTGCCCGTGGGGATGGGTGCACCTGATCAACGTCCGCGACCCGGCCCACCCGGTCATCGTGGGCGAGTACAAGATCACCCAGGACACGCAGGCGTTCTGCGGCAGCCCCGCCGACGACCCGCTCACCGAGCAGTTCACCAGCTACTCCTCGCACAACCCGACCGTGCTGCCCGACCTGGCGTTCGACGACTGGCACTCCGGCGGCGTGCAGGCCATCGACATCTCCAACCCCGCCGACCCGCAGCAGGCCGGCTGGTACTCCCCGGTGCCTCTCTCCACAGTGGCCACCGAGGACCCGGCGCTCAACCGCGGCCCGAACAAGGTCACCATGTGGAGCTACCCCATCATCCGCAACGGCCTCATCTACGTCATCGACATCCGGAACGGCCTGTACATCCTGCGCTACACCGGACCGCACTGGTTCCAGGCCGCCGGCATTCACTTCCTGGAAGGAAACTCCAACCTCGGCGACGCCGTCCGCCTGACCCGCGCGGGACGGTAAGCAAGCCCGGGCGACCTGGCGTTCATGCGCCCGGCAGGTCGCGGCGGGCGAACGCGTCACGCCTCATCCGGCCAGGCTGCGAGCGAGCAGGGCGATGCCCACGCCCCAGTCGGTCATCCGGCCGGGAGGCACGTATCCCGTCTCGTTGTTGGTGCCGTAGGCGAAGCGGGGCTTTGTCGTCCCCTCATCCTGGGGCAAGGCGAGGTACCGCTCCCTGCCCTCGGGGTCGATGAAGTAGATGGCCGAGGTGTGGATGATGTCGCCGTTCGGGTTCGGCGCTCCCACGCTGATGTTGTAGCCGTGCCAGGCGGCGCGGAGCGCCGCGAGGGATCCGGTGAAGAAGTGCCAGCCCGGAATGGAGTTGAGCTGGTGCTCCGCGGAGAACGCCGCCACGGCGGGCACGGACCGGTAGTGCGGGTTGACGTTGACCGCGGCGAACACCACCTTGCCCGCCAGCGGCCCGAGGTCACGGTATGCGTCCACGAACTCCTGCGCGACGATCGGGCAGATGTCGGTGCAGTGGTCGTCCATGAACTGCAGCACCACGACCTTTCCGCGGAAGCCTGGCATGGCCATCGTCCGCCCGGCCTGGTCGGTGAGAGTGAACCCGGGCGCAGGCGTGGCGGGCAGCGGGCTCAGGCTCATCAGGTCGGCCAGGCGCGTGGAAACGCTCGCCGGGATCCCGCTGGGCCGCAACTCCTGACCAGCACCCGGGCCGGACGGCCGGGTGAGGGCATAAACCGATACTCCGGCCGCGACTGCGACCGCCAGCACGAGCAGGCCGGACATCAGGCCGCGCCCCGGGCGCCTGACGCGGCCGTCGTGCGGGCCGTCAGGGCCGGCCGCCGATCCGCGGCCCTGGCCTGCCGGGCTATCGTCCCCGGCTGGGCGTCCCCGGGGCAGCTTGACAATCATGGTGATGTGATCTCCTGCGCCGCGCATCTGCCGCTGGCATGCGGCCATGCAGGTGCCTCGCTCCCGTAGCAGATACTGCGATCGTCATAGGGCCGCCGCAACCCCGGCCCGCCTGGATGACCGAATTGTCATGACTGCCGGGTGGGAGGCGACAAGCCAGGGCTCGCTGCGGTTGCGCGGTACTCCCGTAGCGGGGACAAGAACCACAGCCCGTTCGGCATGAAGAGCTCTTGATTTTCCCGAACGGGCAGTGGTGACAAGTTCCGGGCGTGCGAGGCTCCAGCGGCAGTTCGCACCCGCTGATCTAGTCAGCGCGAACAGCACCGAAAACCCGGCCATGGCCCCCGGCTGACCGGACAGGACCTCAAGCGCCCTCCTCGTGAACGCCGGGTGCCTCACGCGGCCGACCTCAGCGCTCCCGCGACAACCTCGGCTCCCAGACATTGTAGACTTAAGAGGTTTAGGTGAAATCTGGCCACGCTACCCGGGCGGGCACGGAAGCCTGAATGCTCAGCCGCTCGGCCGGTGTTGCGCCAGGGCGGGCCAGGCGAACAGCTGATGATCGTCTTCGGCGTTCCGTGGTCGACCGCGGCTGGTCCGGTCAGGCGGGTGAGGCCGGTTGCCAGGTGACCGTCAAGCCGTCGCGCCGCGCGAACCTGCCGAGGTCCCGCGTGATGATGTCCTGGATCTGTCGCAGGTTCTCCTCGTCGTTCGCTTCGACGCGGAGAGTCAGCAAGGTCTCGTCGGCGGCGATCGCGCATCGGCCCCACGGGCTGAAGGTGACGACGCCGCGCGTGTCCGACCAGTCGGCATGGACCTGGACGTCACGGCGGGCCAGCGCTTCGCCGAGATGCATCCCGTGCCCGCGGTGGCCGCTCATCGAGTCCGCATGCTTGCAGAATTGGACGAGATACCGGCTCGCGCGCGTGGTCTCGACATGTGCCTCGGCGGTCAGCATGGCGCGTCCTCGCAGGTCCTGGTCAGCGCGGCCAGCCAGCCGCGGACTCCGGTGGGGTGGACGTTGGTGTCGATGGTGGCGGGCTCGATCGAGTCGATGCGCCAGCCGACTGTGAACGCGGCAAGGATGTCGCCGAGGCTGACGCGGTGTGGCACGTCCGGCTGCGCGTCGCTGTAGCAGAGCATGAAGTACCGGCCTCCGGGGCGCAGGACGGACCCCAGGCCGTGCACGTACTCGGCACGGTCGGCGCCGTCCAGGATGTGGAACAGCTCGCAGTCGATCACCGTGCCGAACGGCTCACCGTCGAGCTCGGTCAGCCGGCGGGCGTCGAGGTGCAGGAAGCGCGCGGTGAG
>WNGK01005641.1_pt1 | contig 15742 bp, 15 predicted proteins | sample 5400601 | NCBI WGS metagenome assembly WNGK01 (sample SAMN13153376, study PRJNA577476) | soil metagenome | isolation source: 60 cm soil or saprolite under Garry oak tree replicate 1 | place: USA:California | collected 2016-06-15
GGCGGCGGTGAAGCCGTCCGTGCAATCGGCGGGCACCGGCACGGGTTCGATCGTGACGCGACCCAACACCTCGAACTCGATCGGGTGGGGATAGCGGGAGGTTGTGACGCCGGCGAGGCCGGGGAAGTAGTCGTCGAGCCAACCGAAGTTCGCATCGGGGTCGTGCGTGAAGAAGACGGCGCGCCTCCGCGCGACGCGGCGGATCTCGGCAAATGCTGCTGGACGATCCGCCCAGTGATGGGCGGTCAAGACTGCGAGAACCGCGTCGATGCTCTTGTCCGGCAGCGGTAGCGCCTCAGCTACGCCGCGGACTGCTGGTGGGAGCGACGGAGGCCGCTGCCGGATCATCAGCTCGGACGGCTCGACCGGGACAACCGCGAGATCGGTCGGTTCGTAGGAGCCCGAGCCGGCGCCGATGTTCACGACGGAAGTGGCGTCGCCGAGCGCCGCCCGAATCACGCCCGCGATCCTCGCGTCGGGGCGACGCGTCTCGGCGTATGCGACGCCGATTCGATCGTAGAGAACGTCCTCTTCGATGAACGCAGCCTAGTGCGCGACCGACTGAGCTCGACCGGGCTTAGCTCACTTCTTCAGAGTCGAAGGTGCGAGGGCCGATTCACGATACGACTGCCCAACGGCGCTGACGAGATCCGCCGAGGTCGTGCTTCGTCGTCAGCCGTATGGCGATCAGCGGCCGCGCGCTGCCTCGGAAGGAACGCGCCGCCGCTAATCCGTTCCTGCTTGACACCGTTGCGCCGCGGGGTAAGACTCGCCGCTGTCAGCGAGAGAGGAGTCGACATATATCCCTCTCAACCCCTTGCTTCCCGCGGTTGCAGGCACCCGGGGAAAGGAGAAGCGATGAGGCGATCCGCCTTCATTCGCATGGGACGCGGCCCCGCTCACTCGAAGTTGCTGCGTCTCGCCGTCTTGTGTCTCACAGGCACCGCACTGGCCTTAGGCCTTCAGGCGGCGGCCGCCAGACCTGCCGGGCCTGGCTCGTCGAAGCCGGGCATCGACGACCCGCTGTGTACAAGCCATGCGTCGCTCTGCGCCGACGCCTACGACAACCCTGGCTACGAGTACGTCGGCCACGATGAGCCGTCGATCGAGTTCAAGTCGAGGCAGGCCGGCTCGGGCAACGACATGACGTACACGGTGCGCCTCCCCGATGACCCGCCGCTCAAGCCAAAGCAGGATGGATCGGGCGGGACGTGGAACTTCGAGCTACGGCCGACTTTCTGGTTCGGATTGACGCTCTGTGACTCCGAGTCGGCCCCCGAGTTCACGAAGACTTGCACGCCGGACTCGGACGCGAACAACCTGGTGAGCCCGGATCCGAACGCGCCGGACTACATCGGGCATCACCCCGGGAACGCGTTCATGGAGCTGCAGTTCTACGGACCGGGCTACGTGCCGCAGTTCGAGGGCTTCGGCTGCGCGGCGACGCGCTACTGCGCTGCGATGACGATCGACAGTCTCACCCAGAACCAGAACACCGGGGCAGTCAACAACGCCGACTGCAACAACTACATCCTCGGCGGTATCGAGCCGGTCAACTGGGCCTACATCACGAAGAGCGGCGTCTCGCAGGCACCGGCGGATCCTCTATTCACCGGGACGTTCAACAATCCGAATCTCTCCGCGGTCAATCCGGACTTCAACCGGGATCTGATGATGAAGCCTGGAGATCGGATCAGGATCCACCTCCACGACACGCCGGCGGGGTTCCGGGCCGACCTCACCGATCTGACGACCAACCAGACCGGCTCGATGACCGCGTCTGTTGCAAACGGGTTCGCGCACGTGCTGTACGAGCCAACGTCGAACACTTGTCACTCGGCGCCCTACGCGTTCCACCCCGAGTACAGCACCGCCAATCCGCGGGGCAACACGTGGTCGGCGCATACGTACAACGTCGCATTCTCGGACGAGATCGGCCATTTCGAGCACTGCCCCGCGCTCGACCAGAACTTCAACTGCGCGGTAGCCGGCTCTGACGATCCGGGCGGTCTCGACAGCGACGACGTCGGTTGCGTCCCCGGCAAGGACGCCTGGGTCGTACACATCAACGGCTGCTTTGGCTCCGACATCGACTTCGACGGGCCTTCCTACCAGCAGGACTGGCCGGGGACGAATCCGGATCCAAGGGTCGACCAGAGGACCCATCCGGAGCCGGTGATCTTCACCAGCCCGACGACGAGCGGAGGGAGCGATTTCCCGACGATCGCCTTCGAGACCGACCTGCCCCGGATCGAGGATCAGGTCAGCCGATGTCGTTTCACCGGCGTCGGCTGCACGAACCCGCCCGCGGGGGCGAAGTTCTATCCGTTTTACTCGACGCGCTCCGACCAGGGCGCATGTGCCTGGCAGGAGGGAGGCGACTTCATCCCAGGCACGATCAACGACTTCGGCGGCAGCTCGGCCACGGAGTACGGAACCGTCCCGCTGGCGACGTTCTATCCGGGGCCGAACAACACCCCGTTCACCCGGTGGAACAACTTCAACAGCGGCGACCAGGCAAATCCCTGCCCGACGACCGGGTAGGAACGACTTAAAGCCACGGATCGAGCGACAGGAGCGGCCCCCGATCGGGGGCCGCTCCTGAGCGCGCCCAACTTCGACGGATTGCGATCTTCAACGGCTCCGGGCCGTGGCGGGGAAGTCGCTCGCGCGGAAGCACCCATGGACGTGGTCGTTGACCACGCCGACGTTCTGCATGAAGGCGTACACACTCGTAGGCCCCACGAAGCGGTACCCCTGCGACTTCAACTGCTTCGCGAACGCCTCCGCCTGTGTGGTCGACTTGGGTAGGTCGGCCACGGACCGCGGTGCCCGCTTGCGGGTGATCTCGTAGGACTTCGCGAGCGCCACGAGGCTCGGCGACGCGGACATGATCGCGCGGGCGTTGTCGACAGTCGCCTGGATCTTGCCACGGTTACGGATGATCGAAGCGTCCTGCACCAGCCGGTCGACGTCCCGTGCGGTCATCGCCGCGACCTTGGCGACGTCGAAGCCCCGGAATGCCTTCCGGAAGGCGTCCCGCTTCCCGAACACGATCGACCAGCTCAGCCCGACCTCGAACACGCCCAGGGTGAGCGCCTCGAACAGCGCGGACTCGTCGTAGGTGCGTGTACCCCAGACCTCGTCGTGGTAGCGGCCTAAGGCGGTATCGCCGGCGCCGACCCAGCCGCAACGTGGCTTCCCGTCGTGCCCGATGATCACGTCGCTGCTCATTCGATGACGGCGGTTAGCCCGCTGCGACCTGTCGGTACCCGCCCATGACCCAGTCAACGACGAGGCGGCCGTATTCGTCCGCTGCTTGCTCCCACGCGAAGTGACCTGCGTCGAGAGGGTGGTTCTCGCTGTTGGGGAGGAGGTCGTCGAGGTACTGATTGTTCGACCACGGCACGAGGTCATCGTCGCGCCCCGCCACGATCTGGGTCGGTGTGGTGATCGTCGGCAACAGCTCGCGCAACACCGGGTTCTGCTCGGGGTAATGCCGCACGAACCGGGCCGACTCCGCGAAGCGCCCGAGGTCGTAGGCGCTGACATAGTCCTCGTGGACTTCGGGCTCGCTCTCGCTCGCGGCAGCGGCCTCGACGGCGTAGCCGATGTTGGTTCTGGCGTCCAGCCCGCGTACGACGTCCAGACTCGGCGCTTCGATGATGTCCTTGAGCGCGCCACCTGCCTCGATCGGGAAGCGGACCGCGCCGCCGCCGACAGTCAAGCTCGTTACGCGCTCCGGGGCCTTCGCGGCGAGGAAGAGCGCTGCGGCCGTGCCGACGTCCGGGCCGACGACGTGCGGAGCTCCCAGGGCCCATTCGTCGATCAGACCGGCCAGGAATGCTCCTGAGGCGTCTGGGGCAATCAGTTCCGGGCGACCATCGGAGTGGCCGAATCCCGGCAGGTCGATGGCGACCACCCGCCCGATTGCCGAGACGCGGTCCCAGATCCGACGAAAGGCCCAGAGGGTTTCGGGCCACGGCGCCAGCAGCAGTACGGTGATGTTGGAGTCCGCCTTGTTGTCGGCGTACCTCACTCGCACCCCGTCGCTGACTCGGAAGTAGGTAGTGATCGGCGAAACAGCCTCGGCGCTCACCTGACTGTCTCCTCCTTCAATCTCCTCAGCTGCATGATCGGTTCAGGCTGTCACGGCATCGCGCCGTCGGCATCGCACGATCAGGCGATCTCGTAATCGCGCGCAACTCGCGCCAGCTCCACGCGCGAGGTGATGCCGAGCTTCGAGAACACGTGGCGGAGATGGCTGCTGACGGTGTGCGGCGAGACGAAAAGGCGTTCGGCGACTTCTCGATTCGTCAGCCCTTCGGCGACGAGGCGCGCGACCGCGAGTTCCGACGTCGTCAGCGCCGCCCAACCGTTCGTCTCGGGTTCGGCGGCGACCAGGCGGCGGCGGACGCCGAGTTCGCGGAGGCGGCTGCGGACGCGGCGGGCGTCCCAGGTCGCGCCGAGCTCGGTGTAGAGGGCGAGGGTACGGCCAAGGGCACCGATGGCGGCTTCGCGGTCGGTCGCGATCAGTTCGACGCCCAGGTCTTCGAGTGCGGCCGCAAGCTCCAGCCGTCGCGGTGCGCGCTCGAAGAGATCGACCGCCTCGCGGAGATCCGCGTGGCTCGGCTCGAGCAGCCCGCGGACATGGGCCGCGGTTGCCGCGATCGAAGCGACGCCGGGATTCAGCTCCGATCGACGCCGGCTGTTGAGCAGCGCAAGCTGCGCGAGCTCGTCGTCCTGTGCGGCGAGTCCGATGCGCGCAAGCACCACCTCGTCGGCGATGTCGAGCGGGAACCGCGGCAGGATTGCCCGGCCGTCCGGTTCGGTCGGAGCGCGGATCCAGCCTCGTGCCGCTTCGGCGTCGCCTTCGGCCATGGCGAAGAGCGAGAGCAACCAGCCTGCGTGACGCCGCACCGCGGGTGTGCCGCGCTCGAGCATGACCTGGGCGATGTCTCCGAGGCGACGAGCCTGCCGTGCGTCGCCCGTATGGATAGCGAGTCGTCCCAACGCGACGATGCCGGCGGCGTCGAGCACGGCAGCCGCGTGCGTTCCGTCTTCGAGAGCGAAGCGTCCTTCGAGCACTGCGCGCGCCTCGGAAAGCCGCCCGGCCCGGAGCAGCATGCGGCCGTGCCAGGTCTCGAACATCTGATAGGCCCAGCCCTGGCGGTCGCGTTGGGCGGCGGCAAGACCGTCGGCCGCAATCGCGAATGCCTCCTCATAACGGTCCGCGACGCTCAGTAGCTCGCCATGCCACATGTGTGCGAGCCGGAGGCGCTGGTCGTCGCCGGCGAAGATCCCATCGCGGTAAGCAGACGTGATCAGCTCGACCGAAAGGTCGAAGCGGTCATCGGCGTATTCGAGCGCACTCTCCGCGACTCGCAGCGTGAACCACCCTCGAGCATCGTCGGTCGACGCCACGGCGGCGCGCGTCTCGTCGAGCACTGCACGCGACTCCTCGATGCGACCCGCAGTAACGAGGTTGTGGAAGAGGCATGCGAGGTGACGGGCGCGCACACTTGCCGGAAGATCGGGGAGATTCAGGGCGAGGCGTCCGGCGCTGATACGGATCTCGGGTGAGATCGCGAACATGCCGGCGATGCTGAGGCGAACTTCCGCTTCCTGCAGGGCGGGCAACGTCTCGCGGAGCGCCCGATCGGCGAACGTCATTGCTTCCTCGCTGTTTCCGGCGATGTGCAACGCGATCGCCGTCGTGCCCACGATCTCCCCGCGCCTTGGATGGTGAGCCGGTGCGATCTCGAGCGCACGCTGCCCGAACTGGGCGGCGGTGTCCGGGTCGGTCGTTACCAGCACCTTTGCCGCATCGAGCAGCGTCTCGATCGCCACCTCGTCTCCCGGTTCGGCGCTCGCGGCGAGCTGGACAGCGACTTCGACCGGCAAGGAGCCGGCCTCGAGCAGGACACCTGCCGCCTGGCGATCGAGCGCGCGGCGCGCGGTGACCGGGACGCTGGTGCGGACCGCCTCGCGTGTGATGTCGTGCCAGAAGGCCAGCCTCTCGTTTCTCTCAACGAGCAGGTTCGCCTCGAGGAGCTCACCGACCGGGGCCAGCAGGTCCGATGCCGGCCGTCCGAGCGTCCGCGCCAGTTCGTCAAAGGTGAACGCGCGACCAAGCGAAGCCGCGACGGTCACGGCGTCGCTCGCCTCGTCGGACAGTCGGCCGAGCCGCTCGCGCATCTTCACCTGCACGCGCCGGGGGAGCTGCTTGTCGATCAGCTCGGCCTGGCCGTCGACGAGACGGATCCGGTTTTCCTCTTGCAGCCCGAGCAGGGTTTCGACGACCAGGAACGGGTTGCCGTCGCCTTCCGCCAACTGCTCGAGAATCGACTGATCGGGGCGCGCGGCGAGCATGTCCGTCGCCAGTTGCACGACCGCATCGTCGTCGAGCGGGCCGAGAACGATCGTATGCGCGCCGTTTCGCTTCAGCTGTTCGAGCGCGTGCACCAGCGGTGTCGACTCGCGCGGGGGGCGAAGGGCGATGATCCATGCAATCGGCAGTCCCATGAGTCGCATCGGCAGCGCCCGAATCGCCGCAGCCGTACCACCGTCTGCCCAGTGCGCATCGTCGATGGAGATCAGCAGCGGTGACTCGAGCGCTGCGCGCTCGAGCAACTGCTGCAGGTCTCTCAGCAGCCAGAAACGTTGCTCGGGGTGCGCTTGAACGGAGGCGAGTCCGTCGCGGCCGAGCAGCGGCTCGTCTCCGTCGAAGAGGGCCGCCAGCAGCGCCGCAAGCTCGACGACCGTCTCATTCGGATCGGCTGCGCTGCTTCCGACTCTGATGCCGAGGCTGCGAGCGATCGTCGACACTTCCGCGAGCAGGCGGCTTTTGCCCATACCGGCGGCGCCCTCGACAACGACCACCGCTTCGGCGCCCTCGGAGAGGCGTTCGAGTTCGGCTCGAATCAGCGCGAGTTCCGCGTCGCGCCCGTGGAACTCCCGCGCGGGCCTCGTCGACATCTGCTCCTCGCAGCGAGCATATCCCAGGGCGCGCCACAAGCTTTCAAATCGCAGGATCGTGTGATGCGCGCCGGTATCGCGCTCGGCAGACTCGCTTCCATACCCGATGAAGGGAGTCACATGAACGGACGACCGAACATCGTCCTCGTCCACGGCGCCTGGGCCGACGGGTCCTGCTGGAGCGGCGTCATCGAACGCCTCCAGGCGGAGGGCTTCCAGGTGCGGGCGCCCCAGTTCCCGCTCAGCTCACTCACCGACGATGTCGCACGGCTGCGCCAAGTACTGGAGTTCCAGGACGGCCCCACGATCGTCGTCGGACACTCCTACGGTGGCCAGATCATGAGCGCGCTCGGCTCGAACGCTCCAAACGTCGTCGGCCTTGTCTACATCGCCGCCTTCGGCCTGGACGAGGGGGAGTCTCTCGGGGAGCTTCTCTCGCAGGGACCTGTCACTCCTGCGCTCGCCCATCTGTTCACCGACTCACGCGGCTTCGGCTGGCTCTCCGAGGACGACTTCGTCAATCACTTCGCGGGCGATGTCGACCCTGCGCGCGCGCGAGTTCTCTACGCCGTGCAGCAGGCGCTTGCGTCTTCAGCATTTACGGACGTGATGGGCGTCCCGGCCTGGAAGTCGCAACCAAGCTGGTATCTCGTCGCCCAGAACGACGAGGCGATCCCGCCCGACGCCGAGCGCCAATTCGCGGCACGGATGGGGGCAGACACGGTCGAGATTCCGTCAAGCCACGTGGCCATGGTCTCTCATCCTGGGGAAGTCACGGAGCTCATCGAGAAGGCCGCCGAAGCAGTCGGCGCCGCGGCCGCCCGCTGACCGGGCAGAAGGAGGACGCGAATGTCCGCAACCGCAACCGTCAGCTACACAGGCGCCTCGACGCAGCGAGTCGCGGCCGGCAACGGGATCGAGTACGCGTACCGCGATCTCGGCGCGGGCGATGTGCCCTTGGTCCTACTGCAGCACTTCCGCGGCAACCTCGACAACTGGGACCCGGCTCTCATCGACGCGCTCGCCGCGGATCGACGGGTAGTCACATTCGACAACGTCGGCGTGGGCGCCACGACCGGCAGGACGCCCAACACGATCGAGGCCATGGCCCACGATGCCATCGCCTTCCTCGAGGCGATGGAGTTTCAGCGGGTCGATCTGCTCGGCTTCTCGATCGGCAGCTTCGTCGCCCAGGAGATCGCGCTGATCCGCCCCGACCTGCTGCGGCGGCTCGTGCTCGCATCCTCCGCACCTCAGGGCGCGTCGGGCATGCACGGCTGGGCGCCCGAGGTGATCGGCGCGGTCGGTGCGCCGGAAACGAGCCCGGAGGGATACATCTCGGTCTTCTTCGCTCCCACGGACACCAGTCTCGAAGCGGGCCGGCAGGCCGCCGGGCGCATCTTCGGGGGAAGGACGAGCGACCGGGACGAGCCGACGACGTGGCAGACCCGCCAGGCCCAGTACGACGCGGTCTGCACCTGGGGAATCCCCAACCACGCGCTCCTCCAACGGGTCGCCGCCATCGAGCTGACGGTCTTCGTCGCCAACGGCGACAGCGACCCGATGATCCTTCCCCGCTACTCGCACCTGTTGGCGGGGCTCCTCCCGGACGCCCGTGTCAAGATCTATCCCGATTCGGCACACGGCTTTCTCTTCCAGCACCACGAAGAGTTCGCCGCCGATGTCCACGCCTTCCTGGAGGAGGCCGGCTGATGCCGATGATCGACGTCTACGCCGCCGAAGGAACCTTCCCCGATCCGCACGTACTTGCTCGGGACCTTGCGGCGGCAGTCATGCGTTGGGAGCAGGTCCCCGATCTCCCGCTCTTCGCGAACAACACCGCGGCGTTCATTCACGATCTGGATGCAGCCACGATCTCGAACGTCGCGGGGGAGAGCAACTACGTGCGAGTCCAGGTACTCACTCCTGTGGGAGTGCTCGACCGCGACAAGCAACTCGGTGTCGTCAAGGAGCTCACCGACATCGTCGCAAATGCCGCCGGCGATCCGAGCCTTCGCGAGCGCACGTGGGTGCTGCTGTCTGAGTCGCCCGAGGGCGGCTGGGGAATCGGCGGTCACGCCAACACGAACGCGGACATCGCCGCCGCCGCGCGCGCCGAGCTCGCAGGTCGATGACCTGCGAAGCCCTTAGGGACTGTCCCCGAACGGGGACTGTCCCTGTGAGCCTAAGAGTGACCCCAACGTTTTAAGGGACAGTCCCCCTGCGGGGGACAGTCCCTACAGGTGACAGCGTCACTGCAGAAGCGGGGACGGCGGGATGCGGGTCGTGCCGTGGATCCCGTCGACGACGAACGCAACCTCGTCGACGTAGCACCAGCTCCAGTCCTCGCCGGGCTCGAGCGAACGAATGATCGGGTCCGACGTCGCGTGGTAGTGCGCGGTCGCGTGCCGGTTGGGGGAGTCGTCGCAGCAGCCGACATGCCCGCAGGTCAGGCAGATCCTGAGATGCAGCCATTTGCCGCCCGTGCGCAGGCAATCCTCGCAGCCGTCAACCGACGCAGGCAGCTCGCGGACGCTGATCTCGTCCAGGTGGCTACAGACGACCTCGTTCAACGCGCTCCTTGAACGGTGGGGGTGCGGGCGAGGTGTGCGTGGACGAATTGGACTGCCATCGACCCTTCGCCGACCGCGGTTGCGCAGCGTTTGCTCGAGCCCGAGCGGACGTCGCCGGCGGCGAACACGCCCGGGATGTCGGTCTCCAGCAGGTTGTCCATGTTCACCAGCGGGCCCGTGAGGATGAAGCCGTTGGCGTCACGGGCGACGGTGTCGCCCAGCCAATCGGTGCACGGATGCGCGCCGAGGAACAGGAACATGAATGAGAAGGGAAGCGCATCGCCGCTGGTGAGCGTGACGCCGGCGAGACACCCCTCCTCACCATGGAGCGCGGCAATCTCGCTTCGATCTCGAACGGAGACGCCGTAGCGCTCGAGCTCGTGAATGAGGTAGTCGGACATCGTCTCGGCAAGGCTGTCGCGACGGTGGAGGAGAGTTACGAGCGCGCCGCCACGTGCGAGCCAGACAGCCGCCTGGCCGGCAGAGTTGCCGCCGCCGACGACCGCCACGCGGTGCCCGGCGCAGAGCTGGCCTTCGGGCGGGCCGGCGGCGTAGAACACCGTCGTGCCCTCGAACTCGGCCAGACGGTCGACAGGGAGCCGCCGATACTGGGCGCCCGTCGCGAGCAGCACCGCTCGCGCGGCGACCTCCCGGTCCTCCTCGAGCCGGACGAGATGCCGACCGTTTCCCGGTTCGAGCGAGAGCGCGCGGTAGGGCGTGGCGGTTCGTGCGTCGAACTTGCGCGCCTGGGTGACGGCGCGGCCGGTGAGCTCCGTTCCGCTGATCCCCGCGGGGAAGCCGAGATAGTTCTCGATTCGGCGGGACGACCCGGCCTGGCCGCCGAGCGCCGTGCCCTCGACCACCAGCGTGTCAAGCCCTTCAGAGGCGCCGTAGACCGCAGCCGCGAGGCCAGCCGGACCGGCGCCGACGATCAGCAAATCGACTTCCTCGCGAGGCGCGAGCTCGAGCCCGATCCCGAGCGCTCGCAGCAGCTGGCCGGCCGTCGGCCCGTGCAGCTCTGCACCGCCCGGCAGCCGCACGAGCGGCAGCGTGCCACCGTCGACCGGGACGGCATCCTGCCAGGTACACGGGATCCGGTTCGCGCGCGCGAACTCGAGAATGCGCATCGTCGGCTCCGAACCGCGCGGGCCGACGATCTCCAAGCCGACACCCTCGACGCTCTGCAACGCCTCGCGTCGGGAGATGAACGTCGAGAGCAAGAGGTCGCTCAGCGGCCCGTCCTCATCGAGGAGCCTGCGCAGCTTGGCGCGTTCGACGGCGATGTACTTGAGTGGCTCGGTTACGAGAGCGTTGACGAAGACCGTCTGCCCCGACAGGAGGTTCAGCTCCCCAAGGAACCCGGACGGGCCGTGCCGGACGAGCTCGTTCCCGGCTGCGTCGATGATCGCGACCTCCCCCTCGCGGATCGCGACGAACGGATAAGTCCGATCGCCAACCTGGTAGAGCAGCTCACCGGCAGGCGCGGAGCGCTCCTCGCCGATCTCGGCGATAGCCGCTAGCTGCGAAGGCGATAGGAGTGGGCTCGGTGGTGCTGACAAGTTCGTTCCTCCGTGATGGCGATCGGTGCCGAAGCGACAAACCGTAGCGTCCGGGATCAGGTCTACGGACTAGACGGCCGGGTCTCGCTCCAGTCAAGGACGAGATTCCGCTCGGCGAAGTACCAACTGCCGTCAATCTTGGCGAACGTGTCAAGGTATCGAAGCGAGGCGACCATGATCATGCGGTTGCCGTCTTCGGTGAAGAGGTGGTGGGCGATCGTGTAGCTCTCACCGGTCGCTCGGTCGCCGTCGATCGTGACCGTGCTCTGCCCATTGAAGTGCGTCGTCGTCTCGTAGCGATTCAGATCGGCGAACACCGGGGTCAGTGCCTCTCGTCCCTCGAGCACGTATGTCGGCTCGGTGCCCTCGCCGTCCATGTAAACCGCGAAGCGGGTGTCGGCGGTGAAGAGCGCCTTCTGCCCTTCGGCGTCGCGGCGGTCGGCGCAGTGCGCGTACGCGTCGAAGAGCTCACGCAGGGCGAGCCGATCGGCGGCTTCGGTCGGAGTGAGCTCGGTATGGTCGGCGATCGGCGGAAGCTCCTCAGAGTCGAATGAGGTTGACGCCGGTCACGGTTGCCCGTCGTATTCGGACGAGAAGAGGTAGCTCACTGCAAGGCTCCGATACGGCCGCCAGCGATCCGACACCTGAGCGACTTCGTCATCGGTCGGAAGGTGGTCGAAGCCGTACGCGCGTTGGATCGCGCGCCGGAGGGCGAGGTCGCCCGAGAGAAAGACGTCCGGCCGGTCGAGAGCCACGAGCAGGAACCCGCGCGCGGTCCACGGCCCGATTCCGGACACCTCGGTCAGGGCCGCCTCGACCTCGTCGTCAGTGATGCGCGAGAGCGCCTCGTCGCTCAGGCGTCCGTCGACGAACCGTTCCGCAAGCGCGCGCAACGTCTGGCCCTTTCGAGCCGAGAACCCGCTGTCGCGCAGCACCTGCGGATCAGCCGCGAGCAGCTCTGCCGGCGACGGCATATGCCCTCCAAATCGCTCCTGTAAGTGCCTGATGATCGCCCGGGTCGAGGCGACCGACAGCTGCTGGCCCGCGACCTGGAAGACGAGCGTCCCGAAAGCATCGAGTGGAGGAAGCTCGTCCATCCAGGCTCGTGGGCGGAAACCCGGGCGCGCATCGATCAGGCGCGCAAGCACGGGGTCCGCGTTTCGCAGGAACTCGCGCGCCTTACGATCGGCGAGCGCGGCTCGCTTGCGGGGTCGGCTTTCGACGCTCATTCCTGGACTCTCCCTCTCGTCAACCCTCAGCGGTCAAGAGCGCGTGCAACAAGAGGTTCTCGAGCAACAGCTCGTGGATCCGCGGTTCGGCGGCGGCTTCGGTGGTCATGCCGCCGCCACGGGCTCCCTGCGCACGAGCTCGACGACAGCTCCGGCCGTCTCCGTGCGTGCCCAGTCACGCTGTAGCTCGCCGCCGAGCGGGATCCAGGTAACCGGCTGGGCGCCGGCCTGCACGACCCGCTCGAGCGCGGCGCGATGTGCCTCCTCGGAGGTTCCGCCGATCGCGTCGACGACCGGATAGACCTCGTAGCCCTCCCTCAGGGCGTCGAGGGCGGGAAATGCCATGCACATCTCCGTCCACAAGGCGCAGAGGATCAGCTTCCGCCGCCCGGTTGCCCGGACTGCGGAGAGGAAATCCGCGTCCTCCCAGGCGTTGATGCTGGTCCGGTCGATCGGCGGATTGTCGACGAGCAGCTCGGCCAACTCGGGCACCGTCGGCTCGGCGAGCCCACTGGTTACGTTGATCGTCGAATGGACGATCGGCAGTCCGAACAGCTTCGCGATCTTCGCCGTCGAGACGATGTTCTCCAGCAGGAGGTCGCGGTCCATCGAGCTGACGGCCGCGAACTGGCCGGGCTGGTAGTCGATCACCAGCAACGCTGTGTTCTGCGGCGTCAGCAGGTGGTCGCCGATCGGGTCGCGGGTCAGGGGTGCACCTGCGCGCCGTAGCCGAGGTCGAGGCGGATCGACTGCATCACCTCGAACGTCACGTCCTCGGTGAATACGTCGGCCGCCGCCAGCACGCCCGTGTACTTCTCGATCACGGGCGCGGCCGCCGTGGCGGCCGTCTCGTCGAGATAGCCCTTCAGCGCCGCCCAGAAGTTCTCGCCGTAGGGCGCGGCCGCCGTGGCGGCCGTCTCGTCGAGATAGCCCTTCAGCGCCGCCCAGAAGTTCTCGCCGTATTTGACGAAGTAGGGCGTCGGGTCGACGGTGTCGATCGCGTTCCGGGAGCTCTCGGAGATGTCCGCCATGTACTGCTGGTGGAGGGCGAGGTCGTCCCGCGTGCCGAGCCGGCCCATGTGGCCGCCGATGAAGTACTTCCACGAGTAGGCGAGGGCGTTCGCCGGCGCCTCGATGTAGCCGGGGATGTCCTCGGAGAGGTTGGACCGGTAGATCGGCACCCAGCCCGGATTGACGATGTCGACGAGCATCATCGTGTCGTGGTCGGGCAGGTGGATGAGAATGTTGTCGGGCGAGTGGTTGGGGCCGTGCCAGGCGAGCTCGATCCGCTCGCCGCCGATCTCGAGGGTGCGCTTGTCCTGGAACGTCTCCTCGTTCGGAGGCCTCGCCGGGTCGTCGTCGCGCAGCAGCAGCGTTCGCGTCTCCTCGTGCCCGATCCGGGTCACGTTCTTGTCGAACAGCGACGCCGCGCCGACGTGGTCGGAGTGGTGGTGCGAGTAGACGAGGTAGTTGACCTTGTTGCTGACGCCGTTCGCGGAGGCGATCTCGTCGATCGCGCGCTGGATGTTGTTCCCGAGCGTCGGCGGCGCGTCCAGCACGACGACGCCGTCCGAGGTCGTCAGGAACGCTGACATGTAGGTGCCGTCCGTGACGTAGTAGAGGTTCCGTTCCACTCGGCCGACGTAGTAGCCCTGCTCGTTGAGGGTGGGGCCGACCGCCGATTCGGGGAGCGGGGCGTAGTCGGGCAGGGTGGCGGTGTCGGTTGCGCTCATGTTTTTGCTCCTTCCTTTGCGATGGTGGCCTGCGCCTCGTCGAGATCGAAGATCCGCCCCTGGAGCTCTCCGTCGGGGCCCTCGATTCGACCCGCGTCGGAGACGCCTCCCACCTTCAACGGCTCGAAGCCGGCTGTCCTGATGAGGCGTTGGGCGGTCGCCTCTGCGGCATCGTCGTCGGTGGCGTAGAAGAGAACGATTCGCGGCTCGCGGTTTGCTCCCGTAGCGAGCTGCTCGACCGCGCCGAGACTCCCAAACGCCTTGACGTAGTGCGCGCTCCCCGGGAGAAGGCCGGCGACCACGGAGGCGGACGACTGACCTTCCGGCAGCGTCCGGAACATCTGCCCGTTTTCGTCGAAGCCGATCGGGTTCGAGGGATCGACGACGACCTTGTCCTCGAGCAGGCGGCTTTCGGCGGGCACCAGCTCCCTGGTCTGGTCGAGCCAGGTCGCGAGCACGACGACGTCTGCGCCCGCGATCGCGTCCTCCACCGAGGCAGCGCTCGCATTCGGGCCCAGCTCGTCCGCCAGCGCCTCTGCATGTGCTTCGTCGGCGGCCGCCAGGACGACGGGCTCGTCGCCCGCCACGAGGTGGCGCGCGACCGTGCCTCCAAGGTTGCCGACACCGATGATTGCAGTTGTCAACGCGACTCCTTTCTGACTTCGTCTGGTGAGAGGGACGCTAGCCCCCGGCGATCCGCCGTCGCTTACGTGGACTCACTGCATTTCGTCAGGAGCCCGGTGCGGGGTTCAGCGCGTCCCGCAGCTGCGCGCGGGAGGTGACGCCGAGCTTCGGGAAGAGCCGATACAGGTGTGACTCGACGGTCCGATGCGAGAGATAGAGCTGCTCCCCGATTTCCCGATTCGAGAGGCCCTCGGCCGCGAGCTGGGCGATCTGGAGCTCCTGAGGCGACAGTTGAGCCCAGCCTCCAGAGACGCGAGTGCGAACTCTTTCGCCCGAGGCCCGCAGCTCTCGGCGAGCCCGCTCCGCGTACCGCAGTAGGCCGAGGGCGTCGAACGTCTCGACTGCCTCACGTAGCGGGGCACGAGACTGTGTCATTCGCCGGTGCCTCCTCAGCCAGGCCCCGTAGGCGAGCTGCGCGCGAGCGACGTAGAACGGCCACTCCGCCTGGGCGGACGCAATCGCGGCCCGAAAGTGCCTTTCGGCGACCGCGTCTGCGGCCAGGATGGCCGCTGCGTACGCGACCTGCACCTGCAGATGAGGCGCCCGTGTGGCCGCGGCGACCTGCTCCCACTCGGCGAGGTAGCCGCGAACCGCGTCGAGGTCGCCGTCGCCACGCACTGCCGCATCTGCCAGATCGGCGAGCGCCCAGCCGCGGACGAAGGGATGGAAGGCGTTGCCCGCCGGGTCGAAGATCCGAACGAGGTGCTCATACGCGTCGCTGAACCGCTCTCTCGCAAGCGCCAGCCTGCCCCGTGCGAACGCGGTGAGCGAAAGCATCGGGTTTTTTCCCAGAGGGATGAGCAGCGCTTCGGCCCCGGCGATCAGGCGCTCGGAGGTCTCGTCTTCGCCTTGCTCCGCACCTGCGATCGCCTGAGCGAGCTGTGCGGCCACCATGTACCGCGGGGCGCGGATCTCCTCCGCGATTCGTGCACCTTCGGCCGCACGGGTGATCGCTTGGCGTACGGCTCCGGGACGAAGGTCGGCCC
>WNGK01004062.1_pt1 | contig 15738 bp, 17 predicted proteins | sample 5400601 | NCBI WGS metagenome assembly WNGK01 (sample SAMN13153376, study PRJNA577476) | soil metagenome | isolation source: 60 cm soil or saprolite under Garry oak tree replicate 1 | place: USA:California | collected 2016-06-15
CAATCTGAAATCATCAGTCTGAAATCGCCCTCCCCGGTTACCCCGCTGGTACGCACACCAGGCCCATTCCGGCATTGCGATGCACGGGAAGTCCTCTGAACATGGCCTCTCCCGCATTCCCGAATTAGAAAACCCTCGTAAAATAAGGTGTTTTCCACAGGCCGGTGGGTATAAGATAGGCCCCGCTGGTATTAAACCGATTTTGGTCGAGGAGAAAACATATGGCTGCAGGTTTGACAAAGACACAGCTCATTCGGCATCTTGCCGAAAAAACCGAGCTTCCTAACAAAACCGCGGCGGCGTTCCTAGAGCACCTGGCCGACACCGCTATCAAAGAAACCAAGAAGAACGGCATCTTCGTTGTGCCCGGCCTGGGCCGTCTGGTGAAGGCGCACCGCAAGGCTCGCGTGGGACGCAACCCGCAGACCGGCGAACCCATCCAGATCAAGGCTAAGACCGTCGTGAAGTTCCGCGTCGCCAAAGCCGCGAAGGACGCGATCGCCCCCAAGAAGCCGTAGTTCGTGTTTTAGATCATTCGTGTCTTCGATAATTCAAGGGCCGGCCTCAGGCTGGCCTTTGATTTTTGCAGCCTGATTTTTGTAGCGCCGCCGTCTCGGCGGCTGTCAGGCGGACGTCTCGCCCGCCGCGCCGACAGCGAGAACTCTGCTAGGATTTTTTCGAACGAGCGCATTCAGGAACGACTCAGCGACTATGCTCAACTGGATCGTAATCGGAATCGGCGACATCGCCAGGCGCCGCGTCATCCCCGCGATCCAAGCCGAGCCCCGCAGTCACCTCTACGGTCTCGTCACTCGGGATCCCGTGAAAGCCGCGCCCTTCAACACGCACGCCTGGGCCACGCTTGACGAAGCCCTCACGGATCCCGCAGTGAATGCCGTCTATGTCAGCACCCCAGTATTCCTGCACGCGCCGCAAACCATTCAGTCCCTCCACGCAGGCAAGCACGTGCTGTGCGAAAAGCCCATGGCGATGAATGAGGCCGAGGCCCGCACTATGCTGCAAGCTGCGGAACAAAGCGGCAAGACTCTCGGCGTGGCCTACTATCGCCGCTCCTACCCCAAGGTTCAGCGCGCGAAGCAACTCCTCGAAGCGGGCGCCATCGGAAAGCTGGTACTCGCCGAACTCACCTGCCACATCTGGTTTGACGGCACTGGCAGCCGCAGCTGGCTGGTCGATCCCGCCACGGCCGGAGGCGGCCCGCTATTCGACATTGCCTCGCACCGCATCGATGTTCTGAATTTTCTTTTCGGCCAGCCGCTCCGCGCGACGGGCCAACTTTCAAACGTGGTGCATCATTACGCGGTAGAAGACAACGCGACCGTGATGATTGAGTACGCCGGCGGAGTCCGGGGGGTCGTCGACGCTCGCTGGCACTCGAAAGTAGCCCGCGACGAATGCCGCATCCGGGGAACTGACGGCGAAATGGAATTGAGCCCGCTGAACGGCCCCGAACTCGTCTATCCCGGCGGCAGCGAGAAGCTTCCGCCCCACGCTAACCTGCACTATCCCATGCTGCAGAATTTTGTGGATGAGGTAGAGGGCAAGGCCCCGTTGCTGGCCAGTGGGGCGTCGTCGTTCTGGACAGACTGGGTCACGGAAAGAGCAAAACGAAGCAGCAGCGAATCCTAGGCTAGTGGTGCGGGTGGTGCCAGCGGGTTGTTCTCAGCCTTCCGGTATCGGTGATAGGCAAACGCTCCACGAATCGCGTTGATGTACGTCAGGATAAAGATGATTGTTAGGATCCCGAGTGCACCGCTCGGATTCGTAGCCAATTTATAGCCTACCTCTAGCAGATACATCAGCAAGCCGAGAACCGCCCAGGTTCGGGACACTTTGGAAATTCGCCATGCAATCAACCCGAATATCACGGCATCAATCAGACCCCATCCGTCAAGCCCAAGAATCGGCTTGTGATAAACAATGCTCAGGACAGCGGCCAATCCCGTAACTGCGGCAATAAATCCACTGACCCCAACTGCTGCCTTGGTTGCGTGTTCAGCGGAACTCTCATCTTCGATGGTCGGCCAGTACCATGCCATGAATGCCTCCTAGGCCAGCTAAATCGCGGCTATTCTACTCCTTTGGTTTCCCGTAATCGTTCTTCACCACTTCTCCACCCTTCATCACAAATTTAATGCGCTCCAGCGTAGTCACATCTTTCACCGGATCCCCATCCACGGCGACGATGTCCGCCCACGCCCCCGGCTCCAGGCTGCCGACCTTGCCCGACCATCCCAGCAGATCGGCGGCATTCACCGTCGCGGCCTGAATTGCCTGCAACGGCGTCAGACCCAGCCTCACCATCACAGCGAATTCGTGAGCATTCATGCCATGCGGATAAACCGCGGCATCCGTCCCGAATGCAACCTTCACTCCGCTGGCGAACGCGTGCGCGATATTCTTGCGCGCCGCAGGAATCACCTCCTGCGCCTTGGCCAGCAGCGGCGGAGGCAGATGAGTCAATCCCGCATTGTCGATCATCCAGTCTCCGAGATAGAGCGTCGGCACCAGATACGTACTGTGCTCCTTCATGGCCGCAATGCCGGCATCGTCAATGTAAGACCCGTGCTCAATCGAATCCACTCCAGCCTCCGCCGCCCAGCGAATCCCTTCCGCCCCGTGTGCGTGTGCCGCGACTTTGCGCCCCAGCCGGTGCGCATCGGCCACAATCGCCTTCATCTCTTCGAGCGTGTACTGCGAGGCCTGCGGATTGTCCCCCAGAGAGAGCACTCCACCGGTGGCGCACACCTTAATCAGATCGGCGCCGTACTTGATGTTCTCTCGCACCTTGTGTTGCACCGCGGCAATGCCGTCTGCAACTCCGTCGCTGATAGCGTGATATTCGGAGGGCAGCATGTTGTTGTCGCAATGTCCGCCGGTGATGCTGAGCGCCGGCCCGCTCACCAGCAGCCGTGGTCCCGGTACGTCGCCGGCGTTAATCGCATCGCGCAGAGCAACATCCGTGTAGCCACTCGCTCCCACATTGCGAACCGTCGTGAATCCTGCCTGCAATGAGAGGCGCGCGTTCTTGGCGCCGGTGAGCGCCTCTCGCGGCACCGAAATCGCCAGCCGTTCGTACCCGAACTTCGGCTCCATGGTCAGGTGCGTATGCGCGTCGATCAATCCCGGCAGCACGGTAGCGTTCGGTAGCTCGATACGCACCGCATCCGCGGGAATCTTCGCCTCCGCCGCGGCGCCGGCGCCGACGATCTTTCCGTCTTCGATCACCAGCATCTGGTCAGACAGCAGTTTGCCGGTCTTCACGTCGAGCAGGTGCCCCGCGTGAACCACGACGTGACGCGACGTCTGGGCAATTCCAGCCGTCCCCAGAAAAAACAACGAAACGGCAACTACAGCGACGCAGATTTTCTTCACGATGACTTTCCTTTCCCTACGATCTGATTGATACCACGACTAAGGACGCCGAACATGCTGCCGCCCGTCGAGACCCCACACGCGACCTGCATCGGCGGCAAAGAAAATTATCAGCAGCAACATCAATGGCAAAGTGTCCAGCCGGGCGCCGAAGTAGCGCCACAGCGGCGCACCGTGACCCGGTTCCCACCAGGCGGCCAGAGTCAGATTCACCAGAAAAAGAATGCCTAAAACGGAAGCGGGCCGGACCCAAAGCCCGATCACCAGAGAGACGCCAACCACCAATTCGACGATGCCAACTACGTACCCGAAAAATACCGCGTGCGGCAGGACGAGTCCCGACAAGACCGGGCGATAAAAACTGACGGCGCTGCTCGCGATGTATTCATGCAGATAATTCTGAAACCCGCCGTGGGCAAACGCCGGCCCGGCCACCTTGTATTCTCCGAACAAGAGAAAGAATACTGATGTAGCAATACGCACGACAGCGATTGTGCGGGACGAAGCGGAAGAGGGTTCCATCATTTATGGAAGGCGGAGCCCGCGGAAGCCGGTGTTGGCAATCGTCTCATAAGTGGTTTTGGAAGGACGCGGCTCAACCGCGCCGCAAGCGGTCAACAAGAAAACGGGCTTTAGCCCCCGAGGGACACCCTCCGGGAGCATTTGCTGAGACTTCCCTAGCCCCCCGGGCCGTCATTGGAAACATATTGCTCGAGCGATTCCAGTTCGCGGCTCAGATCGTCGACGCGCCACTCCAACAAGTTCCTTATCGAGAGAATCCCCAGCAGTTTGCCATTGTCATCAGCGACGGGCAGATGGCGGAAATGCCGCTCCAGCATGATGCTCAGGGCCTCTCCGGCGCCCGTACCACGCGTGGCCATCTCAACCGGCGTGGTCATCAGGTCGCGCACCGGAGTCGTCCTCGGATCGACGTGGCTGAGCGCCATTTTTCGCAGCACGTCCCGCTCGGTAAAAATCCCCGCCACTCGATACTCGCTGTCGACCACTCCGACAGCCCCGACGTGGTGATCCAACATCTTATGAATGGCATCGGCTACTGTGGCTTCCAGTCCTACGGCGGCAATCTCCCGGTCACAAAGTTCGAGCACGCTCATAAACACCTCCTTCGGTCGTTACGACCTGGAGTCGAATTCGACCGAATCAAACGGGATTGACGCATTATGCTCGCGTCGAAGCCGATGTCAAGGAAATTTGCGAGAAAAATGTTCGAATCCGCCCTTTTCGGAAGCCGGCCGATCCCCGAGAGCGGAAACGTCTACTTGGCCCTAAAGATTTTTCCATCTTTCATTACAAACTGGACATTCTCCAACAATTTAACGTCGTGCAGCGGGTCGCCACTTACCGCGATGATGTCGGCAAACGCGCCCGGAGCTACCACACCGATCTTGCCCTCCATCTCGAGCATGACGGCTGCGCGCGAAGTGGCGCTCTGGATCGCATCCATCGGCTGCATACCGAATTCCACCATGCGCGAGAATTCCTTTGCAATCGGCTCGGTCCACGGAATTCCTCCCATGTCGGTGCCGAAGACGATCTTCACCCCCGCCTTCAGCGCTTTCTTGAATGACACCTCATGGGCCGATGCGCGCAACCGGTCTCGCTGCCCCCCTGGCGTGTCCTCGGCGGCCCAGTCGGTGTAGTACACGCTGAGCGTTGGCACGTACCAGGTGCCTTGCTTCAGCATGTGCGCGATCGCGGCGTCGTCGAGATCAAGTCCGTGCTCAACGGAATCGCAACCGCCGTCGAGCGCTCGGTGCAAGCCGATTCCGCCATAGGCGTGACATGCGACCTTTTTGCCCCAGCCGTGAGCCTCGTCGACAATCGCGCGCAGTTCCTCGACCGTGAGCGTCGGCTGCGAGACCAGCTCCCCGTTCTTTCCCACCCACGAGCGATGCGTCATGTACACCTTGATCCAGTCCGCTCCGTGGTCAAGCTGTTCGCGTGCGGCTTTGCGCGCTTCCACCGGGCCGTCGACAATCTGGGCGCCCTTCGGCATTTCAAGCTCGGGCGCATACCCTTCCAGCGGATAGCCCCCGGTGGTCGAGATCGCCCGCGTCACCACCAGGAGCCGCGGCCCGGGAATATAGCCAGCCTCAATCGCCTGCTTGATGCCGACATCGCCGTAGCCCGCCCCCTCGGTCTCCACATCGCGCAGTGTAGTGAAACCTTGCTCCAGCGCCCGCCGGGCCGCGACCGTCGCCCGCGCCGCGCGCATCGCCAAAGGCGCAGTCAGAATGTTGGCGTCGTAGCCGCCCTGCGCGGGATCTTCTCCCTGCAGGAAAATGTGCGTGTGAGAATCGATTAGCCCGGGCAGCACGGTTTCCTTCAACAGGTCGATCACCGTCGCGCCAGCCGGAATCTTCGCATTCGCCGCGTCAGAGACGCTATCGATGTGGTTACCCCGAATGACAACCACTTGATCGTGGCGCGCCTTGTCGGATTTCCCGTCGATAAGCGTGCCGGCACGAATGACAGTAACCAGCGCCGACGACGGACCCGTCTGTTGCGCACCGGCGCAAATGGTCAACAGAAGACAAAAGAGCAAAAGTACGTGCTTCATACGATCTCCCCACAGGCGGCTGCCGAAATACCAGTCCGCTAGTATGATTCGGGGAAGGATTCTATACCTTTATGGAAACGTCGGGCCACGGGCCAGGAGCGTTGCCGATACGTGCAGCCGAAATGCGGGATGCGGCGGCAATCACCGCCGTCATCAACGCCGCGTTTCGCAAGGCGGAGAGCTTTCTCCTGGACAATGATCGCATCGATTTCGAGGAGGTGCGGGAACTGCTGCAAGCCGGGGTTTTTCTGGTTGCGGATAATGCTGCGATTCACGCGGATGACCTGGGCTCGCTCTGCGGCTGCGTCTACGTCGAACCCAGTGGCCACTGCTCTTACCTGGGCCTGCTTGCGGTCCATCCCCAACACCAGAAATCCCGCCTTGGCTCGAAGCTGATGGACGCCGCTGAAGACTTCTGCGCCAAGGCAGGCAGCCGCTTCATGGATTTGCAAATTGTGAATCTGCGGAAGGAATTGCCCGGCTTCTACCTTCGCCGGGGATACGTCGAGACTGGCACCGCTCCCTTCACTCCCGGCTTGAACCCGAAGCTGCCCTGCCACTTCGTGAAGATGTCAAAGCCATTGACTTGAACTCTGCCTTGGCTCACGGCAAAACAGCATCCGCCTCAATCTCCACCAAAATCTCTGGAGAGATCAGCGCGCTCACTTGCACCATCGACGTAGCTGGACGAATATCGCGAAAGAATTCTCCATGCGCCTTCCCAATCTTTTCCCACTCCGCGATATTCGTAACGTACATGCGGGTGCGGACAACGTCTTTCATACTCGCGCTTGCCTTCTGCAACGCACTCTCAATGTTCTTTAACGTCTGCACTGCCTGCGCGTAAACGTCCCCGACGCCCACGATTTTTCCGTCTGGTCCGGTGGCTGTTGTCCCGGAGACATAAACGTACGAGCCCACTTTCACCGCACGAGAGTAACCCACGACGGGCTCCCACGACGTGCCGCTGGAAATGTTCTGCCGCTCCAACTTCTGTCGTTCCATTCCGATTCCTCCGTGGCCGCTCATTCTACGTGGGCGAAAGCGACGCTGAAGCGGTGGAATTAGCAGCCACCTTCCCCGACTGCCAGCAAGAATACAGCAAAATCCGTGCGTACCTCCTTCGTAAACCACCCCGCTTCTAACGGATCGCTCGCACAACGCGTTTGAATCCATCGACTTCTAACTGATCGGGAAAACGAATCATGCTGATAAACAAAAGTCACTTGCGTTGCACATTGAAGTGAGGTATCAACAGCGCAGGTGGCTGAAACTCCGTACCCGGTGCGGAGTTCGGGGGGCCCAAAATGATTCCGGAATCGCATCCGCTCCAGCAGCTGTTTCAGGATCTGGTGGGAGAACATTATGCCCACGAAATTGGCATTCGCGACCCGCAAATCGTAGCCTACGTTTCTCATCTGCTGGCGGAGTTCTGCGAAGCCGATCAATTCTTCAAGATTCATGATGCATCCGATCGTCCGCTGGCCGATGTCGGCGAGATGCTGCTGGAATCCGATCCAGTCTACGGTCCCGCGCCTTCGTTTGATCGAGAGCGCCAGGTGCGCAAACACATTGGAGATTACACCCTGTTCCTCGCCGGAATGTTCCCGGAAAGCATCAATCATTTCCGGCTGCGCCGCCAGCGTCTGGAAAATTTGGTGGAGTGGGTCAAGGCCGGCAAGGAAAGCTATTACATCGTTTCCAAGTTTGAGCACTTCGAATACGCCAAGGTCGCGCCTCTGTTCGCCAGTCTCTCCAGAAATTTCGAAGGCTGCGTCTACGGCCTGAACATGGTGAAGAACGATCTGGAGGAGATGCAGCATCCCATCGTTCGCCGGACCGACGTTCGCAGCACCGACGACCTGATCATGTAACGAATCTCTCGCATCGGCAGAGGCGCGCCGCTCACACTCGCAGATCCCCAGCGCTGCCCATACGATAGAAACTCAGAGCCGCACTCCCCTGCGCCAGATGACGAAAGCGCCGCAGCGGCCCGAATTCTTCTCCCGGATCGAACTTCTTTTCGTGCTCGGCAATCACTACCGACATCGCCCACACTAGCGACGAATCCGCCAGAGCCCGCAACGTCTTGGTGTAGGCATCCTGCATGTTGTACGGAGGATCGACGAACACGACGTCGGCCGCCACGTGCTGCCGCTCCATCCGCCAGAACGCCCGCGGCAATTCTTCCTGCAGAATCTTGAAACCGTCGGCAACGCCCAGACTTTCTAAATTGCTGCGGATCGCATCCGCCGCGGCTGAGGAATGTTCTACGAAGTACACTTCCTTGGCTCCGCGGCTCAGGGCCTCGATTCCCACCGCGCCCGTTCCCGCGAAAAGGTCGAGCCAGACGCTGCCCTCCAGCGCCGCCGGGTTCCCAGCCGTCAACACATTGAACAGCGTCTCCCGCAGGCGGTCCGACGTGGGACGCACGTCCATCCCGCGCAGCGAACGCAGCGGCCGGCTCCGATATTTTCCAGAAATCACTCGCATGGCTCTGTACTTCTGGGTCCCCGCATTCAATATATCCATCCATGTAGAATAAAAGTAGCGAAGCCTTATGCGGAGCTGGTCCATCCCGGTGGGACGTCTGTTCGGCGTTGATGTCCGGATTCATCTGACGTTCTTCATCCTGCCCATGTTTATCTTCTGGACGGATTACGCCGTGCGACAGAACAACGCCACCGGACCTCGCGATTTGGCAATCGTGGGCATCCTGCTGGCTTGTGTTGGCGCTCACGAATCCGGACACATGCTGGCGGCCCGCCGCTTTGGACTCATCCCAAAGGCAGTGATCTTGCTGCCGCTGACCGGCGTCGCGCTGTACGACGAGTCGCGTGCCGAGAAGCCGCAACCCGCTCTGCAGTGGAAGCGCGAGATTCGCCTCGCCCTCATCGGACCGCTGGTGAGCCTCGCCCTGGCATGCCTGACGGCCGCTGCTGTGACCGCCTCAGGGCGCGGAATTGAGCTGTGGAAGTGGCCGTTCCTTCAGGCCGCCAACCTGCCGAAAAGTCTTGTGTGGGCGAACCTTTATTTGGCGGGGTTGAATCTTATGCCTGCCTATCCGCTGGATGGCGGGCGCATCCTGCGGGCGTTGTTCTCTCGCACTCTCGATCCTTCCGCCGCTACGCGCCGCGCCGTCTCCATCAGCAACGCCATCGCGATGGTCCTGATGATCGCAGGCCTGTTCAGCGATAGCTGGCTGACCATGGTGGGCGTCATCGTTTTCTCCGCCGCCCAGTTGGAGGAGCGCGCCCTGGTATTTCAGTCCGTGCTCGACAACGTCCGTCTCGAAGAAGTCATGCTCACCGACTTCGCCACGCTTTCCCCTGCCGACACTCTCGAAGACGCCCTGGAGAAAGCCGTCCATTCTCTGCAGGATGATTTCCCAGTCGTTCGCGGTATGGATATGGTCGGAGTAATTTCGAAACAGCGCATTCTCGATGCTCTGCGCGCGGAAGGGAACGGCTACGTCCAGGCAGTGATGAACAAGATCTTCGAAGTCTCGCTGCGCCAGGACTCCCTCGGCTCAGCCTTCCGCAAGCTCACCGCACGGAATTCCAGCATCATCCCTGTGGTTGAGAACCAACGGCTCATCGGCATCGTCACATTGCAGAATCTGATGCACTCCATGGCCCTGCTGGCCGAAACCCGCAAATTGAGGCGGGAAGAGTCGGATTCGTAAGATTGCTGAATTTCAGATTTGAGATTGCAGATTGCAGATTTGTTCCATCTGACGGGACCTCAAATCTGCCATCTGAAATCTACAATCTGAAATCACTTCAGAACAGCCGCACCGCCTTCGCCTTCTCCACCGCCGGAATCGTCCGCAACTTCGCCAGCACTTCCTCAGACACGCGCCCGTCCACGTGGACCACGGCAATCGCCTCGCGCGGCTGATCGGATTCTTTCTGAACTTCTTTCTCAACCCCACGCCGTCCCAGCGAGAAATCCGCGATGTTGATCGACTCCTCCCCCAGAATCGTTCCCACTCTGCCAATCACGCCCGGCACGTCGCGGTTCCGCAGATAAATCAGGCTGCGCTCCAGTGGAGCCTCCACATCGATGCCATCCACGTGCAGCAACCGCGGCGCGTCCCCATGCAGCACCGCACCCTTTACCAGGTGCTCTTCCGTCGCACTCTTCAGAAAAATTGACAGCACACTGCCCGCGCCTCCAGTCGATGCCTTGGCCTTGTGCGATTCCAGCACCCGCAGCCCTCGCTCATCCGCGATGGTGGCCGCATTCACTAGGTTCGCCTTTTCCTCCAGCGCCTGATTCAGAATCCCCTTGATCGCCCCGTTGCGAATGAGTTCCGTCTTCCATTCCGCAATGTGCCCGCTATAACGAATCGATATTTCCTCGATGCTCCCCTCGGAAACCTGGGCCAGAAACCCTCCCATGCGCTCCGCCAGCACAATGTAGGGCTGCATCGTCGCATACTCTTCCGCCGAGACCGAGGGCACATTCACCGCGTTCTGAATCACACCGTGCTTCAGATATTCCTTCACCTGTTGCGCGATCTGCACGCCTACGGCCTCCTGAGCCTCGAACGTCGATCCGCCGACATGCGGCGTGAGCAAAACATTTTCCAGCGCCACGAGCGGCGAGTTCTTCGGAGGCTCTTCCGCAAAGACATCGATCGCCGCCGCCGCAACGTACTTCTCCTTCAGCGCCTTCGCAAGATCGGCCTCATTCACCAGTTCGCCGCGAGCGCAATTCACCAGCCGCACGCCCTTCTTCATCTTCGCGATGGATGCCTCGTTGATCATCCCCGTGGTCTGCGGCGTCAGCCCGACGTGCAGCGTGATGTAATCCGCCGCGGCGTACAGTACGTCGAGCCCCGCCAGCCGGATCCCTTGCTCCTTCGCAACCGACACCGACACAAACGGATCGTGCCCCACCAGTTCCATGCCAAACGCCCGAGCCCGTCGCGCCACCTCCATGCCGACCCGTCCCAGCCCGATAATGCCCAGCGTCTTCGCGCGCAGCTCCGTTCCTTGGAGAGATTTCTTCTCCCATTTTCCCGCGTGCATGAGCGCGTCGGCCCGGCATAAATGACGCGCCATCGCCAGCATCATCCCCAGCGTCTGTTCCGCCACGGCAACCGCGTTTGCGCCCGGTGTGTTCATCACGGCAATCCCTTTATGCGTCGCCGCTTCGAGATCGATGTTGTCCACGCCCACCCCGGCTCGCCCAATCACGCGCAGTTTTTTCGCGTGCTCGAGCAGCTTGGCGTCAGCCTGCACTGCCGAGCGCACAATCAGCGCATCCGCCGATTCCAGATGCTGCTCCAGCTTGCCATCCAGTTGATCTGCCGTAAGAACGGTCCAGCCCGGCTCCTGCAGGTGCGCCACCGCCGATGCTGAAATTTTTTCCGCTACGATAATTTTCACGAATGAATTCCTTTGAATGAGATCCTGCTTCAGAAATCTAGATGACAACCAAATGACGGGAAAATGACACGCCTCTGACACTCCGCCCAGCCGGACTTTCTACACTCGTTCTCACTGGGCCCCGGCCCTGGGAGAACACTATGAAAACGTTTCAAACCCTGAAACCCGTCACAACAACCTTGCTCGTGGCGCTGATCGCTTTCACCGTCGCGTGCGGCTACAGCTCCAAGGCCACCACCCCGCCCGTCGCCGGAACGGTCCCCACGATCGCGGCACTTGATCCGCCCAGCGCAACCGCGGGTGGAGCGGCATTCACTCTGACCGTTAACGGCACCAACTTTGGCTCCAAGGCGGTAGTGAACTGGAACGGCTCGGCGCAAACCTCGAACACCACCTTTGTGAGCGCCAGTCAGCTCACCGTGGCAGTTCCGGCGTCGGCCATCATGACCGCCGGTACCGTCTCGGTTACCGTGACGAACCCCGCCACTGCTGGCACTGGCTTGTACGGAGGCGGCGGGACGCTAGCCGAGACCTCGAGTCCCATGGACTTCACGATCAATTAAGGCTCAGCCTTTACGCGCCGACCAGTTGCCGCTTCCCCGACCGGGTGCGGGCATAGACTTCTTGCGCTGCCCGCACCGCCGCACCGTATTCCACGCTGCGGTCAGTGACCCGCGCCAGCACATGTTCCAGCGCGCCCAGAATGCCGATCGTGTCGAGATAGTCGTAGTACCCGATGTGTGCGATGCGGAACAGCTTGCCCTTCATCTCTCCCTGTCCGTTCGCCACCACCGCGTCAAACGCTTCGCGGAACTCTTTCACAATCTTGCTCGAATCAACTCCCTCGGGCGCGCAGATCGCGGTCAGCGCCGCTGCCGGAGCTGAGGCATACAGCTTCAGTCCCAAAGCCTTCGCGCCCGCCCTTGTCATCTCGGCACAGAGTTCAGCATTGTTGACGAGCTCCTCTCGCCCCTTCGCCAGATCACCGTTGCCCATGTCGCGCACGAATTCCAGCGCCGCCCCCAGCGCCGCGAACAAAGACGTCGCCGGCGTGTACGCGGACTCGCCCTTCGCCGCCGATTTTCGTTCCTTACGCAGATCGAAGTAATAGCGCGGCGAAGTCGTTTTTTCCATGCGTTTCCACGCCCGCTCGCTGACCGCGCAATACGCCAGCCCCGGAGGTATCATCAGCGCCTTCTGCGATCCGCCAATGATCACATCCACGCCCCAGGCGTCCACGTCGAGATGCGTCGTCCCCAGCCCGGTGATCGCGTCCACCACCAGCAGAGCCTCGTCACCGTGCTCCCGGACGATCTTCGCGATCCCCTCGATGTCATGCCGCGCTCCGGTGGAGCTCTCCGTCGCCTGCACAAACACCGCACGGACAGTGTGATTCAGCCGCGCCCGAATGTCATCCAAAGAGAAAGTCTCGCCATAAGGGACCTCCAATGCATCAACGTGGCAGCCAAACGCCTTGGCCAATTCCGTCCAGCGTTCGCCGAACTTTCCTGCCGTCAGCACGAGCACGCTATCGCCCGGCGACGTCAGATTCGACACGGACGCCTCCATCACACCCGTGCCCGAACAAGCCAGCACCAGCACGTCGTTCTTCGTGCCGACAAATACCTTCATGTCGGCCAGCACGCGCTGAAACAGCGCGCGAAAATCGGCGGTGCGGTGGTGCGCCGTGAACGAAGCCATCGCCGTTTGCGCAGCGGGCAAGAGAGGAGTTGGTCCGGGAGTAAAAAGACGGTTCTTGTGCAACATAGGCAGAGTCCTTATGAGTAGAGATAGCCTTTTAGTTTACCGGAACCGCGCCCGTCACGGCACATCCCGACCTGCGAATTACGAACGCCAAATCCTGCAGCCCCGCGCCGCCATGATGCCGATCACCGGCGTTGACGGTAATAAGTCCCGGCTTTTCTCTGCGTCCTCCGCGATTCCTCCGCGAACTCCGCGGTTAGAAGCTTTCGCTCGCCCCAGCCCATACTCCCGCACGTATAATCCCCAAATGAGCCTGACCGAACAGATCCAGAAAGACATCGTCACCGCGATGAAAGCGAAGGACGAAGCCCGCCTCTCCACCCTGCGCATGGTCAAGAGCGCATTGCACCTTCGCCAGGTCGAAAAGATGGCCCCGCTCGACGAAAAGGAATCCCAGGCCGTGCTGGCCACGCTGATCAAGCAGCGCAAAGAATCCGTCGAACAGTTCACCAAAGGCGGACGCCAGGAAATGGCCGACAAAGAAGCCGCCGAAATCGTCCTGATTGAGAGCTACATGCCAAAAGCCGCCGGCGAAGCGGAACTAATCGCCGGAGTAAAAGCCGCCATCGCCGAAATGGGCGCGCCCACGATGAAAGAAATGGGCACAGTCATGAAGAACGCCATGGCTAGGTTCAACACCGCTGGCATGCGCGTGGACGGGAAAATGGTCAGCGAGATCGTGAAGCGGGAGCTACAGCGAGCCGCAATCGTTGATCGCTGATTGGAACCGGGGGGAGCTATCGGCCGGTGCCGACGATAGTTGAAGCGGCGATCAGAATGTTCGCAGAGATGCAGGTCGAAGACATCGCGAAGGCTGGGTGTGACCCGATCAATCTCACCGCCACCGGGGAGACAATTCGCAAGATTGTCCTTGAATCAGCACAATCAAACAAGAGGACGATCTGCTTTGTCACCGGCGTGCCCGGAGCCGGCAAGACCCTCGCGGGCCTTAGGCTTGTTCACGACCGAGAACTCAGAGACGACACTGGGAGCGATTCTGTATTCCTGACCGGCAACATGCCCCTAGTTAAAGTGCTGCAGGCAGCCCTCGCTCGTGACGCATCGCGCAAGACCACAATCAACACTGTGCTCGGATACAAGAGAGAATACACTTGTAACAAGAGTGCGCCCCACGAGAAGATCGTAGTTTTCGATGAAGCTCAGCGCGCCTGGGATGCCGACCGAACCGCGGAGTACCTTGACGATAGCTCAGGCGAGTTCCTTGACCACTCCGAGCCTGAGGTCATGCTGAAAATACTCGACAGGCAACCGTGGGCCGCTCTCATCGCCCTGGTAGGGGGCGGGCAGGAGATTAACAGAGGCGAGGCAGGGCTTTCAGAGTGGGGGCGGGCGCTCACCGAGAAGTTTGGGAATTGGTCTGTACCAGTGTCGCCGGAGGCGCTGTCTGGCGCCTATGGTGCCGGTTCGAAGCTCTTCGAAGGTGAACCTCCACGTGGCTTCGAAGTTGCGATTCACGCCAGCCTCCATCTCGACACTTCGACACGTCAGTTCCGAGGCAAGACGATAGCTGGCTGGACGGAGGCGCTGCTTCGGGGCGACGTTCGCGAGTGCCAGAGAATTCTCGCCGAGAATCCAGAGTATCCAATACGCCTCACCCGAAACCTGGCTACTGCGAAATCCTGGCTCGACACTACGGCGCGGGGAACGGAGCGATATGGTTTCATTGCATCTTCTGAGGCGAAAAGGCTGAGGGCGGAAGGTTTAGAACTACCACCCGCTCGCGCCGACGGAGTCGATCATTGGTTCCTCAACGAGAAAGGTGACGTTCGATCGTCATTTCAGCTTGAGGTAGCCGCGAATGAATTTCAGATTCAGGGGCTGGAGCTTGATTGGACATGTGTGTGCTGGGGTGGCGATTTCCTCCGGACTGAGAGCGATTGGAAGCTAAAGAAGCTTCGTGGCGCCGCTTGGCAAAAAATCGGCCAAGAAAGCGCGAGGGCATATCTTGTCAATAGCTACAGAGTCTTGCTTACCAGAGCTCGGCAGGGAATGCTTCTCTTTCGTCCGGTAGGGGACGATAAGGACTCGACTAGGCAGACCGCGCCCTTCGATCAGACCGCCCGGTTTCTCACAGAATGCGGGGCCACGTCCCTCTGATGCTTCACTTGCTCCTCTGCAACTCCCGATAAGCCTCGCTCTTCGAAACTCCCCGCTCCTTCGCTACTTTTTTCAACGCGGCCTTCTCGTCCACTTGCTCTTCCGCCATAATCTGTTCCACTCGCTGCCTCACCGAAGGACGGACCCTTCGACTTTGCTCAGGGCAGGCTGCGTCCGTCCCTACGCGAGCATCTTCTTCCGCGGCTTTCCCAATCAGCAGCGTAATCTCACCCTTCACCGCATCGCGCGCCTTCAAGTTTTCCAGCACGTCGGCGGCGCGGCCGCGCAGAAACTCCTCGTGCAGCTTAGTTACTTCTCGCGCGACCACCACATGCCGGGATTCTCCCAGGACCTCGCAAACATCTTCCAGCGACTCCACCACCCGATGCGGAGCCTCATAAAAAACCTGCGTCCGTGGGGAATTCTTGATCGCTTCCAGCGCCGCCCGCCGCTCTCCGCGCTTCGCCGGAAGGAATCCGCTGA
>WNGK01006228.1_pt1 | contig 15738 bp, 16 predicted proteins | sample 5400601 | NCBI WGS metagenome assembly WNGK01 (sample SAMN13153376, study PRJNA577476) | soil metagenome | isolation source: 60 cm soil or saprolite under Garry oak tree replicate 1 | place: USA:California | collected 2016-06-15
GGGCGCGTGTGCTCCCCCCGCTTGCGTTAACCATTCGGCTCGTCTGCAATTCGAATTACAACTTTTCCGCGAGTATGATGGGTTGCGGCCTGTCGTTGCGCCGCGATCGCTTCATTCATTGGCAGAACTTGCGTGACCACTGGCTTGATCTTTCCCGCGTCGATCAGGCGCGCGATCTCTGCGAGATCTTTGGCGTCCGGATGAACGGAGATACCCGCGCCGCGAATCCCACGTTTCTTGATCTCGGCTGGATCGGGACGCGCCACCAGCGACATGACAATCCCGCCTTCCTTAACCGCGCCATAAGAACGGGCGAGCGTTTCTTTGCCTACGGGATCGAGCGCGGCATCGACATCTTTAGCAACGTCTTCAAACCTGGTCTTCGTATGATCCACTGCCACGTCGGCGCCGAGCTGCTTTAGGAAATCCTGGTTTGCCGTCGAGGCGGTCGCGATGACCCCGCTCCACGCGCTTTGGCAATCTGCACCGCGAAGGTACCGACGCCGCCTGAGCCACCGTGAATGAGAATGGTTTGCCCGGCATGGAGCTGTGCCACGTCCACCAACGCCTGCCATGCGGTCAACGCGCCCATCGGGACCGCCGCCGCTTCCGCAAAACTGAGCGATGCGGGTTTCGCAGAGACCTCTCCTTCGGTGACGGTGACGTACTCCCCCCAGCCGCCGCCAAAAGTTGGGTAGCCGTAAACCGCGTCACCGGCTTTGAGTTTTGTGACCTTTACTCCCGTTTTCTCTACGATCCCAGCGATGTCGTAGCCCGGAATCAGTGGCAGGCGCGTTCCGAACTCGCGCGCGTATTTACCGCTGAGCGTAAGCGGATCGGCTGGATTAACGCCGCTCGCGATCACGCGCACGAGAGCTTCATTTTCCTTCGGCTCTGGCCGCGACACCTCTTCAAATTTCAGGACTTCGGGTCCGCCATATTCGTGCGCGACGACCGCTTTCATCATTGGCATTTCGGCGGCGCGCGCAGCGTGAGAGAGCAGATGTCCAAGAGTCATTACGCTGAAAATAGCAGCAAAGCGGAAAGAGATTTGCATGATCCTCAGCTTGTCGTGCGATTGCCTGGACTTTCCATTGCCTTAACGATGTCGATCTTATCGAGTATGCGGCGAAGATCACACAACAAAGCAAACATTCGCGCGACTCATCCTCCCGCGTAAGCTTCGCCAATAAAGATGAAGGATGAATTATGAAATGGAGAACCAGCAAACGCGCAAAATGAAACGAGAAAATCCGCCCATAGAGATTTGTCCTGGCATCACACGTCGTACGATCGCGAATGGCAAGACCATGTATCAAATGATCGCTACCTTGGCGGCTGGGAGTCGCATGCCCGAGCACCGACACGAGCAGGAGCAGATCGTTCATATTCTCGAAGGCCAGATGCGACTCATCGTTGAGGACGTGCCGCACGAGCTTTCCACCGGCGAATCCTTCTATCTCGCCAGCAACATTCCGCATGGCGTAGAAACGATATTGCCGACACGCGTGCTCGATACGTTTAGCCCGCCACGCGATGATTACCTAGCGATCGACGAAGAGGCCCGCCAGAACGCTGCGCGCTAATTGCCAGGTTTAGCGGAGCAGAATTCTGTTCTGCTCCCAAAATCGGGCGGCTTGAAAATAGTCCGTTTGGGAGTTCGTTTATACAGATAGTTTAAAAATTGATGCACGCCGATTTTTATCATTCGGAGTTTGATCAGCCACATCCGAGCCGGGCGAAGGCGATCATTAAAGCGCATCCAGAAGTCCGCCAGTTGATGATGCGCAACCCTTACACCGCTCTCATCGCGTTATCCATCGTGACTATGCAAACAGCGATCGCGTATTGGATGGGCACGCTCGGGTTCGGTTATTGGTGGCTCAGTCTAGCCATCGCTTATTGCATCGGCGCGTTCGCGAATCATGCCAACTACGTGATTATTCACGATGCGACTCATAATCTGATTTTGCGGAACAAAAGCTTGAACAAGATGGTGGCTATCATCGCTGATCTGCCGAATCTTACACCCGGCGCGATGGGTTTTCGGGTTTATCATTTGAAGCATCATTCGCATCAGGGCGATTACGAATACGATGCAGACCTCGCAAATCATTGGGAAGCGCGTCTGGTCGGCAACAAATGGCATCGAAAAGCTCTGTGGCTCACGCTTTTTCCATTTTTTCAACTGACCCGGCCGCCCAGATTGAAAGCGATCACCATGTGGGATCGATGGTTCTTCGTGAATTTCGCGTGCGCTGCAGCATACGACGCAGCCATTGTTTATTTTTGTGGTTGGCCGGGGTTTCTTTATCTCGTGTTCGCGTTTTTCTTCTCGATTGGCCTGCATCCAGTCGGTGCTCGCTGGATTCAGGAGCATTACACGTATGATTTCGACCAGGAGACGTTCAGCTATTACGGACCGATCAACTTAGTCGCGCTGAACATGGGCTACCACAATGAGCACCACGATTTGCCGTCGATCCCGTGGAATAATCTGCCGAAGCTCCGCGCAATGGCCCCGGAGTTTTACGACAATCTGAAGTATCACTCGTCCTGGACCCGGCTGCTTTTTCAGTTCATTTTCGACGAGCGTTACACTCTGTATTCGCGGATCGAACGAATGAAACAAATCGCCCGTTCTCGAGCGATTCCAGACATAACAACCGGTCGAATCAGCGGCATTGATCTGAGCGCTAGGCCGATTACTTTTTAATTATGACAGAGCGGCATTACGTCTCGAAGAAAAACGAAACGGTCCGGATGTTCGAGAGCGATTTCATCGAATTCTTTTCGCGGGTGCATCCGGCGACGCCACTGCTGTTATACATGCCGGTTATCGGCTACATGCTTTACCTGTCACTGTGGCAGCGAAAACTGTCGATCCTGGCTGTCGGCGGATTATTTTTGCTTGGTATTGTGCTCTGGACCCTGCTCGAGTACCTCATCCATCGGTACATATTTCATTATGAACCGAAGAGCCATTTGGGAAAACGATTGCACTACATCGTCCACGGTGTTCATCACGATTATCCAAATGATGCCCGGCGGCTCGTCATGCCGCCGAGCATAAGCGTGCCGCTTGCGGTTCTGTTTTACGTTCTGTTCCTTTTAATTTTCGGCCATCTGGCGCCGAGCGTGTTCGCTGGTCTGGTCTTCGGTTACGTCTGTTATGACATGCTCCATTACGCAACGCACCATTTCCCGATGAAACGCGGTCTCTGGCTCTGGTTGAAGCAGTATCACCTGCGCCATCACTACAAGGATGATGACGTCGGATTTGGCATCAGCTCGCCGCTTTGGGACTACGTTTTTCGGACAACGCGAAAGTAGGCGCGCCCTGCCGATCTCACTAAAATCTTGTCCCAAATCCAAAAATCGGTAAAATAGCTGCCCCGACACGGAACTTCATGGCGTGCGGATGCCGCCGAGAACTTCGTAAGGTTTGATGAACGAGGATCCAGCAAAACTTAGTCTGAGCGATTTTCTTGTGGGCGAGAGCAATGACCCACTGGAAGCTCCAGCGAGCTTTACAAATTGGGTGCGCGCTTGTGCGTGGGCAGCCGAGCTGTACGAGCCTGAGCTCCTCGCCCCGGCAGCCGCGCGCACGATGATTATCTACGGCGGCAAACCGCTTCCCGTAATTAATCTCTGCTCCTATAATTATCTCGGCCTCGCCAATCATCCCGAGGTGCTCGTCGCTGCACATGAAGCGCTCAGGACACACGGATTGGGCTCCTGCGGTTCACCCATGCTCTCCGGAATGACCGATCTGCACCGGGAACTCGAACGACGTGTCGCGAAGTTTCTGGGGCGCGAGGACGCGATGCTTTTTAACAGCGGGTTTGGCGGCGCTCTTGGCACCATTTCTGGAATGCTGCGCAAAACCGACGTCGCTATTCTTGACAACCGCTCGCATCTCAGCCTTCGGGATGGAGCGGTGCTTTCCCGATGCCGCACGGAGAAATTCGAGCATAATGATCCAGTCTCGCTCGATAGGGCATTAAGCCGTCAAAAAGGGCGGCGCCAACTCGTCATAGTCGAAGGCATTTATTCCATGGATGGCGATTTCGGCAACCTGAAGGAATTAATTGACGTCGCGGAATCGCATGGCGCGAGCGTTTTTATTGACGAGGCCCACTCCATGTTGGCTTGTGGCGAACATGGTCGCGGCGCTGCTGAGAAGTTTGGCGTGGAAGACCGCGTTCCGCTCGTTTACGGAACATTCTCCAAAGCTTTCGGAGCGCTGGGGGGCTTTGTTGCCGGCTCGAAGGAGACGCTGCAATATCTGCGCTTCTATGCGCACCCGTATGTTTACTCCTGTGCGCTGCCGCCGGTTGTGATCGCGGCTATTCTCAAAGCGCTTGAGCTTGGCACAAGTCAGCCAGAACTGCGTGCGCAGCTTTGGGAGAACGCCGATTATTTTCATGCGCAACTTCGCGGTCTCGGAATTGATACCGGGGAGTCTACAACCTACGTGATGCCGATTGTCATCGGCGATCGCGAACGGATGTATCGGCTCGGTCATGAGCTGCGGCGACGCGGCCTCTGGGTCGCGCCGGTGGATTATCCGGCGGTGCCGCAAAACCGAATTTGCTTCCGGGCATGCGTGACGGCCAAACATACCCGCACGGATCTGGACGAGGCGCTCAACATTCTCGCGGACACACTTGTTCCAGCAGCGTTGCAGCACGCCTGAGTTTGGACCGCGTCTGAGTGTGATGCCGCAACAGATCGAGCCGCCGGTTTCTACCCTCGAAGCCACCTATAAGGCGCGCGAAACCGAAGGAATTCTCGATCTTTATTTTTTCCGGCCAATCGGATTTCGCCTCGCACGGTTTTTCGCGAAGATGAACATGTCGCCAGCAGGCGTGACTTTGCTCGCCTGTCTCTTTGGGATTATCGCGGGGCATCTTTTCTTTTATCGTGATCTACGCACGAATGTGGCCGGCATGGCGTTGCTGGTTTGCGCGAACGCGCTCGATAATGCGGATGGTCAGCTCGCGCGCTTGACGCACCGGGAAAGCCGGGAGGGTCGGATTGTCGATAGCCTTGCCGATCATCTCGTGTTCGTAAGTATCTACATTCATTTGACTCTCCGCTATCTGGTTGCGGGCGCGTCACCCGCCATTTTGCTTCTCGCGCTGGCGGCCGGGATTAGTCACGCATTGCAGGGGGCCGCGGCGGATTACTACCGCACGACTTATCTTTATTTTGCGACGAACCGACCGCGGATGGAATTGGATTCCTCTTCTCTGTTGCGATCGAAGTTTCGCAGGCTCACCTGGCATCGCGAGCCGTGGCATAAATTTCTGCTCTTGCTTTATTTGAACTTCACCCGGCAACAGGAAATGCTCTCGCCTAATTTAAGAAAGGTGCGCGAGGCAGGTAGTCAGCTGTTCGGAGGCCAAATCCCGATCTGGTTGAAGTCGCGATGTCAAAGTTTGGCTGGCCCAGCGCTCAAATTGTGGGGACTGTTGATGACCAACACACGCACGCTGGTTTTGTTTGCGCTTCTGTTTATCGGCCAGCCGGTTTGGTACTTCTGGTTCGAACTCATTGCGCTCAATGCGCTGCTCGTCTATCTGATTATCCGTCAGGAAGACATGGCCGACTCGCTGCTGGAAGTCGCGGTAAGGTGGCGAGACTCGGCCTAGTCTGTACTCGTGCCGGAGATCGAAATTTCACAGGTCAGCTCGCGTCGGGACCGCGACGCGTTTATCAAATTTCAATGGCGAATTTATGCGCATGACCCGGCGTGGGTGCCGCCGTTAATCATCGAGCGGAAAACATTCCTCAATCGCAAGCGGCATCCGTTTTACAAACACGGTGACGCCGCGTTGTTTCTCGCCAGACGGGACGGCGAAATTGTTGGCCGCATCATGGCGAGCGACGATCCAAACTATAATTCGCTCCATCAGTCGAATGTCGGCTGTTTCGGTTTGTTCGAGTCCATCGACGATCCTGATGTGGCGACTGCGCTCTTTCAGGCTGCGGCCGGTTGGCTGCGCAAGAAAGGCCGCACCGAAATGATGGGGCCGATCGATTATTCGACTAACTACGTCTGCGGTCTCTTGATCGACGGATTTCAGTTCGCGCCCACGATTTTGACTGCGCATAATCCGCCGTATTACCGGCAGCTGATCGAGAGCTGCGGCTTCGCAAAAGAAAAAGATTGGTACGCGTGGTGGTTTGCCGATCCGGCAAAAGCCGCGGAGCGTTTGCGATCACTGGCCAAACGTTTTCGGGAGCGTTGGCCGGTCACGATCCGGACTGGAAATCTCAAGAATATTCGCGAAGAAAGCAGGCGGCTCCGCCAGATTTACAATCAAGCTTGGGAAAAGAATTGGGGTTTTGTGCCGTTCACGGAAGCGGAGTTCGAGTTCATGACGCACGAGCTCAAGCAGCTCGTTATTCCAGAGTTCACGCTTATCGCGGAAGTCGGCGACGAGCCGGTTGGCTTCATCCTATGTGTGCCGGATATCAACGTCGCCCTCCGTCATATCAATGGCCGGCTTACGACTTTCGGGTTGCCAATCGGCCTTATAAAACTGCTTTATTACAAAAACCGCACGCGAACCGCGCGGCTCATCGCGCTTGGCGTGATCGAAAAATATCGCCGTAGCGGCATTGCCGAAATGCTTGTGCTGCGGATCGTCGAAGACGCAATGATCAAACGTGGATTCACAGGAGAACTCAGTCTCACGCTCGAAGATAATGTAATGATCAACCGTTTCGTTGAAGCCATCGGCGCCGAACGATACAAGACATATCGAATTTTCAAAAAGACACTGACAGAATGAGCAAGCTTCAGGACGGTTTCGTTTCGCGATTTTTGAATCGGCCGATTTCGCGTCGCATAACGCGTTTTCTACTCAAGTTTCCAATCCAGCCCAGCGCCTGGACGATATCGATCTTTGTTTTGCCGATAATTGCCTGCGTATTTTTCGTGCGCGGCGATTACATCAGCGTCGTCATCGGCGCTGCCATTTTTCAAGCGTTTAGTATTCTTGATGGTTGCGACGGCGAAATTGCGCGCGCCAAGAATTTGGAATCGAAATTCGGGGAGCGTCTGGATCAATTCTGCGATTTTTTAGCAAGCCTCCTCTATGTTCTCGCTCTTGGGTTGGGGCTTCATCGTTCGAGTGAAGGAATTGTCTGTGCCGTTCTAATTACGGCCAACGAATGGCTCCTACGAGCTGGCAAGACCGAAATGTCGGTTACCTCGTCCACTTTGCATGAATCGCTTTATGCGAGACACCGAGGAATGATCGGCCATTCCGGTTTGCTCAATCTCGGCGAACGATTTGTGTGGTGGCTCTTTCAGCTGACCAAACGCGACATGGCTGTCTTCGCTTTTCTCCTGCTTGCGTCGCTCGGCCTGGCTGGCTGGATTCTTCATCTTTGGATGATTGTCGCCGGCGCGAGCTTAGTTCTGAGCGCGATTGCTGCTATCAGATCCGGCATTGGCCATGGCGATGTCGTCACGCGGGAGCCGCGATCGTAATTGCGTCTCGGCGTGCGCCAGCATTTCCGGAGTATCGACGTCCTGCCACCAGGCGGCGCCGATATCAATACCGCGCACCTGGTTATCTGCGGTCATCAATCGGACTCCGTCGGCCAGGCTGCAGTCGCCGTTCTGCTTCGCTCGCTCGAGGTAATCGAAGATTTTGAAGGGACAAACAAACACTCCAGTATCGATCGCGTCGTAATCGCGCAGATGTTTTCCGATGGCAACGATCTGGTCGCCGCGCGTTTGAACCTTCATCGCATCATCCAAATCGAAAATTGCATCGAGCTTTCGGTCCAGCGCGACATTGAGCAGTTCGGAATCTGATGAATCAATCAGAAGATCGACGATCGATTCATCAAACAAATGGTCGCTCATTGTCAAAAGAAACGACGACGTCATGTGATTGGCCGCGGCGAGGACTGAGACGCCGTTTTGTTTTTGCCAATCGCGATTTTCGATGAAACAGGACTCGAGCTCGGATGGAATCAACTGTTTGACCGCCACGGTAATCCGACCGCTTTGATAGCCAACGATAAAGTTGGCCTTTTTGATTCCCGCGTGGACCAGCGCGTCAATCGTGTAACAAATCAACGGGCGACCAAGCACCGGGACGAACGGCTTCAATAAAGTTTTGTCGGAGCCGCGCAGACGCGAGCCCTCGCCGGCCATCAAGATCACTGCTTCGGACACAGTAATCATATGCCGTAGTATTTCTTAAGACCCCAGAGCCTGATGCGCTGGGGAAGAAATCTGAAAATCAACGGCGCGATTTTTGTTTGAAATGCGTTGCCGACGGTCACCCGCGGTGGTGGATCGGCGTCATTGATCAACTTCAGAACTTCGCGCGCGACCAAGTCGGGTTTTGGCGCTGCTTGCATGTTCCGCTCGACGGTCTGCCAGGTCTTCGCGACTTTTCGTTCATAGCGCGGATCGGTCTTCGCGCTCTTACTCACCCCTTCGTTAAACTCCGTGCAGATGTCGCCGAGTTGAAGATCGATAATGTGCACACGGGAATCGGTTAACTCGAGTTGCGTGCACATGGTGAATGACGCCAGGGCTGCTTTGGCGGCGTTGTAAGCCGCCATGAATGGAACTGGAAGACGCGAAGCTAATGAAGTGACGTTAATGATCAAACCTTCTCCGCGCTCTTGCATCATACGCAAAGCGAGCCGCATCAACTGCACCTGCCCGAAGACGAGGATTTGAAACTGGTCCACGATGTCCTCCTGGGAAAGGAGCTCCGCCGGCCCAAAGTGGCCGCTGCCAGCGTTGTTGATTAAAACATCGATATGACCAGCTTCGCCAGTCGCGCGGTTGAATGCTTCCTCAATTGAGTGCAAGTCTGTCAGCTCAAGGCGGAGCGGATGCAGCCCCGGCATCTCGGGAATGCGTTTCGGATCGCGCGATGTTCCCCAGACTTCGTGACCTTGAGCAATGAGCGATTGCGCAAGAGCCAGGCCAATGCCCGAGCTGGCGCCGGTCAGAAAAATGCGTTTCATGGACGCGCGCTCTCGCACTATCGGTTATCGTGTGTCGACTCGCCAGCAGACGAACTGAGCGCGGGTCAATTGCACCCGGACGTTGGGATACATTTGTTGAACGACGGGAAAATCACGGGTGACGCAGGCGCCGATCAGAGGAGGCTTTGGCGGATTGCTGCGGACTTCGTCGACCGTGTAGTTTGCAACCGGGAATCGGAAGTTCCCGTGGAAGAGATAGAATGAATCCCAGAGCAGATCTCCCCCTGGCTTGATGGCTTTAATTAGCATCGTTTGCGTTCCTGATTGTTGGAGCGCACCCAGTTCTTCAGCAATCCGTTTTTCATCAGCAACGTCCTGTTGCCGGCGATCTATGTGGATTTTTGCGTGCACGAACCCGGCTAACAACACTACGACCAGAGCCACTACGGCGCGACGGCGAATTTTCCCTCCCTGCTCCAGAAATCTGTACAAAACCAACGCAAGAAGGAAGCAGAGGCACGGAACAATCGGGAGGACGTAGCGGACATGGCGAAAATTGGATACGATCACCAATCCGATCACTGCCAGGCTAACAATTGCGACTTCTCGGACCGCTGGCGGAGCCTTTTCCCTGTTTGAAAAGAGGACCACAAAGGGCGCCAGCAACGCAAGGAAACCGCAAAGCCCTCCGGCCGTGCTCAGACTAAAGGGAACTTGAAAGTACGGTCGCGCGCCCAGCTCGGTCGGTCCAGTCCAGACGACAACCTCCTCGTGAAAGAGACTCGCCATCGGCATCTGATATTTCATGAGTTGGAATGCCGGCCAAATCGCCATGGCAATGATCGCGAGGAGCATACTGGCAATGAGCCAGCCGTTTCGAAGCGCGGGACGCTCCGTGGGGGACGTCAACCGCACCGTCACAATGAGCAACCAGACCAAAAACGGGAGTGGGATTTTTTGCAAACTACCAAGCCAGCACATGGCTGCGGCCGCCAGCCACCAGACGGGTCGCCGCCGCGCGAGCTGAGCAAAAACGATCGTCATCGTTGTGAAAAATGTCAGCCCGATATCGAGCAAAGCGCGGGTCGACTCCGAGGGAAACAGCCGACACGAGGCCAATACCGCGACGCTGAGCGGCATGAGCCACGGCCGGCTGGGCTGGATCAGACGAACCAACCACACGAGAGCGATTGCGGTCAAGCCGCCATAAAGCAGCGGCCAAATGCGAACCGCCAATGTTCGGTTCTCAAGTCGGGCCAAAGGTAACGTCGTCAGCCAGTACTGCAGGGGCGGTTTTTCGAATGACCGCTGGAAGTTGAAATGAACGACCCACGGCTCGGTCAAGAGCATCTCGCGTGTGCGTTCCGCGGTTAGCAGCTCATCTGTCTCCAACAGGGTCCCTTTTGGTATTTCCAAGGCCAACCAGCCGAACACGCAAACTATTACGAGTCCGGCCGCAGCGATCGCCCGGGCGCGCTGATTCCGAATATTTTGAATCGCCGTGTCGATCTTCGCGCTAACCTGAACTGGATTGTCAGTTGCAATCATAACCGGGCAGGTGGGACTCGCCATTTGATCATTTCTTCCACATCTGGGCAACAGGCGTGCAAGGTCTTGCGCGGATATATTCGGATCGCCTTGCCAAACTCAGCCGACTTGTCGATTTACGCAATCTGGCGGCATGAATCCCGGGAATGCGTTATAATCAGCGCTCTTGACTCCAACCTTTCGCCGCTGGGCTAGTTTCACTTTGAGCCGTAGTTCGCCGCGAGATCATCGCGAGCGTCGCTCCCGTGGTGTCTTTCAAGGAACCGCCTCCGCCCTCGCCGGACGGGTTCTCATGATTCTGGTCAGTGTCGTCTCGGTTCCGCTCACGGTTGGATATCTGGGCGGCGAGCGCTACGGCGCGTGGGTGACGATTGCCAGTGTCCTCACCTTTTTGAGTATTACCGATCTGGGCTTGGCCGCCAGTCTTACAAATGCGCTCGGCAAAGCTCAAGCCGAAGACGCGCACGATCGTGGCCAGCGTTATGTCTCCTCCGCTTTCCTCATGTTGGCCTTAATCGCCTTTGTCATTCTTATTCTCGCGAGCACGCTCGCGCCGAGGATCGCGGCATTCTTATTTCCAAATCTGCAATCGTCTCTTGCCCAAGCCGAGATAATTCCCGCGGTGATGATCGCATTGTCGATCTTCGCGCTCAATCTCCCGTTTCTCGTCAACACTCGCGTGCTGGCCGCGCACCAAGAAAGCGCCCTGGCTAACCTTTGGAATATTGCGGGAAGTCTCGGCAATCTCGCCGCGCTCCTCGCTGTAATTTGGTTTCGAGGTGGACTTCCGTGGCTCGTGTTCGGTTGTTTCGGACTCGGATTGGCCGCGAATATTACTTGCTCCATCTGGTTGTTCGGTTTTCACAAACCGTGGCTGCGTCCGAAACTTGCTAGTGTCGACCCGGCTCTCGTGAAGAATCTTTTTTCTGACGGCTGGAAATTTTTCGTGATCGGTATCGGCTGGATGGTCAACTGGCAAACGGATAACATAGTGATCTCTCATTTTCTCGGGGCCGCGCAAGTCACCCCTTACGCTGTCACCTTTAGCCTCTTCGCCATGGCAACGGGCCTGCAGACCCTCGCATATCCATCGCTCTGGCCGGCGTACACGGAAGCATTTGCGCAAGGCGATTATGCCTGGATCCGCCAGACTTTGCGTTCGAATTTCAAGTTCAGTTTTTTTAGTTCGATTGCGATTGTCGGCGTGCTGACGATCTTTGGTAGCGAGATCATTCGACTCTGGGCGGGCGCGGCGGCGGTGCCGCCATTTTCGGTAATTCTCTGGATGGCGTTGTGGCGGCTAATGTTGTCCACCCTCCTGGTCGGAAGCTGCCTGCTCAACGCGACCGGCCATCTGAAAGGCATGACTATTTACGGCACAATCACCGCAGTTTTGAACCTCACGTTGTCGATCTTGCTCGCGAAGACATACGGCATCACGGGCGTGATCGCTGCAACGGTAATTGCCTTCGCGGTTGCCAACTACATCCCGACATTTCTGGAGGTACGAAGCGTGCTGCGGAAATGTTCTTTGCATAAATGAAGCTCTTTATCGACGTCACGATCTCGCGCAGGTCTATGCAAAGCGTGGGAGTGCAGAGGATGACACGGCAAGGCGTCGCGCCTTCAACGCCGGAGTCATCGGTACAGTCCGTATTGCTGACTATAGCCGGATTTCTATCTTAAGTTACAAGCTGTTATGAAAACGAAAAAAGTAATCACTGACGGTCTGTAAGCGATGGCTGCACGATTTTCCATCTGGCTCAGGCGCGCTGCAATGCTGTTTGTGGATGTTGCCAAAGAACAATCGTTTCGCCTTCGGAGAGACCGCCGGCGGCAGCAGCAATTCATTCAGCAAATCCTTTCGACTTCGAACACCGCCGATGATCGCCGATTGATTGTTTCATTGTCGACTTTGCCCGATCGAATCGGGGGACTCCAGCCGACTCTCGAATCTCTGCTGACTCAGACAAGGCCGCCGGACCAGATCGTCTTGGCCATTCCGAAGCTGTCGGTTCGCCAAAAACGGAAATTTATCCCGGTGATTCGAGACGAACTGAAGGCAGGGCGTCCCGATACTTTAATCATGGTGGTGGACGACGATCGGATCTATCCGCGGGATTCGGTCGCGCTGTACCTTCACTACAGCGCGCAATTGCCCAACGCCGCGCTTTGCTTCCGTGGCGGGCCCATCGCGTGCAGCCGAAACTGGCGCCGCCATTGCAAAATTATATTTGGTATCAACCTTCAGAGTCCCCAGCGTGCCGCTGTAATGACAGGCTGTGGGAGTTACCTTATTCAACCGCGCTTTTTCGATGAGGCGCTCTGGGATTACTCAGCGGCGCCCAAGGAAGCATTTTACATGGACGATATCTGGATCAGTGGATGCCTTGATCGGCGGAGTGTCGAGAAGTACGTGATCCCAGCGTCGCGCATGATGCGCACTGCTCTTCGACAGTTTGGCACAATGACATTACATGATGTGCCCAATGGACGGCGCCATAATAATAATGAGACCATCGAGTTCTTCAGCTCGAGCTGGAACATTTTCTCTTCGCGCTGAGGATGCTTTTTCTGGATGTCACCAGTTCCTGCAAGTCGGCCAAGAACACCGGCATGCAGCGAATGACCCGAGCGCTCTATCTGCACCTTCGAAACAGACTGCCAGTCACTCCAATTTGCTGGAACAAAAAGGGCAGCTGCTATCAGCATCTTGGCCGGCGCGAGCTAAAACTTCTTCAGAGCCCATTTCGAATATTGTCGGGAGCCACGGCAAAGCCCGAATGGCGCGGCGAAACTTTTCTGGCGGAACTGCACCGGCTCGCCTTCCGCAAAACGGTTCGCCTGGAAAAGCAAATCACTTCTGGGGACATTCTCCTTATTCCTGATTTCTATTCCGACGTTCGAACGCAACGCCTGCCGGAACTGATCACGGGGACTGGTATCCAAAGCGTCGCCATCTTCCACGATGCAGCCGCATTGCGGTTGCCACAGTTATCGGATAAGGCCCGAATGCGCTTTCAAAATTATTTGAAATCGCTGGCAGCGTTCGCGCAAGTGATCTGCATTTCGCACGAATCGCACAATGACTTACTTAGGCGCTGGCGCGAATACGGGAGTTCGCCCACGGCGACGCGAGTTGAACCGTGGCCCATCGAATTTGACCGAGCGGTGCGCGCAGCGGATTCAATTAGGCCACGCAACATGATTGCGTGCGTTGGCTCATTCGAACCGCGCAAAAACCATCTTACTCTCTTAGCGGCGGCGGAGAAATTATGGCTACAGGGGCATGACTTCGAATTGCAGCTCGTTGGTCGCACCACTGGTTATTATGCGCCAAAAATGCTTCCGGCTATCTGGCGGTTGCAACGACGAGGACGGCCGCTGCGCTGGCTCCGGCACGTGAATGATGAGACGCTGCACGAAGTTTATCGGTCATGTCGCTTCACGGTTTACCCTTCGCTATTTGAAGGTTTCGGGCTGCCGATCGCTGAAAGTCTCTGGCATGGCAAACCGTGCATTTGCGGCGGCAACGGCGCGCTCGGTGAAGTTGCCCGCGACGGCGGATGTTTGATTGTCGATCAAACGAGCGAGGACGCGATCGCCTCCGGCATAAAGAAATTATTGGGCGATCAGGAAGCTTACGTCCGCTTATGCACAGAAGCTCGTGCCCGAAAATTTCGGTCGTGGCCAGATTATATCGAGAAGCTCCTTGGGCATCTGCAATCTCCGTTAAAGAGCGTTTCAATTCCGGCAATTTGTGGCACTTGAACGAGGTCGCCATATGCTCGGTTCGCGCTCTTGGACCGGATTGAGCAATTTCGAATTGCCGCAGAAAACTGCGAACCCGCGACCGCTGAACTTATCGGCATTTGAAGGCTTAGTAATGGGTCGAAATCGCGTCAGCTGCAAAACCTCCTCTGCCGCCTCGCCGGTCAGCTGGTCGAGGCCCGATTGATTTGGCTTGCCATAGACGCATCCGTCCCCAGAATACGTTCCCGATGATCCGGGCGAATTGTCGGGCGCGCTTCACCGCCGCTGATTTCGACTTCATCATGCGCACACTCGCGCGCTCGCAAACCGATCAGGTTTCACTCGTCGATCTTTTGAGCGATCTCGAAACGCGCGACTCCATTCTCGATCATCCGCGACTGGTCGAGGCAATTTTGTGCAATTGCGGACACCTGCGGATTTCGTCGCAGTTTTATTTTTATGTTCTGGCCCGGCACGTTTTGCAGCAGGGCGGGATCGGCGATCGCAAACTGTGCGATTACGTGGCGTCGTTGCTCGAAGCTTTTTCGCGCGCGAACCGGATGCAGATGTCGGATGAGAACGATAATCGCGCTCAGCAATATATTTCGGACATGCTCATTGCGCTGACCCGCGCGACGCCCGAGCAGGCGTTTTTGCTGCGCGCGCACGTCGGTAATTACTCGCTTTTTATCAGCGGCATTTTTCATGAGCACACGCAACGGCGCAGTTTGCGCGGCGGGCCCGACATAAAGTTTTATGAGCAAATCGGCCGGACCAATTTCGAGATGGTCGCTTCACACGCGACCGCGCGACACTGCGAGCTCGACGATGTATTCGAGGAGCTGGCTGATCGGTTTCGCGAAGTCCGGCTCGCGCTGAATCAGCTTTCCGATCAATTGCTCAATCTGGATGACGATATGCGGCCGTCGCTTAGCTTGTGAACGAGACACTCTTCAGCCAAGTCCAGAGATTGTTTGAGCGCACCTATGCCCAGGTCGGGATTAACCTGGAAGATTGTCTGATCGATCGGACGCGTTGTGCGCAATTGTCGATCTTGGCGGGAAAATCGGCCCGCGAATTGAGCGAGCTGGCGCGCACATTTCTACGCCGCGCCGGGGACCAGCTTTACGTCGGGATTTACTATTCGCGCTGGCTGATTGAACAACTCGAACAACACGACCCGCGCGCCGGCTTGAGCAATCGCAACATCCGGTCGCTCATCATGTTTGTGGAAGAAATCAATCACGCACTGCACGCCGCGCTGCAGTTCAAAAGCGGCGCGCGCGAGATCGCCTCTGAGGATTTCGCGCGGAACCTTGAGCTTCAGGCGCAGATCGATACCTACCTTGTCCTGCTTTTATTTGTCGCTTTTTTTCGACAAACCCAACGCGTCTCACGACCTGACCGGCGCTGGCTGCGCTTTCATCTTTTTGCGCGCCAATGTCCGGACGCGTTCCACAGCAA
>WNGK01004063.1_pt1 | contig 15736 bp, 10 predicted proteins | sample 5400601 | NCBI WGS metagenome assembly WNGK01 (sample SAMN13153376, study PRJNA577476) | soil metagenome | isolation source: 60 cm soil or saprolite under Garry oak tree replicate 1 | place: USA:California | collected 2016-06-15
TGCTCAACCACGTGCTCATGCATCAGACGATCATCGGCGAAGAGGCGATCAAACAGCTCGCCGCGGCCGGCGACACCCCCGACGTCATCGTCGGCTGCACCGGCGGCGGGTCCAACTTCGGCGGCCTGGCCTTCCCGTTCCTCCGGGAGAAGCTGGCCGGAAAGATCAGCCCGGTGATCCGCGCGGTCGAGCCCGCCGCCTGCCCGTCGTTCACTCGCGGCGTCTACGCGTACGACTTCGGCGACACCGCTGGCTTCACTCCGCTGCTGAAGATGCACACGCTGGGCCACGATTTCATCCCGGACCCGATCCACGCCGGCGGGCTGCGCTACCACGGGATGTCCCCGCTGCTTTCGCACATCTACGAGCTCGGCCTGATCGAGGCCGTCGCGAAGCCGCAGTCGGAATGCTTCGAGGCCGGCCTGCGGTTCGCCAGGACCGAGGGCATCGTCCCTGCGCCTGAGCCGACGCACGCCGTCGCTGCCGCCATCGAGGAGGCGCTGCGGTGCAAGGAGACCGGCGAGGAGAAGGTGATCCTGACGGCTCTCTGCGGCCACGGCCTGCTCGACCTCGCGGCCTACGCGGACTACATGTCAGGCCAGCTACGCGACTACGAACTCGTCGAGCAGGCTATCGACGACGCGCTCAAGGACCTGCCGGCCGGCGTGTGAGTCGCCGCGCTCAGAGTCAGCGCTCACTAAGGGCGCTGACAGCGCAGTCCCGGCTGCGCCTTTAGTGGCCAGCTAGTGGCCGTGCGGGGCGGGGAAGCCGCCGACAGCGGCCTCGTATGCGCGGGCCACGCGCAGGCACACGTCGTCGGCGAAGTGCCGGCCAACGATCATCATCCCGGCCGGCAGGCCCGTGAGCGGGCCGCCAGGCACCTGCGCGAGCCCGGCAGGGACGGTCGTCGCCGGATGCCCGGAGACGTCGATGGGCGCGGTGTTGGCAATCATCTCGAGCGCCCTGGCGACGTACTCCTCGCGGCTCGCCGAAGCCGCGGGAATGACCGAGGCCACGATCGGCAGCGTCGGCATGACCAGCGCGTCCAGGCCGGCTAGCGCGGCGTCGTAGGCCGCCGTGAGCTCGACAGCGAGGTTCCTGGCCATCGCGTAATACCAGCCGTCGAAGCGGTCGATGACATAGCGGCCGCAGAGCATGGTCATCTTGACCGTCTCGGAAAGCTCGTTCGCGTGCTCCCGGCGGCCGCGGGCGTAGTGCGCGATGAGCTCGGGGTCGTAGAGCCCTCCCGAGTTCATCCCGTAACCGTTCCCGTCGATCATCTGGGCGACTGCCCCGTCGGTGGCGATGACGCTCCAGACGTGTATGCCGTCGCGGTGCCACGGCACGCTGACCGGCGTGACCTCGGCACCGGCCGACGCCAGCACGCCGACGGCCGCCCGGACGGCCTCGTCCACCTCCGGCTGGGAAAGGCCTGGGATGGCAAACCCCTCCTCGACCACCCCGATCCGCAGCCCGGCCACACCCGCGTCCAGGCCCGCAAGGTAGTCGGCTGGCGGCGGATCCCTGCGCTGCCGCGGGTCCAGCCCGTCCGGGCCGGCCAGCACGCCAAGCAGCACCGCTGCGTCCCGCACGGTACTGGTGATCGGGCCAAGGTGGTCCAGCGTGTTCTCGATCGGGAACGCGCCGGTATACGGCACGAGCCCGTACGTGGGCTTGTGCCCGACCGTGCCGCAGAACGCGCTGGGTATCCGGATCGAGCCGCCCTGATCCCCGCCGAGCGCCAGGTCGGCGTGGCCGGCCGCCACCAGCGCAGCGCTGCCGCTTGACGACCCGCCCGCCGACCGGGACTGGTCCCACGGGTTGCGCACTGGTCCCGTCCGCGATGTATGGCTGCCGCCGGAGAAGCACAGGTCTTCGCAGACCGCCTTGCCCGCAATGGTGGCGCCGGCCGCCAGCAGGCGGGTGACGACCGTAGCATCGCGCAGCGGCACGAACCCCTGCACCGCGGCGGACCCGTTCATCATCGGCAGGCCTGCCACCGCGATGTTGTCCTTCACCGCCACCCGCCGGCCTGCCAGCGGCCCGGCGCCAGCGCCGGCGATCTCCGTGGTGACGTACCAGGCACCGAGCTCGTTGCCGGCCGCAGCCGGCCACTGGTACGGCCGGTCCGGCGGCTCGGGAAGCCGCGCCTCGTAAAGCCGCTGCACCGCGTCATACGACCCGAGCGCGCCGGTGACGAGCCCGCGGAATGATTCCAGGTCACCGGGCGACAGCCGGATGCCGTACCGTCCGGCGATGCCAGCAAGATCGTCGCTGCTTGGCGGCGGGATGGCCATCACGGCCTCCTATTCGCAGGCGGGCACGCTGGCCGCAGGGAGAACTCGGCCTGACGCGGCACGATCCGGTACATGCCTCCCGATCTTCGCCCAGCACCGGCGCCGGCCACAAGACGCCGGCCCCGGCCCGCGAGGGCGAGCACCGCGATCCCGCGGACCGGCACGCTGCTCATCGCGGGGCACGAGGAACAGCCGGCCGAACTCCCCGGCGATCATGGGAAAAACGATGTGTAACGGATATTCACCCGTCAGTCCCGTGCCGCTGGCCGCCCTCTACCGCCGCGAGTCGCGCCTCGGGCCACACGGGCGGCTTCCTGGCCGGACATCGGTCATCTGGCCCTATTTGCGGCCTGGCGCGGTCCCGCCTAAGCCCGTCACCGTAGTTGCGCTAGCACGTGGCATCCAAGGCTGGATCGGGACTGAAGCAGCGCTGAAATGCGCGAGTTGCTCTGGGACAGGCGCTACGCGCTCGCCGACATGCCGGGGTGAGGCGCGTAGCAGGCGGCTGCCGCTGACGGCAGCGTTCATGCCGTCAGCGGCAGCGGCTCGCTCGGCGGCCGGTTCGGGCGCCCGCGGGCGGCTCCCGGGCGCCCCGGGCGGCCCCGGGCGGGCCGGCTCAGGTGGCCGGGACGGGGTGGCGGGCAGGGACGAGCTGGCCGGCGGCCGGGCGGCTGGCCTCGGCCGCCGCCGCACGGTCGGCTGCCTCCTGGTACTGCGGCAGCGGGCGCCGCGGCAGGGCGAAGAAGGCGGCGACCGCGGCGGCGACCGCGACGGCCGCGGAGACCCGCATGCCCATCGCCATCGCGTGCGTGAAGGCGGCGTGCGCGGCGGCCACCAGCTCGCTGCCCTGCAGCCCGCCGACCTGCCGGCCAGCGATATCCGCAGCGGCGACCGAGCCGGTCGCCACGTGCACGATGTGACCGGGCGCATGCGCCGCGGCGAGCACGTCGCCGAGCCGCGAGCGGTAGACGGCGGCCGACAGGCTGCCGACGATCGCGACGCCAAGCGCGCCGCCGACCTCCCGGATCGTATCGTTGATCGCGCTGCCCGCCCCGGCCTGGTGCGCGGGCACCGCGGTCATGATGGTGGTACTGGCGGGCGCCATCACCAGCCCCATCCCGGCGCCCATGATCGCGACGGCGACGGCCAGCGGCGGGTAGGCGGTGTGCACGCCCGCCGTGGACAGGTCGAGCAGGCCGCCGCCCATCAGCGCCATGCCGGCCGGGATGATCACGCGGGTGCCGAGGCGCTTCGCCAGGATCGGCGACACCGGCGACACGGCCGCCATGGCGAACGCGAACGGCAGCGCGCGCACCCCGGCGGACAGCGGGCTGTAGCCGTGCACCAGCTGCAGGTACTGGGTGAGCACGAACAGGCTGCCGAACAGGGCGAAGAAGATCACGGTGACCGACGCGGCCGCGGTGGAGAACGCGCGCACCGCGAACACCCGCAGGTCGATGAGCGGGTGCTCGATGCGCAGCTCCCACCAGGCGAAAACAGCCAGCGCGGCGAGCCCAGCCGCGGTCTCGGCGAGGGTGGCAGGGCTGGTCCAGCCGCGGGCCGGTGCCTCGATGATGGCGTCCACGATCGCGAACAGCGCGCCGGCCACCAGCAGCGTGCCGGGCAGGTCGAGGCGGTGCACGCCGGGCTCGGCGGTCTCCGGCACCGTCAGCAGCACTCCGGCAAGCGCGAGGGCGACCAGCGGGATGTTGATCAGGAAGACGCTGCCCCACCAGAAGTGCGAGAGCAGCAGCCCGCCGAGCGTGGGGCCGATCACGATGCCCACGCCGGCCACGGCTGACCAGGCGGCGATCGCCTGCGGGCGCTCCTTCGGCGGGAAGACGGCGTTCAGGATCGACAGGGTGGCCGGCATGACGAACGCGGCGCCGAGGCCCATCACGACCCGCGCTGCGATCAGCGTCCCGGTGCCGGAGGCGAACGCTGCCGCGGTGCTGCCGAGGGCGAAGACGGCCAAGCCGCCGAGCAGCGACAGCCGCCGCCCGTACCGGTCGCCGAGCGCCCCGGCCGGGATCAGCAGAGCTGCGAAGCACAGCGTGTAGGCGTCGGTGATCCACTGCAGCGAGCTGGTGCCCGCGTGCAGGACCCTGGCAAGGGTGGGCAGCGCGGTGTTCAGGATGGTGTTGTCGATGACCACGACCAGGAGGCTCAGGCAGAGCACGAGCAGTATCTGTCGGCGGCGGGGATGGCCGGCCGGCCAGCGGGAGTCGGCCTGGCCGCCAGCGGCCCGCGTGGAGGCTGAGGGCCGCGCTGCCGGAAGTCGTGTTGCCGGGGGTCGTGCGGCTGGGACGGAACTGGTGCTCCGCGTCCTGTTCATGACGATCTCCTTACAACCGCTTGCTTACAACCGTTGACTTACATACGTAAGTATAGACAGGTGAGCTAACAGATGTAAAGTGAAGATATGGAGAACGTGAAATCGACCCTCAGCAGCACCGGGACCTCGGCCGGGAGCGGAGCGGATGCCCGTGCCCGCCGACGGCAGCGGAACGCCCGCGGCCAGGGAGCCAGGCTGACCGAGGACATCGTCTCGGCGGCCATCACCCTGATCGAGCGGGCCGGCACGCACGAGGCCGTCACCCTGCGCGCGGTTGCCCGCGAGGTCGGCATCGCCGCCCCGTCGATCTACGCTCACTTCCCCGACCGGGAATCGATCGTCATGGCCGTCGTGGTGCGGATCTTCGATGAACTGACGGAGGCGATCGCCCGCGGCGTGCAGCGCGCGGGCCAGGATCCGGTCAGCCGGCTGATCGCGGGATGCGAGGCGTACGTGGCGTTCGGCCTAGCGCACCCGCAACGCTACGGCGTGCTGTTCTCCGAACGGCGGATAGCGACCGCCGACTACTGCAAGCCCGTCTCGATCGGCCCCGACGGCCGGCCAGTGCTGGAGTTCGGCGCGGAATCGTTCGCGCTGCTCGTGAGCGCCATCGAGGACTGCGTGGCGGCCGGCGCATCGGCGAGCACCGACATCCTGGCGGACGCCACCGCCGTCTGGGTCGCCATGCACGGGACCGTCACGCTGCGCACCACGCTGCCCCGCTTCCCGTGGCCCGAGCCAGGCAAGTTCGTCGGCGAGTTCGTGCGGTCGCTGGCCCGGATCAAGGCCTGAGCCCCCGGCGTGCAACGACGCAGGGGCCGACGATCTTTCAGGATTTATTACGGAGAAATATCACCGACTCGCCTTCCGAAGCGGAAGGTATCCCTTCGTGGCGCGCGGCGGTTCCCTCGTCGCCCCCTGACGTGCCGGATCGGCTCCCTCGCCGGCGCCCTGCAAAGCAGCACGAGCGACTGCCCGCGGCACGGCATTTCCCCGGAGCGCGCTGGGCTTTCGCACAGCGCCAGCGCCGGCCGGATCTGGCTGCTGACCGGCCGGGGGGTGTCCCGGTCTTCCTCAAGTGTCGACAAGCCAGTCTCCTCGGCCTGGATCCGCCGCTGGCGTCATACGGCGCCTGAATACGGCAATCATGAACTCGCCAGATGCTCGCGAAAGAAGCGAAAGGCTAGCTCTTCACCGCATCACTATCTGCCGTTCAGCCAGCCGCCGCGCACCCGATGCCCAGCGCCCTCGGCAGCCAGCGTCCCCATGAGGGGCTTGGGGATGCCGCTGAGGGTCAGCAGCGGCCCGGCCCGGCCGGCGCGAAAGTCGGTGGGCTGCGGGTCCATGGGCGGTGTACTCTCCTGCATAGCTGACGACGCTGATGTAGTACTACGTTAGCGTAGTGCGCTCGTGGCTTGTGGTGAATGGAGTTCTGGTGCCGGATCAGGGCGGGCCTGCGGGAAGGCTGGGGCCGCTGGAGGCCGAGGTGCTGTCCGTGCTCTGGGGCTCAGGCGGCCCGATGACGGTGCGTGCCGTGGCCCAGGAACTCAACTCGGGGCGCGGCGCGCCGCTGGCCTACACCACGGTGATGACGGTGATGTCCCGGCTGGCGCGCAAGGGGATCCTGGCCCGGTCCCGCTCCGGTCGCGGGTACGCCTACCTGCCTGTTGCGGCCGATACCGCCGAGATCGCCGTCCGCGGCGTGCTTGCCGAGTTCGGGGACGCGGCGCTGGCCAGGTTCGTCGAGCGGGTCGAGCTGGACCCCGGGCTGCGCGGGCGGCTGCGGCGGCTGATGGAGGAGCAGCGATGATCAGGCTGCTGCACCGGGCCGCAGGCGGATCATGCTGGCCGCTGCTGGGGGTGGTGGTGATGGCGCACGGGGCCCTGGCCGTACTCGCCGTAGCTGAGTACGCGACGCTCGGCTGGCTGCTGCGGACCCGCTTTGACCTGGCCGCGGTGACTCTCATGCTCGTCAGCGCGCTGGCCGGACTGGCCGCCAGCACGCGGGTGGCAGCCCGGGCGGCCGGCGGATCCCGGGCATTGCGGCAGCTCGTGCGGTCGGCCCGCCAGCCATTGCCGCGGCAGCTGCAGTCGGCCACGGCGGCGCTCGGGATCGCGGGCCGCGTCGACCTGGTCCGCGCCAGGCAGCCGTTCGCGGTCACCTACGGCCTGGCGCGCCCGCGGATCCTCATCAGCGCTGACCTGGCCGATACCCTCAGCCCGGCCGAGCTTTCCGCAGTGCTCGCCCACGAGCGGTACCACCTGCGACACCGGGATCCGGCGCGGCTGCTCGCCGCCAGCCTGCTCGCCGCATACGGCTGCTACCTGCCGGCCGCACGGTGGCTCGCTGGCCGGGTGGCGCTGCGCCGGGAGCTGGCCGCCGACCAAGCCGCCGCCGCCCGTGAAGGGCGCGGCGCGCTGGCCGGCGCGCTGCTGAAGCTCGCCAGCCTGCCAGCCTGCTCCGCCGTCGCCGCGGCTAACCCGGCAGGCGATCCGGCCGCGTCGCTGGAAGCCAGGATCGCCCAGCTCGAAGACGGGAACCCGCCGCGGCCGCGGCTCGGTCCAGGCCGCATGCTGGCCAGCGCCGGCGGCATGGCAGTGCTGGCGGCGGCGGGAATGTGCTGCGTCGGGCTTTCCCAGGCCCTCCAGGGAGGCGTGCTGTGAAGGCGAATCGGGGTGCGGCGTGAACCGGTACTGCGTGGGCCCGGCGATGGCGGTGGACTGGGGCGAGCAGGCGCTGGCCCCGGGAGACCGGCGGCGGATGATCTGGCGGGTGCTGTCCTACTTCCGCCCCTACCGGCGCCCCGGCCTGCTGGTCGTGGCCTGCATCGCGGTCCAGGCCGTGCTAGGGCTGGCGCCGGCCGTCGTGTTCCAGCGGCTGATCAATACCCTGGCCGGCCGGCACCCATCGTTTGCGCATGTGGGGTTGCTGGTCGCCGCGGGCATCGGCGCCGCGATCGCGGGCGGGCTGACCGGGGTCGCGCAGGCGTACCTGTCGACCGTGATCAGCCAGGGCATCGTGGCCAGGCTGCGCCGCCAGCTGTTCAGCCGGCTGCTGGACCAGCCGGTCGCCTTCTTCACCCACGGCAAGGCCGGTGACCTGCTGTCGCGGATCAACACCGACATCGACGGCGTCGAGGACGTGGTGACCGACACCGTGTTCGGGCTGGTCTCCAGCGCGCTGGTCACGATCGCGACGCTGGCCCTGATGCTGTCGTTCTCCTGGCAGCTGACCCTGGCAGTCGTGGTGATGATTCCGCTGGTCGGGCTGCCCGCCCGGCGCGCCGGGCGGGCCACGTACAAGGCCCGCGGGCAGACCCAGGTCCAGCGCGGCCAGATGACCGCTTACCTGCAGGAGATCCTGGGCATCTCCGGGATCATGCTGGTCAAGGCATTCGGCAAGGAGCCGGCCGAGCGGCAGCGCTTTGCCGGGATGAACGACGAGCTACAGGCGCTGGAGATCCGGCAGAACCTGATCGGCCAGTGGTTCGGCATGCTGATGTCCACCCTGCAGACCGCCGGCCCGGCGCTGATGATCCTGTTCGGCGGCTGGCTGGTCGTCACCGGGCGGGCCAGCGTCGGCACCGTGTTCGTGTTCGCCACCGTACTGGGCGCCCGGCTGGCCGGCGCGGTCACGTCGCTGGCCGGGATGCACGTCAACATCAACGGGTCCCTGGCCCTGTTCGGGCGGCTGTTCGCCTACATCGACCGCGCGCCCGAGATCACCGATCACTCGCGCGCCGTCAACCTCGGGGACGTCGACGGCAGCGTCCGGCTCGACCATGTCAGCTTCACTTACGCCGGCGGTACCCGCCCCGCAGTGGACGACGTCACTGCGGACATCGAGCCGGGCCAGCTAGTCGCCCTGGTCGGGCCAAGCGGTGCCGGGAAGACCACGATCACCGGCCTGGTCGCCCGTTTCTTCGACCCGCAGCAGGGCCGGATCCTGGTCGACGGCGCCGACCTGCGCGATGTCACACGCGAGTCGCTCACCCGGCAGCTGGGCATGGTGTTCCAGGACACCTTCTTGTTCCACGCCTCGATCGCCGACAACCTGCGCTACGCCCGCCCCGACGCCGGCGACGCCGACCTTGTCGCCGCCGCCAGGGCAGCCCACCTGCACGACTTCATCGGCTCCCTGCCCGACGGGTACGACACCATGGTCGGCGAGCGCGGGCACCGGCTGTCCGGCGGGGAGAAGCAGCGGGTGGCGATCGCCCGGGTGGTGCTACGCGACCCGCGGATCCTGATCCTGGATGAGGCCACCTCCAGCCTCGACTCGGTTTCCGAGCAGCACATCCAGGCCGCGCTGCGGCCGCTGCTGCGCGGCCGCACCTCGATCGTCATCGCCCACCGGCTGTCCACGATCCTGGCCGCCGACAAGATCCTCGTCCTCGACCACGGCCGGCTCGTAGATCAGGGCAGCCACGCCGAACTGCTGGCCCGCGGCGGCCTGTACGCCGACCTCTACCACCGGCAATTCCGCAACCAGCCCGAACCCGGCGCAGCCGCCAGCGCTACCGCAGCGGCCGGCGGCGGCCGGGTCGCCGCGCAGCCGGCCAGCGCCACAGCCTGACGGCAACTGCCATGACCCCCGTGCTGAGCTAGCGAAGGAGACCCTCCCGGTGACACGAAGCGACGATGACCCGGTCGCCGTTGCACTGATACGTGCGATCCGCACGGGAGACCTCGCCCGAGCACCCGCGTGACCCTACCTGCCGGAATTTGACGATCGGGGAGCTGACGCGGCGGACCGGCGTGCGGGTGTGGCATTCCCGGCTGCGGTGCTGCCCGCCGCCCTACAGGGCGAGCTGCTCCAGCGCCGTGAGGTAGGCCTCGCTGTAGGTGGGAAACTGAGCCACCTGGTCGAGCAGCACGTCGACGGGGATCTGGGCGCGGATGGCCAGGGCGGCCTGGTGAATCCACTCGCTGGCCAGCGGGGCAACTGCCCAGGCACCGACCAGGACCCGGCGGCCGCGGTCGGCCAGCAGCCCGAGGGCCCCGCGGGGGTCCCGCTCGTAGGTCCATGGCCGGGTGATCGCATCGGCCAGGCCGGTCTGAGCGGCGGCGGTGTCGATGCCGCGGCGCTGGGCCTGCCCGACGGTGAGACCGACGGCGGCGATCTCGGGGTCGGCGAACACCACCCGGGGTATGCCGTCGTAGGACGCGGCGCGCTGGCGGCCCAGGATGTTGTCGGCGACGACGCGGCCCTGGTACATGGCGACGTGGGTGAACAAGGCGACCCCGGTGACATCCCCGACCGCCCACAGGCCTTCGCCGGCCCGGCAGCGCTCGTCCACGGGAATGGCCCCACGCTCGCCGGGCTCGATGCCGACGGTGTCCAGGCCGAGGCCCGCGATGTCTGGCCGCCGGCCGGCGCCGAGGATGATCACGTCGGTCTCGACCTGGCTGCCGTCGTCGAGCGTGACGACCGCGCCGCCGCCGGCGGGCCGGGCGCTGGTCATGGTGCGGCCGACGTGGACCGTGACGCCGTCGGCCGCGAGCGCACGGGCGGCCAGCTCGCCGACCCGGGGGTCCTCACGGTCGATCAGCCGGCCGGCCCGCTGGACGATGGTCGTCTGGGCGCCCATCCGGGCGTAGAACTGGCCGAGCTCCACGCCGACCGCGCTGCCGCCGACCAGCAGCACCCGGCGGGGGATGTCGCGCACGGTGGTGGCCTCCCGGTTAGTCCACACGGTCACGCCCTCAAGGCCGTCGACCGGGGGCCGCACGGGCTGCGAGCCGGTGGCGATCACGATATGGCCGGCCTCAAGCAGCCGCCCGCCCGCATCGACGCGCCCGGGGCCGGCCAGCCGCGCGGTGCCCTTGACGACGGTGGCGCCAGCCTGCTCGTAGCCGCGGACCTGCTCGGCGTCGTCGAGGTGGCGGATCATGTAGTCCCGGTAGCCGCGCAGCGCCGCCCAGTCCAGGCGGGGCGTGGCCACCCCCGCGACCCGCCCGGCCGCCGCCTTCGCCTCGGGCCCGCGCAGCAGCGTCTTGGACGGGACGCAGGCCCAGTAGGCGCACTCACCGCCGATCAGCTCCCGCTCGACCACCGCCACCTGCCGGCCAGCTTCCAGCAGCCTCCCGGCGGCGGCCTCACCGCCGGGACCCATGCCGATGATGATCACGTCGAACCGGTCCACTTGTAACCTCCTCTGTCCGTCAGCAGATCCCGACGGTCAGCTGGGCGGCGGCTTGCGGAAGCCCCGCTGGCCCGGACGCCAGCATGCGGGCCGGCTGCTTAGCCGCGGCGGCTGCCTGGGGTCCTGCGGCGCTTCTGCCAGGCGGGGGGTACGGCGCGCCGGCGCGCCTCCGTCGCCGGCCGCCGCTTGATGACGCCGGCGGTGGCTGTCCCGGCAGCTCGGCTTCCAGGCCGCTGAGGCTGGTGCTGCAACCTTGTATTAACGCCCAGTCTGCCGGTTGGCGGCCGGTCATGTCCCGGCGGGCGGATCACAGGGTTTCGGCGACGCGGGCGGGGTCGGGCTGGGGTGGGCCGGCCGGCTCCCACTCGCTGCCGGATCGCGCGTAGGGGTACCACAGGAAGTCCCGTCCGAGCCGCAGTTGCAGCCGGCCAGCGGTGACCCGGTTACCGGTGACCCTGGCCGGTGCTCCGGCCACGTCACGCAGCGCCGCCCGCGCCGCCTTCAGCAGTTCCGCCGACTCGGCTGCCTCGGCGGCGGGGTCCCACTCGCCGTGCAGCAGTTCGAGCCCGGACGGGCCACCGTGCCGCCAGGCCAGCGCCTGGCGGGCCAGCTCGTGTCCGCTGACGCCGCAACGGCCGGCGAGCATGGCGAAGGCAGGCGTGCCGAGCGCCTGGTCGGCCCTGCGGGCCAGGTCTGCGTCCGCGCCGAGGGACAGCCCCGCGTCGGGGCTGAGGCCGACGGCAACTTCCCAGGCCCGCCTCGCCGCGTCTGCGGCGAGCGCCAGCAGGTCGTCACGGAGCCCGGCCCGCCAGGCCGGCGGGTCGACCGGCAAAGCCGCCGGATGCCCCGGCCGGCCGGGCGGCAGCGGCGGGACGGGGATCGGGCCAGGCACCGGCCCTGCGGCCAGCGCGGCCCGAGCATCCACCCCTGCGTCCAGGGGAGCCTCGCTTGCGTCTGACCCGTCCGTGGCGTCGTCCGGCGCCGCAGCCCGGCCGGGGCCCGCGCCGCGACGGCGCGCCCGCAGCCCGGCCAGTACTTCGCCCCTGGTCCGGCCGCGCAGCAGCAGGACTGCGAACGGGTCGGCGTCCAGAGCGTCGGCGACCAGGTAGCACACGGCCGCCGAATGCTTGCATGGGTCGGCGTCGTCTGGGCAGGTGCAGCGGGGCCCGACCTCGCCGGCGCCAGGCAGCAGGTCCAGGCCAGCCGCCGCGACGTCGGCGGCGACCTCCGGGGGCAGCTCGCCGTCCAGCATCGCCGCGGCGTGGCCGAGCTGAGCGGAGATCGCCTCGAGCACCTGGTCCCACTCCACGTCGGCGAACCGCCGCACCCGAACCCGGACTTCATACGGGGTCATCCGGCGCCCCTGCACGTGGGCCCGCACCTCACCTGGCGCGAGTACGAGTTCGCCGACCGCTCCTTCGCGGGCGTAGTCCCGGCCGCGGGGCAGCCGGTTGGGGTCCAGCCGGGCCCGCTGCTCCAGTGCATCTACCCAGGCCCGTCCCCACCAGGTCTGGCCGGGCGCCGCCCGGCGAGCCGCCCCGGTCATCCGGCGGCCCGGAGCGACACGAGGTCGGTGAGCTCATCGTCGGAAAGCTCGGCGATCCAGCCTTCGCCCGAGCCGACCACCGCGTCGGCAAGCTCGCGTTTCTTCTCCAGCAGGGCCGCGATCCTGTCCTCCAGCGTGCCCTCGGCGATCAGCCGGTGCACCTGAACGGGCCGGTGCTGCCCGATCCGGTACGCCCGGTCGGTCGCCTGGTCCTCAACAGCCGGGTTCCACCAGCGGTCGTAGTGCAGCACGTGGGTCGCGCGGGTGAGGGTCAGGCCGGTGCCGCCAGCCTTCAGCGACAGCAGGAACACCGGCGCCCGGCCAGCCTGGAACTCGTCGACCAGCTCCTCCCGGCGCCGCACCGGGACCCCGCCGTGCAGGAACAGCGAGCCGATGCCGCGGGCGTCCAGGTGCTGCTGCAGCAGCTTCGCCATCTGCGTGTACTGGGTGAACACCAGCATCGACTCGCCGCCTGCCAGGATGACATCCAGCAATTCGTCGAACGCGGCGAGCTTGCCGGACCGGCCGGCCAGCGGCCCTGGCTGCTTCAGGTACTGCGCCGGGTGATTGCAGATCTGCTTCAGCGCGGTCAGCAGCTTGAACACCAGCCCGGCCCGCTCGATCCCATCCTTGGCGGCGATCGCCTCCATCGTCTCCCTGACCACCGCCTCGTACAGGGTCACCTGCTCCGCCGAGAGCGGCACGATCCGGTCCGTTTCGGTCTTGGGCGGCAGTTCCGGAGCGATGCCGGGGTCGGACTTCCTGCGCCGCAGCAGGAACGGCCTGACCAGGGTGGCGAACCTGGCCGTCGCCTCGGCGTCCTTGTACCGCTCGACCGGGACAGCCACCCGGCGGGTGAAGGTCTCCAGGTGGCCGAGCAGCCCGGGCGTGGTCCAGTCCAGGATCGACCACAGCTCCGACAGCCGGTTCTCCACCGGCGTGCCGGTCAGCGCGATCCGGGCCGGGGCGGGCAGCGCCCGCAGCTCCCGCGCGGTGCGCGAGAGCGGGTTCTTGGCGTGCTGAGCCTCGTCGGCGGCGACGAGGCCCCAGCCCACGTCCGCGAGCGCCATCGAGTCCCGCAGCACCACGCCGTAGGTCACCAGGACGATCTCGTCGGCGGCCACCTCCTGCAGGTGCCGCCGGCCGCCGTGGTAGCGGCGGACCGGGATCTGCGGGGCGAACCTGCGCACCTCCCGCTCCCAGGTGCCGAGCAGCGACGCCGGGCACACCACCAGCGTCGGCCCGGCCGCCGCCGCGCGCCGGTGCAGGTGCAGCGCAATCACCTGGATCGTCTTGCCGAGGCCCATGTCGTCGGCAAGGCAGCCGCCGAACCCGATCTCGCACATGGCGGCCAGCCAGGCCACGCCCCGCTGCTGGTAAGGCCGCAACGTTGCGACGAGTCCCGGCGGCGCGCCGAGCTGAGCGGGGGCCGCCGCGATGTTTGTCACCCGCTCGGCGAGGTCGGCGAGCGGGCCCTCCGCGACCACCCGGACGGTCTCGCCGTCGATGTCCGCCGATCCGGCCAGGACGGCACCCAGCGCCTCCATCACCCGCATCCGCGTCCGCGGCGGGCGGCGCAGCCGCTCGAGCAGCGCCGGGTCGAGGGTCACCCACCGGCCACGCAGCCTGACCAGAGGCCGTTTCGCCTCGGCCAGCGCCGTTATCTCGTCCTCGTCGAGCGCCTCCCCGTCGAGCGTGAGCTGCCAGCGGAAGTCCAGCAGCGCGTCCAGGCCGAACCCGGCTTCGGTGACCTTCTCCGGCGCGGGCGTCACCGCCGCCTGCAGCTTGAGCCCGTCACCGACCAGGCTGGATGGCCACAGCACCTCGATGCCGGCACCCGCAAGCTCCTCGGCGGCAGGCCCGAGCAGCCCGGTGACCGCATCGTCGTCGAGCTCGAGCACCGACGGGCTGGCCTGCGCCAGCACCGGTTGCAGCGGCGGCCACACCGCAGCGCCGCGGCGCAGCGCAAGCAGCAGGTCCGTCTCGGCCTGGGCGCCGAACCTGGTGAGCACGACCTCCGGCTGGTCCCACAGCGAGCTGGCGTCGACGATCAGGCTCGGGTCGGCGGTGCTGCGCAGCTGCAGCACCAGCCGGAACGCGGGCGGGGCGGCTGTCGCGTCGACGTCGCCGGCCTCGCCCTGGCTGCCGGCGGCAAGGTCCGTCCGGCCGGTCTCGTCGTCTGCCTCGTCCAGGTCCGCCTCGTCCAGGTCTGCCTCATCCAGGTCTGCCCCGTCCAGGTCGGACCAGCCAGGGCCGGTCTCGTCATCCCAGGCATCGATGTGCTCCGCGTCATCCCAGGCATCGATGTGCTCCGCCGCCGGCGGCGCCGCCTCGATCCGCAGGCCGAGATGCGCGCCTGCGGCAAGGCCTTCGGTAGTGTCGGCGAGCCACTCGGCCAGGTCACCGACCGGGGTCGGCGCCAGCGCGGCGAACGCCGGCCAGGCGACGACCCGGGGCGCCGCCTCCGTGCGCACCAGGGTGTCAGCGATCGCGTCCCAGAACGCCCGGATCAGCGACTCGGCAGAGCGGATCCGCATCGGCCGCGAGCCAGGGATCGCCAGGGCGTGCGCGGCCGCCGGAAAATGGGCTGCTAGCTCGCGCAGCCAGGCGAGGTCCGCCGCATCCAGCGGCCCGATCCGCCAGGCGTCCGTGCCTCCCGGGCCGACCGTTGGCAGCAGCCTGCCGCGGGCTACCAGGCCGGCCCCAGCCGTCGCCGCCGCTGCCCACACCCCGAGGGCGGGCCGCACGACCTGCCCGGCAGGGCCGGTTGCGTTGGGGTCTATCGAGAGCAGTTCCGGCAGCGCCTCGGCCACGGACAGGAACCTGGCCGTCACCAGGCGCTTGCGGAGCGCGCTGGCGCCGCGGGCGAAGACGAGCTCGACCTTGCCGGTTCCCGAGCCCGTGCCCCAGAGCGCGAGCACGCCGCGCCGCGGGATTTCGTCCGGCACGAAGATCGCGTCACCATCCAGCACAGGACGGCACGATACCCGGCCTCCCGGCGGCTAGGGGGACGAACTCGGGCAGGGTCACCGCGACGTGTCGAGAGTTCCGTCTGCGCGACGGTGTCCGGGCGGTGGCGGATGGCAATCAGAGCCGGGATCGGCCCAGTTCAGGCCCTGCGATGAGGCGCCCACGGGACGGGAAACTCCCGCTGCCACGAAATCTCGCTGAGTCGGCGGCGAGCTGGCACTGACCGAGGTGATCAGGTCAGCGCGCCGAAGTTCTGCACGGGCATCGGACTAACCGGGAATTTCTGGGCTGCCCAGTGTTACCCGGGCGGGTTACCGTGACGGCATGGGTCGTGTCGTTCCCGCGGGCAGTGTGGACTGGGCCGGCCTGTTCGGCCGGTTCGAGCACACCTGCTTCCGGCTTGAGACGCGGCAGCGGTATGACGAGCCGGGCGAGGCCGACG
>WNGK01004067.1_pt1 | contig 15734 bp, 13 predicted proteins | sample 5400601 | NCBI WGS metagenome assembly WNGK01 (sample SAMN13153376, study PRJNA577476) | soil metagenome | isolation source: 60 cm soil or saprolite under Garry oak tree replicate 1 | place: USA:California | collected 2016-06-15
CTTCTGTCGTCCCACGAATTTATACAAAGCAAGAGCGATAGCCGCAACAATTATTATGCCAAGCAAGAGAGTGAATAGCCTGCCTCGCTTGCTTCGCTTCACCCAGGCGGGGGGTTCAAGTTCAATCGAGCTTCCGAGCCTGGTCTGCGTGTCCAATTCCTGTCTCACGTCTTTTAGATCTCCGAGTAATTCCCTGGCCGTTTGATAACGCTCCTCCCTCTCTTTCCTGAGCGCCTTATGAAGGATCCACTTCAGCGCTGCTGCATGTTCTCGGGCGTCGTCCGTCAGAGGTGGAGGTTCTCTCTCCAGAATTGAAGCAATCACGTCGCTCTTTGTCGCGCCCGCAAACGGGCGGCGGCCAGTAACCATCTCGTACAGCACCACGCCCAGACTCCAGAGGTCCGTGCGTGCGTCAACAGCGAGACCTCGCGCTTGTTCCGGTGACATATAAGCGGAAGTGCCCAGTACGGCGCCTGGTTCGGTACTGAGCCACTCCAGAGTTGCTTCTTCCGAGCTCGTAATTTTCGTTTGCGGTTCCGTAAGTTTTGCCAATCCAAAATCCAAGACCTTCACCAAAGCATCGCGTCTGAGCATGACGTTTTCAGGCTTGATGTCTCGATGCAGGATTCCGGCTGCATGTGCCGCTGAAAGGGCGCTTGCGATTTGTATAGCCACATCGAGTACTTCACCAAGCTTCAACCGCCCTTTCCCTATGCGCTTGCGGAGCGTTTCGCCATCAATGAACTCTGCGGCGATGAAGACGTGCTCGTCTGCCTGTCTGATTTCATAGATGGTCAGAATATTGGGATGATTCAGGGCGGAAGCAGCCCGCGCTTCCCTCTCGAGGCGCAATCGGTCTGTGCCCGAAGCGAAACCTGCTGGCAGCACCTTGATCGCCACCTCACGTCCGAGCGTGGTGTCGCGGGCCCGATAGACTTCACCCATGGCGCCTGCGCCCAGCAGCGAGAGCACCTGGTAATGGTCCAGCCTTTGTCCAACGAGCGACGGAGACGGTTCATCGGCCGACTTTTTCGCCGCCCCCTTCGTCTGGGACGAGAAGAAAGCTTCAGCGCTCTCTTCGCTTGCGAGCAGCGACTCGACCTCGTGGCGCAGGTCTCGATCTCCACCGCAGGACTGCTGAAGGAAGGCCGCGCGTTTCTCGGGCTCGCGCTCCCGTGCTGCGTGGTAAAGCTGCGAGATCTGTTGAAATCGCTCAGGCGTCATCATCGCTTAGTTTATCGGGGTTGAGACAGGCAGAGCCAGGCTCCATTCATTTGCTACGGCCCCTGTCAAGTCTTGAGTGCTTCGGCCTTGCCTGGACAGATGCGGAACTTACCACAACTTTCGGTGAGTTTCACAGCGAAAGAAAGCCACTCACGGATCAAGTCCACATCCGTCGTACTTTTAATCATTGTTTCGTTACGTCCTTCGTTCACGAGAAGGTTTTTCTAACACACGCCGATCCTTCAACTGCCAAACCGTCGCGTTTAGCTTTTTTGATGTTCTTCTGTGTTCTTCGGTGCATGCAGGTATTTACTACAATTTTTACTACAGTCGCCGGACAGGCTTCTCAGGTTGTTCTTTCCTTCGAACCCGATGATAATCGCGCCCGGTCAGCTTCTGACCTTCGACCGCTTCGGAGATATCAATGAGCACCACTTTTGTCCCAACTGCGATCAGATAGATTCGGACTTGATAATTGTCGATGGCCACAAACGAATCTTTTGCAACTTCTTTTGTTGGGCGGACAGGCCTCTAACCGATAATATCGTTGGCTTGCTTCTGCAATTTCATGTCAAGAGGTGGCAGAATGTCACCAGCTGAGCGAAAGAACAAGCGCACCCCAGATAAGTGTAGAACTATTGGAAGGATAGTTTGCTTTAGCTTTCTCTTCGCTAGTTTCATAAGTCGGTCAACACTATCTTCGAGTTGCTATTTGCATCCACGATTGTCTATTAAATCCTGCCGCATTTCTGGGGAGCTAGACCCTGGCGAAAGAGACATGCGAGAATAAGCAGCGCTATGGATGCAAGGGAAGAATCAACGGAACTGAACTTCGGCATTGCTTCGATGGACCGCGAGCATTCGGGCCAATTTAGCCTGCTCAATGATCTTAAAGCTGCCGTTAGGAGCGGGGCTGAGGACAGTTTGGTCTATGCGCTACTCAATGAGCTGGTGGAACACACAAATCTCCATTTTCTCTCCGAACAGCTCACTATGAGGCTGCATGCCTACGAGGCCTATGAGTCTCATTTTCTAGAGCACGAGCGGTTGCTAGCTGAAGTGCAAAACCTCAAGCGTAGTCTCGCGACAGGAACGGTGACAGACAAGCATAGTCTGATTGAGGCTCTGCGCAGTTGGCTCGTCGTCCACATTCAAACTGCTGACAAAACGCTGGCAGAATACCTGCGCACGCGGGCCGCCCACCAGACACGTGAAGAGCCTTAGCTTCGCGCAAGCTTCAAGAGAGGGACTAGCGGACGAGGTCGCGTTGAGTCACTTCCGCGGAGTCTGTTCGCTCAAGAACTATAGACAACCACACGCGGGTGATGCTTTTCGCTATCAATCTCGATTTGTTAGCTGGCGAAGACAGTTCAGCCGTGACAGCCCAGGCCGAAGATAGTCAGTTCAACACCTATTCACTCACAGTTGAATTTGTGGGGGAGGTCCCGAACCTTGATTGGGTGTCACAAGTGGTGGTCAAACTACCGGACAACCTGCCGACCGGATAGGCCGTGCGCGTGAGCGTAACTGTACACGCAAAAACGAGCAACAAGGCACGGATTAGAATCCAGTAATCCGGAATTCTCAGAGGACTTCGAAGAGAGACAGGCTTGATGGTCCCGCTCCGGCGCCGCCCTTTTCAACTGCGCGTTGGTCTTTGCGACCTGTCCGTTGCCCCGTGGAGCAACGCCTGCGCGATGGACCTAATGGGCAAGGTTCGCGGGTGGCAAAGGCAACTTTCGTTTCACAGCGGCTGCAAATTGTCTCGCCGGTATTCCATTCTTTCCCGTTGCCTATCATCAAGGCCCCGCCGCATTCAGCATCGGCCTGGAATCACTAGGCTTGCTCCAAGAAGCATTTGAACAATCCAAAGACATCCAAGAGGCAAAGGCGAAGCTTAGGACGCTCTTGGAGTCTGAGCTTGGTTCGGTCGAAAAGTTGTCCTTAGGAGTCGCTCGCAACGAACATCGTCAGTATTTAGGAATTGACGTCTCACCGGCTCCGTCGCCTTGAGGGGCCTTCGCTCTTGCAGTAGCGGCCAAAGTCCCTTGATTCAGCGCACCTGCATAACCGTTGAAGCTCCATGTTCCGTGAAAACGGATACCCTCAATCGTGCCGCTCAGATTCACATTGCTATCAGATATATTGGGATTAAGATTGATGTATATCTCCCCTTTAATGATTGAGCCAACCAAATCACCAGAACCTACCTGCGGCCCGATCTTTTCTTGATTGCCAACTTTATTTAACCAATTTCCTTTGATCTGGATCGACTCAGTCGATTTGATGCGCCTCGATTCAACTGAAGTAATTGATAATCGTCCCTCAACGATCTTGCCGCCCTTCTTGTCGTAGCCGGTATATTGATAGTCACCAACAGGGAAGGGTTTCGTCTGTGCAACATTTTTCGGCGCTGAACAGGCTACGAGATAACAACTCAAAGTCAATAGAATTAAATAGGGACTCGTGATCTTCATGGCTTAACTCCAAACAGCGTCCCATCATAGCCGTTCAACCCAAGAACAGGTCCCTTCGGCAAAACTGAGTTGCTCCCTGCGCCATTCCTGCAGTCTCTCACCAATTCACCGGCTTCAGGTCGGGGCCGCAGATATGCCCAAAGACTCCCGGCGGCTCCCCAGCAACGTCGTGCGTCACGTGTCCAGCGTACCAGATGACCACATCGTGATCGCTGATCGGTTCGCCGTTGACGAAGCTGTCGATGTTCGCCTCGGTGACGCATCCAAATCCGCCCGTGGTGCAGTTGACAGCGTCGTCAAGCTCCGTGGCGTGATAGCGAAGAATCCAGACATCGCCGCGCCCATAGGGCCAGTCAGACGAGGTCGTAGCAAGGCCATCATCGGGTCCCGGAATGATGTCGTAGGCTTCTCCGGTTACGGTGTTCTCGACCCGCCATTTGCGGTTTCGCGCGGGATCGCGCGCACGCCTGATCTCGAATGTCTTCATGTGCCAGTTTGATTTACCAATCAGCGGCGGATTGTTGTACTCACGCACGCGGTTGTTTCCAGCCGTGCGAATGTCGAAGTCGAACCGCCAATAGGGATGGTGATGGTGGACGTTGCAGACACACGAGTTCTGCACAGCAGAGAAACCGAAACGCGGGCGAATCGTTCCGTTCGCGTGGAGCCGCCACTCGCTGACGTAGCGATACCAACCGGCCTCCATCTCGCTCACCAGGACCACTTCTAGTCCCTGAACATAGATCGCGACGCCGAGATAGTTTCCGAGATCCGATCCGGTATCAAAAATTGTCGTAGCCGGACCCGCACAAAGCCGGAATCCGGGAGCCACATCAGCGCCAACGGCCTGAATCATACTTTCCTGATACTGCCAATCGCGGTACGGGCCACAGGCGTTGTTGTCGTAATGAACGTTGAGGATTGGCACGTGGGCGCGGTAAAGGACACGCTTACCACGATAATCAACGTAACGTAGCTCGACGCCAGAGGCGCGCGTCCCGGAAGAAGCGGCAGGCCTTACCGCCAGAAACTTCCAGAGGACAGTGCCGCCCTGGCTTACTGTTATCCAGACTTGTCCAGCGTCGCCTTTATTGGCGGTTGGTTGTTGCACGAAGGGTGGTCCACAAATCGGATTATGCGCCGCTGACGCCCTGGGAGCGCGGTCTTCAAATCGCACCGTCTCTCGACGAACCAGGTTGACTCCCACGATTTCATGCCGCGCTCCTCCCTTAACTGGAAGCAATCCGACGCCGACGGTACGTTCGATGCGACCATGAGCCGATTCGACGTCGATGAGTGGGGGCATGGGCGGATATGGTTGGACCTGCCCTTCGCGGATTGTCGGCCCGAGATTCGGATCCTTCTCTAGGTGCCTGACCGCTTCCTCAAACTCTTGATAGCTGGGCAAGGGCTGAAAGCTCGATTCCGAGACTTTGACCCGTCTTGGCTGATCGAGATCTCCATCAACGAAAATCGTGCGGTTGTTGGTGTAATCGTAAAAGGTCGCGCGATAAGCATGTGGCGGTGGAGATGGCCGCGTAGCTTTCGTCTCGGCCTCTGGTTCTACCAACTCGAACGAGAGCATTCGATTTCGAGTCTTCCCGAGGAATTCCTGAACTGAAGGATGGTCAGCCAAAGCCCGAGATACTCGGTCGATGCGGGTCTGGTCGGGACCTCGCGGCTCGATCTTCAGCTTCAAATCGTCCTGGGTGACGTCGGCAAGTGCTTTTCGTGGCCGAGCGGCTTTTCTTGCTTTTTTCTTCATGGGTTACTCCTTGAACTTTGTAGGGTTGGAGAGTCAGCTAAGGCATTTGCCTCTCCTTTAAGGATCGACTAGTGAATTACGAGATCTTAGCGCTGCCAGTGCCTTTGCTGGATCAATCGGCTGGAGTAAGAAGGATGCGGCGGTTGAGTCGCAGGCTCTGGGACCAGCCTGTCATGTTCGCAAACTGTTAACCGTAGATCGCGAACGGATAAACCAATTGAATTGCGAGGTGAGCGAATGATAGTAGAACTCTCCTCTTTGGTCAACACAATGTTACGGAGTTATGTCTGCTGACTTGAAGGGACTGCAGCTTGGCTTATTTACTCACGCAAGGCCCGCCGAACGACAGCATGCCTTGGAGGAGATAAATAATGAAGCGCTTTATTCCCCTGCTTTGGTTTTTCTTGCTAGCCAGCGCGAATCTTTTTTCGCAGCCTCGCTCGATTTCCGAAACGAAGGCTCGCCCACGATCGCCGGAAAAAGGCGGACGTTTCCCGGCTACTTTCCGAACCATCACAGTTGAATCGCAAACCGATTGAGTATCTCGCGTCGTCCCCGGCTGGTGATGCTTAAGGCCCGGCTGTCGAGGTTCTCAGCCACCCATTTTCTTTTTCGCGCAATTCTTAAGAGGGCCGCGCCCAACGCTCCCACCAGATGAGGCTGTCGCCCATTCAAACCGAAGGTCTCAACATTCTTACCGATCCAATCTGGTCCGAGCGCGCCAGTCCGGTCAGATGGGCTGGTTTGCACCAGCAGTATCGGCCTAGTGCAAACCCGAAGACCCAAGGTCGGCTCGTGCTAATATTCCGCATCGCATGAAGGTCGATTCACCGATGCCGTCATTTGAGGGAGCCACAGAGTGGCTCAACCAAGAGACGCCGAATGCCCGGGAGGCAAAAGGCCGACCCACACTCGTTCATTTCTGGTCCATTAACTCGAAAATCTCCGAAGCTAATCTGCCTCATGTTGCGGGGTTGCGCGACCGGCGGAAGCGCGAAGGATTGCGGGTTATCGCCGTACACGTGCCACGCTCCCAAGAGGAGAGGGACACCCGAGCAGTGCGCGACGCAATCGCGAGGCTCAACCTGACGGAGCCGTGCGCGGTCGATAACGAGCACAAGCTGCGTGATGCCTTCTTGAATGAGCAAGGCTTGGTGCCGGCGTATTATCTTTTTGACCACCAGTACAGGCTACGGAGTTTCTCGACAGGAGAAGGCGGTTTGGAGATACTCGAGGACCAACTGGATCAGATGCTCTTGGATCTGCGGGGCCGCCATCCCTTTTGTCCGGAATGCGAGTTTTTCCTGAATGAAGACGCGCTCTATTGTTCGGATTGCGGCTTGCCGCTGACTTTGCCGAACTCTCGCGGATCGCACCCATACTATGAAAAACACCATTCTGCTTCGCTTCCCACCGCACGCCTGGTTAACCCGGATCCGCTGATCGGTCAGATGATCGACCGCAGATATGAGTTAACTGCTCGCGTTGGAGAGGGCGGCATGAGTGTCGTCTACCGTGCTCGGCGCGTTCATATTGGGGATGAGGTGGCCGTAAAGATCTTGCTGCGAAAAATCGCCAAGGACGCCGCCGCGCTTGCGCGCTTTCGTCGTGAGGCCCGCGCCGCCGCGATCTCACATCACCCAAACGTCATTACTATTTATGATTTCGGCGAGACAAGTGATGGCGATGTTCCGGCCTTCATTGTGATGGAGTTCGTCAAAGGCACGCCTCTCCGCGACCTCTTGAAGAGCGAAGACCACTTCCCCGTCGAGCGTGCTCGGAGGCTGATGCGTGTGATCTGTGCCGGCGTAGGAGCGGCGCATCGGCAGGGGGTCGTCCATCGCGATCTCAAGCCTGAAAACATTCTGGTGGTCGCGCCCGATGATGACTCCGAGTTCGAGAGTGTCAGAGTCGTTGATTTCGGCTTCGCTAAACTGGTGACCGACGCAGGTGCAGGACCTACGGATGCGGTGTTGGGGACGCCTTATTACATGTCACCGGAGCAATGCCTGGGTCAAGCACTGGATGCGCGTTCAGATGTTTATAGCCTTGGCGCGATGTTCTATGAAATGCTCTCGGGCAGGCGGCCTTTTACGACGGAAACGGTTTCGGGGGTCATTAGCAAGCATTTGTATGAGGAGCCGCCGCCATTGCCGCCTTCGCTGACAATCCCCAGAAGGATATCAGCAGGCATCATGCAAGCTCTGGCTAAGGATCCGCGCGACCGCCCGCAGACGGCTACAGATCTGGCTCGTCAACTCCAATTAATTTAAGTGACCGGTGCCTTTAAGGAACCCACGGAAACCGTGCCGGGCCAAACGTCGTTGGACCGGAGCGCGGAAAGCCTTCAATGAAGCCGGTCGGGTCAAGAGGGATTCGGGGTTGATTGGTTCACCTTTCTATTCGAGTTTCCACAAACAACTTAAAGTTGGTTTCTTCATGCAGGCTACGACTTCGACCGACGGTGGACATTTGATGATTTGAGTTTCCCGGTAGAAGCATGGGCGGGGGTAGGACCGCGAAGCCCCCTGGATCTCGCGCGCGCAGAGGGAGCCAAAGGTGAGAGACAGCTCAGTTTGAAAAATGGCATGAGCGTCGCGCCCTTGAATACACCCGGAAGATGAGCGCGCCAACCCAAACTGACCCCTACCTTTGGTTCTAGAACGAGAACCGAATTTGCGCCTCGATCAGCCGATTGTATGCATGTGTGCCGCCGCCGCCGCGACCACCGCCAAATCCCCCGAAACCTCCGGCACTTGAGGTGGAGAGTCCAAATAGCGACGAACTGAGATTGCCGACCGGTCTACCCAAATTCGCATGATTCAGGATGTTCTGAAAGTTTATGGAGAAAGTGAGATTGTAGCGTCTAGCAGCGTCTCCACCACCAAGGCCACCGCTGCCGAATCCGCCGCCGCCTCTGCCCCCGCCGCCACGGGGTCCGCCGCCTGCGCCACCCAGGCCGCCAAAGCCGCCGCGTCCACCGCCAGCGCGCTCTCCACCGCGGTTTCCTTGACGTTGCCCCTGCGCTGATGTGGCGCTTCTTTCGCTTCCAAAACCAAATGTTTTGCTGACGCGGAGGTTAGCGATAACCGAGCCTGGCCCGTCCCCGAAGTTCCGCGGAATGATTTGCGAGCCCGGGCCCGGATTTGGATCGAACGCGCCAAATCTGGTGATTATCACTCCAGGCTTCGTCAGATCAGTCGCGAATGCCGGCCGGTCGGTAAACAGAGTGTCCCCATTCAGATCGCGTCCAATAGTGATGTTGAAAGGCGCGCCTGATGCCACAATCAGAAAAGGATTCAAGCTGATACCCCAGCGAGTTCTAAAATTGCCGAACAGCGTAAATCGATGCCGAATATCATTGGAAGACCGGCCGTACTCTCCGATGAAGTCGTATGGGTTGGCAGCAAACGTGCCCGCCCCATCGATGTCGCTGTTGGACTTACTGAAGGCGTAATTAATGTTGAAGCTTACGTTCCGACTGAAACGACTGCCCAGCGTTACGATGAGCTGATTCTGATTAAAGCGACCAGTTGAGTCATACTCGAAAAAATTATTGATGCTGGCGAGCGGCCGCACACCACTACTTGGCGCGGGCAAAGGAGCATTGATGGCGCGCGCGCGCAACAAATGTAAAGTTCGCGCATGACTAAAAGTGACGCTGGTAGTGAAGTTATGCGGCAGCGCCCTTTCGACGCTGATGGCTGTCTGCATCGTATACGGCGCCTGGATGTCTTTTGCCAGTTGATAGATTGTCACCGGCGTTTTGAAAGCCGTCAATGCATCGATCGAAGGTACTTTAGGAAAGGAATTCAACACTGACGGATCGGTGACAACGAACTGCCGCTGATTAATTCCGTTCAGCCGATTTGCCGTGAGCGTCAGGTTTTCACTAATGCGGTCGTAGAAGATGCCAAAGCCTCCGCGAATGGTGGTTTTAGCTGGATGTTGGCGACTGGAAGGTCCGGGTGCCCAGGCGAATCCAACGCGCGGAGCAAAGTTAACATTGCTGCTGATGTTACTCTGATTCTCGTAGCGGAGGCCAAGGTTTATTGTCAGGTTCGGTCGGAACTTCCAGTCGTCCTGGACAAACCCGCCAAAGTCAAACTGGCTAACCGTCGCTCTTGGATTTCCGGCTGCAATCGTGAATTGGGTGGCGCCACCTCCGGTAGCACGAATTAATGACGGGGACAGTCCTTGCTGCAGACCTTGCTCGGTTATTTGATAAACCTCAATGCTGGTGATGTTGGGTATGCCAATTCTCCGGCTGCCGGCGAAGGTCCAGGTCCCGCCAAAATTGTGTGGCGAAATGCTGGTGATATTTACTTCACGAATGCGCTCCCCGAATTTGATATTGTGAAGACCAAGCGCAAGCGAAGTGTTGTTCGTTAATTCCGAACGGTTTTGTTTATTCGATGACAATCCGATTTGAGAACCACCGCCGGTAAATGCATCCTGCACGTTAATCGTGGGAATGGAGTTGTCCGCCGTGTCCCCTGAGATTTGTTGCGTGAATTGGAGCCGTGTTTCGTTGACGGTCTTCTTATTGATAATGGATGTTTCGGTCAGCCGAATGTTCTGTTCGGTATTTGTGGCCTGATACTCTCGTTCTGCCAGCGAGAAGCCGCCCACGCCATTAGTGCTGCTCGAGTGCGTATACTCATAACGGCCGACCAGGGTGTTGTTTGCGTTGAGCTGATAATCGAGCCTCGGGCTGAATGTCGTGCGCCGATTCGGAGTCGGTACGGATTGGCTGAAACCGACGATGTTTAGATTCGGATCAAGAATCGTAGCGTTAATAAGACCTTCATCGTTGATGTCGCGCTTTTCGAAATCAAGAAAGAATGAGACCTTCTTTTTGGATATTGGACCGCTCAGATTGCCGCCGTATTGGCGTGACATGTATGGCGGGCGAGTTGGGGCAAAGGGATTACGAGAGTTCAGCGCCTGGTTGTTGAAGTTGAAAGAGACCTGGCCGCGGAATCTGTCGGTGCCCGGCTTAGTCAGGATTTCGATCCGCCCAAATCCCGGCCGGTCATATTCGGCTGAGTAAGGGTTCTGGTTAATGCGGATCTCACGAATCGAAGCCAGCGGCGGCAAGCGCCCGCCGCTAAAACCATCGATATAAATCTGGCCGCCATTCGGACCAGCAGCCGGACCGGCAAGGGCCTGCAATGCGGCCGCGAGATCATCGGGATCATCCGGCAGCGATTCAAGGTCGGCGCCCTTGAGCACAATAGCCCCAACATTATTCTCGGGTTCGGTATTCACGCCTGAGCTATCAGCGGACACGGTCACTTTCTGCTGCTCAATCGTAACTTTCAAAGTGACGTTGAGCTGTTGCGCATGACCCGCAGCCAGTTTGACCTCGGCATTCTCGAAAGTCGCGAACCCTGGAGCCGTGATCCGAACCCTGTAGTTTCCGGGCGCCAGACCGCTGAGAACAAAGTTGCCTTCGCCGTTCGTGATCGCAGTTTTTTCGACACCATTGGGATCGACCGCCACGGCAGTTGCGCCGACGATCACGCCGCCGAATTCGTCAGAAACCTGTCCCTTCAGTGTGCCTGTGCCCTGCTGCCCGAACGCAACGCCGGCCGAGAGAGCGAGAACCAATAACAAACCTTTCATCCCAATGCTTCCTTTAAGTTTTCTGACCAAAAGTGGGCGGTATTCTCCCTTGTTAACTAAGACGAAATTCAGTTGCTAAGACGAAATTCAGTTGATTTCGGTTACATAAGACAAGTGGTCGATTCAAATTAGCGATTAAAATTGATCGAGATATTCAGAACTCGGCACTTCGGAAGATGAGGAGGCGTAAACGAATCGATCGGTTTGAGGTTAAGCGAAAGCCGGTAAAGCGATCTACTTCCCTCTGTCCCGAATACTGGTGTCCCAGTAGCGAAGCCAGTCGTTACCCTGCCGGCGCAGCAAGTCCCAGTCGATTGGCAGGCGGGTGAAAGGAATATTCATCCACTCTGGCAGTTGCTTTTTGACGTTTCGCTGCGGTTGGATAACATGCAGCTCGTATGTCCAGGGAGCACAACTTTGATTTTCTGGTTATCGGCAGCGGCATCGCCGGGCTAACTTTTGCCTTGAAGGTGGCGAAGATGGGCTCGGTCGCTATCATCACGAAGAAGGATCGCGCTGAGAGCAACACCAACTATGCGCAAGGCGGCATCGCTGCTGTCACCGGCAGTGATGATTCGTTTGACCTGCACGTGCGCGACACGCTTCGGGCGGGCGCGGGATTATGCAAAGAAGATGTTGTGCGCACGATCGTCGGCGAAGGTCCGGCGCTGGTGCGCGAACTCATCGAATTGGGTGTGCGGTTTAGCGAAAGCGCACCGGGCCAGTACGATCTCGGACGCGAGGGCGGGCACACGCGGCGACGCGTGCTGCACGCAGTCGACATTACGGGACGCGAGATTGAGCGCGCCTTGCTCGCGGCCGTTGCGGCCGAGAAGAACATCACCGTATTTGAAAACGTACTGGCCATCGATCTCATCACCTCAGAAAAGATCGGGTTGGGTGGATCAAATCGCTGTCTCGGCTGCTACGCGTTTCGGACCGAGACAACCGCGGTTGAGGTCTTTGCCGCGAAGGTCACGTTGCTGGCCAGCGGAGGCTCGGGCAAAGTGTATCTGTACACCAGCAATCCCGATATCGCGAGCGGTGATGGCGTGGCCATGGCTTATCGCGCCGGTGCGAGAATCGCCAACATGGAGTTCATCCAGTTCCATCCCACGTGTCTTTATAGTCCGAAGGCCAAGTCATTTCTGATCAGCGAGGCCGTGCGCGGCGAAGGCGGTGTGTTGCGCGGAGGGGATGGCGAACCGTTCATGCGCGGCTATCATGAGCAATCCGACTTGGCGCCGCGTGACATCGTGGCTCGCGCGATCGACGCGGAGATGAAAAAGACCGGCGCTGAATGCGTGTGGCTGGACATTACGCACAAGAATGCCGAATTCATCAAGAGCCGCTTTCCCAACATCTATGCCCGGTGTCTGGAGTTTGGCGTCGACATGACGCGCGAACCAATTCCCGTTGTACCGGCAGCTCATTATCAATGTGGTGGCGTCGTTACGAATGTTGATGGTGAAACGGAGATTCAGGGGCTGTACGCCACAGGCGAGGTAGCATGCACAGGATTGCATGGAGCGAATCGTCTCGCCAGTAATTCGTTGTTGGAAGCACTGGTAGTAGCGCACCGCGCCGCGCAAAAAGCCAGCTCTCAGGACTTAACCTCCAACTCTCAGGTTTCCAAGTTACCGCCTTGGGAGACAGGTGACGCGGCTGATGCGGATGAACTAGTCGTGGTGACGCACAACTGGGACGAGATTCGACGCTGCATGTGGGACTATGTCGGCATCGTTCGCACAGACAAGCGACTGCTGCGAGCACGCACGCGCATACAAAACTTGCAGCAAGAGATCAATCGCTTCTATTGGGACTATAAAGTGACGCCGGGCCTTATTGAACTTCGCAACCTGGCGCTGGTAGCTGAACTGATCATTGAAAGCGCGTTCCTGCGCAAGGAATCACGTGGTCTGCATTACACACTCGACCATCCAAATTTACTGTCTGTCGCCAGTGATACTGTATTGCGGAAGTCGTGAAGAGAGTGTCCGAAGTATCCTCTACAATGCTTTGTCAGCAACTTACGACTGTCACGGCATTATCAACTTAACTTAAGAAGTCTTTGACGTTCTCTTATCCGCCGCGTCATAACCGAAAGAGACCGCATGCGATGTTCAGTTTGAAGGTCGGCAAGAATATTTGTGCAGGCGAGAGTTCCAATGGATATTACAGCCATTAGATCGGTTAGTTTGATCCACCAATTTCAAATACCCGCTGTATCCAGAAAAGAAAGCGTTTGACAAGTCCATATCACGCATTAACCAGTAAGGTTTGTATGCTCCTTTAGAGTCTCGAAAGGGATCTTCGCCCTGATTGGCCGCGGGGTTCGACAGGTAAACGCTCCGCTCTTTGTGGCCGAGCAGATTAGGAAGTGCGAGGCCTAACAGGGCGATTGAGTTCGAAAGAGGGCAAGGCTTATGCGAGGCAGGCTACTAATAAAGCGAAGGCCTCAGCGCGGACGATTGAGAGCGCGGCGAGCGCGTGCGAAGGAGGGTTATGGAAAAGCTCCTACAAAATTTTGAACAAGCCACGTTGCCGCATCTGAGAGCGGCATACAATCTGGCCCGCTGGCTTACTCGGGACGAAACGGATGCCGAAGACGTGGTCCAGGAAGCTTACCTGCGCGCCTTTAAACACTTCGGCAGTTTTCACGGTGGCGACGGCCGGCCCTGGTTGCTCGCGATCGTGCGCAACACCTGCTACACCTGGATGCAGCATAACCGTTCGCCCGAATTGACGATCCCCTTGGATGATGAGCTGCACGAGATTGAGAGCAAAGACTTGAATCCGGAAGCCCTCTTACTGCAAAGCGCAGAGGTCCAAATGGTCAGACAGGCGCTGGAAGAGCTGCCGGTTGAGTTTCGCGAGGTACTGGTGCTCCGAGAATTGGAGGGCTTATCCTATAAACAAATTGCGGATGTGGCCGATATTCCTATGGGGACTGTGGTGTCACGCCTGGCACGCGCTCGTAAACGGCTCCAACAAATTCTGACCAATCACGGGAACAAAGAGACTTCAAAAGAGTTAGCAGTTGGGGCTTTCTAATCTCCTGACTGCCCTTCTTGCACCAGACGCGCAAACTCCTGCAACTCGACACTGTTCAGATCGGATATTGCCCAAAAATTCATGCCTGAGCCGCTCCAATGAATCAGGTTGTATCCCTGCCGTTGGATCGTAACTTCGCCTGTCGAGCCAGTTTGCTCAGCCGGCCAGATATACAGATTGATGTAATGCAACCGGCGTTGATAAATGAGCGTCGTCACAGTTCTGTTGTTCAAGTATTCCAATCGGCCGCCGTAGAGACGAAAATCCTGACTGCCAAAGTCTTTGACGGGAGGGGCGAAATCCACTTTGCCGTCGAACCAGGGCTTGACTGTATGCTGATCGGAGGAGAGCACATCGGTGAGATGACCAGGCATCTGTAGTGAGCGCACGTGATCTGAGACGATCTCCTGAGCCAGAAGCTCATCGCCGGAAGGACGAATGGACCTCGGGACAAGTCTCCACGCGACCACTCCAACCAAAAGCATGAAAGCCAGTGAGGCGCCCACAGTAAGCCAGCGCCAACCGAACGCCCGCTGGGTCACCTCGGACTTGGCCTCCTTCCGCAACGACGATTGAATTCGCTTTTTCAGGTTTCCTGGAGCGGGGTAGTAGAGAGAGTCATTCTTCAAAAATGAGCGCAATGTTGTTTGGTTGCGATAGGCGCGCGCGCAGATTTCGCATTCATGCATGTGCTGCTCAACCTCCAGACTTCTAACCAGGTCCAGCTCGCCATCTACATAGCCGTGAATCAATTCCTGTGCTCTTTGACAACTCAACTTAAAACCTCCGCGTGCCTGTGATTTGTAAGAGTTTGCTGCAACCGCTTGCGACCACGAGCCAGCCGAGACATGACTGTGCCCAGCGGCAAATCCGTAATGCTAGCGATCTCCCTGTGCGACATTTCTTCCAACTCGCGCAACACCAACACTTCGCGAAATTCTACCGGCAATTCTTCCAATGCTCGTCTGACCGTCAACGTGTCCGCCCTTTGTGCCAAGAACAGGGCCGGGGAGCGCCTGTTCATCAATAGCGATTGAATCGAGCACTGACCAATGGGGCTGGGGTCCAGCCTCAAAAGGCATCTGAGAAAATGTTTTTCTTTATACAGACCTCTACACCTCTTTAAATAGAGCTTGAAATGTGTCCCTCGGATCGGTTTGGGGCCTTTCTTTGAACTCGGTTACCCATCCAGAAATGTTACAGATCAACTCTGCCATCGGATCCTTCACGTGCTTTTCCCTTGGCACTAGTGCTGACTGTGACTCAGGGATGTTGCTCGCGCTTCCTTGCTTGATGATTCTTATTCTACCTGTTCCCATATTTCGACCTCGATCACTTTGTGAGAAAAACGGAATCTCTCCCTTGTACTTACCGCGTTTCGTCCTGAAACATTCCCGAGTCTCGAGCCTGTCTGCTTCCCGCTCCGCAATTAATTGAAGACTGCGGGAATATTTCCGAGGCCAAGTTGGTATGGTTACATGGCGGACATTTTGAGTCACAACTTCGCTTTGTCAGGAGGATACAGTTGAGCGAAATGGAGGGGCGCGGATCAAGTTCACTTTCTCATGTGACGTATTCTGCGGCGA
>WNGK01004068.1_pt1 | contig 15733 bp, 16 predicted proteins | sample 5400601 | NCBI WGS metagenome assembly WNGK01 (sample SAMN13153376, study PRJNA577476) | soil metagenome | isolation source: 60 cm soil or saprolite under Garry oak tree replicate 1 | place: USA:California | collected 2016-06-15
AAATCTCCTTCGCGCGCGACACGTTTACCTTCAACTTCCCTGGTGCACCGTCAGCCTTCGTCGATGAATTCAGGAAATACTACGGGCCGACCATGAATGCATTCGAAGCCGCAGAAAAGAACGGCCGAGCGGCTGACCTGCAGTGAGAGCTGGAAGAGTTGTTTGCCAGCCAAAACAAAAGCCCGAGCAAGGATGCCACCTCTATTCCTGCAACCTTCTTGCGCGTTACAGTCGCGCTTTGAAGCAGTTCTTAAGAGGTCAGAGAAGTTACAACTTCGTGCACGGAATCAAAGACAAGGCCGTCGTCATCACCGGCGCAAGCAGCGCCGTTCGCAAGTGCGCGAGTCGCCGCGTGCCAGCCGCCGCTAGTCAATTGTGAGAGATAGGATCTCGTCGCTCTCGCCACCAGTAATGAGCGCATTTTTTCCGTTGGGTTTCATTCTTTCGGAGTTCAGTTTATTGCGCTACCCAGCCTCCGTCGACGACCAGCGAAGTCCCGACGGTGAACTTTGCGTCGTCCGAGCAGAGATACAGAACCGCAGCAGCGATCTCCTTGGTGACGCCTGATCGCCCGACAGGAATCATCGACGTAATCTGATCGCGCGAGGCACCTTCAGCGAAACGATCGAACATTTCGGTCGCGATCACTCCCGGCGCGACGGCGTTGATCCGGATGTTTCGTCTGGCGAATTCGAGCGCGACAGATTTGGTCAGGCCTTCGACAGCGTGCTTGGAAGCAATGTAAATGCTGACCTCTCCCAGACCAACGTGCCCCGCCACGCTGGAATTGTTGACGATGGCGCCGCCTCCGTTCTTGAGCATGGCAGGAATTTCGTGCCGCATCGAATTGAGAACGCCCCAAACGTTGATGTCGAAAACGCGCCGATACTCAGCTTCGGTAGCCTGATCTAACGGGCCTTTCCATTCAACGCCGGCATTGTTAAACGCAAGGTCGAGGCGGCCGAATTTATCGAGCGTGAAATCGACCATCGCTTTGACGTCGGCATCTTTCGCTACGTCCGCGCGGACGAACGCCGCATCGCCGCTCAGTTTTTCAATTTCGGCAACGACCTGCGCGCCCTCTTTTTCGCGGCGCCCAGTCAGAACGACCTTCGCTCCGGCGTGCGCGAATTCGATCGCCGTGGCCTTGCCGATACCGGAAGTTCCTCCGGTCACGAGTGCAACTTTGCCTGAGAATGTTCTGTTGTTCATTATGTTCCTTTCAGTTTTTGATTTTTGGGAAATCGCTTAATCATCAGTAAGAGTCGATCCTCGCTCCCTCCTTCGAGATGGAGGATTGAATGGTTCAGGCGCCTAGTCAGTGAAGGACTATTCCTTTTCAACGGAGACTTCTGTCGCCTTAATTGTTGCAAAGACGGTGTCGCCCTGTTTGAGATTCATTCGCTTAACTGACCCGGTGGTGATAATCGAGATTACGGTTCCAGCCGCGGTTCGAATGACGACTTCTGACACGACCTTGTCAGAAACAATTTTCTCAATCGTACCAGGTAAACGGTTTCGAATGCTTGTGCTCATGGTGGTTAGATTTTAATAAACTCGGGCAGATCGGCGTTGATCTCCAGACTGATTAGCTAGATTTTACGGTAGCACTTCAACCGCCATCATCATGCACTTGTCTTCGTGTTTCACCACGTGGCAGTGAAACACGAAGCGTCCTACGATTTCAGGATTGGTGAAAGGAACGATGAGTTTGGCCTCGCCCGGTTTCCTATTTCGCGTTGGAGGAACGCTGAAGGTGTCGCGAAGGCCGTCGAAATCAGTCGGAGCGCCGTTCACTTCTGTGACAAGGAACCCGGTCTGATGAATATGAAAGTCGTGGTACAGCCGATGTAAGAACCGAAGGGAGTGGGGGAAGCACGCAAGCAGAAGAGTTGGATCCGCTCAGAGTTGGACGATTACGCTCCCGCTAGTGCGACGAAGACTTTGCCGCACGTCGAGTTCGATAAACGCATTCGCGTCGCACACGAGGAAAGGTTGATCCGCCTTCGCGCAAGGCTTCAATCTCCGCTGAAGCTACGGCTCGACAAAACGGCGCGACAGTTGGTTGACAGTTAAGAGCGATTCACTGCGAAGAGATCGCAGGCCGTTGCGCTCTCAAAATGTATTCTGAATCTTGCCGGTCGCAGTTTTGGGTAGCTCTTTGACGAAGGTCACACTGTGTGGCGCCTTGAAGTGCGCGAAGTTCGTCCGCGCAAACTGTTTTGAGCTCGTTCACTCCAACGGCTTCAACTCACCGAGCATGGTCGGGATCAATTCTGTGACAGTCGGATGAATGTGCATGGCGCGCTGAATCACCGTGTATGGCGCGTTGGCGTACATGACGTCGAGGATCGAATGAATTACCTCATCGCATTCGATCCCCAGCAGCGACGCGCCAAGGATCTTTTTCGTTTCGGCATCCACCAAAATTTTCATGAATCCGTCCGTCTCACCTTTTTCCCGCGCACGGCCGACTTGCGTCATCGAACGCTTTCCAATCAAAGCTTTCCGTCCTGACTTGCGCACTTCCGCCTCAGTCATTCCTGCTCTGCCCAACGCCCGCGACGACTTGATCAGCCGCGGCGTCAACGTCAGCGAAGTCTTCCACTACGCCGGCGGCCCCTTCAACAACACGATCGAGAACCCGCGCGTAGCTGGGCGCGACCCGCAAGGTCGTTCCTATTTCTCGTTTGCCTCGTTTGAGGATCCGGACAGGAACGAATGGCTACTCCAGGAGATCACCACGCGACTTCCCGGACGCGAATGGGAGCAGAAGCGAGCACGGGCCATGGATGTCGCGACCCTTGCGGAGCTCCTCAACGAAACGGCGGAACACCACGACCACTACGAGAAGACGCACGCGGAACATCACTGGTGGGACTGGTACGCGCCATATCTGAGTGCGCGTCAGAATGGCAGCAGCCCGGCGGAAGCAGCCGCCGCCGCCGACCGCTACATGGAGGAGGTCTTTCATGTTCGTCCCCGATAACGCCGTTCGAGTGGCCGCATTTCCGAGTACGTCGACCGCCGGGTGAGTGACCTTCTTCTACAGTGACGACCGGGGCGAAACCATGACCACCCTCTGTCCGAGCCTTCGCAAACCCCAGCTCCTTGGGCAGGCCGTTGTCATGGTCGGCGGCAGCTTCGGAATCGCTGCTCACTTCTCGTGCTTCTCCAACTCCCGCTCAATTCGGGGATCAGGAATCAACCAGAGAAGCGCGACAAAAATATACAGTCCGCTCGCGATCCAGGAGCGCACAAACGCGAGTGGGATGGCGGTGAGGTAAAGCACCGGAGAGAGTTTCCCCTTCCAATCGTCGCCAACAGCGTGCGCGAGAAGCGATTCGCGGCCTTGCTTGGCGATGATGGTGCGCTGCAGAATATAATAGGCAATTGCCGCCATCAACAGCACGAAGCCATAGACAGCGGTTGGCGTAGCGGCCAGGTGGTTCTCTCCCATCCAGCCGGTGGTAAACGGAAACAGCGACAACCAGAACAGAAGGTGAAGGTTGGCCCAGAGAATCCCGCCGCTGACCTCCTCTGTGGCCTGGAATAGATGATGATGGTTGTTCCAATAGATACCGAGGTAGATGAAACTTAGTACGTAGCTCGACAACACCGGCAGCACCGGTTTCAACGCGGCGAGTTCAACCGCATGCGGCACCTTCAATTCCAGCACCATGATTGTAATGATGATCGCGAGGACGCCGTCGCTGAATGCTTCGAGCCGGTTTGCTTTCATGTCGCCTCCGGCAAGCTGTGTGAGTTGGACAAGCTGCTCATTTCACGGCGTACCAAGTTTCTTGAGCCAGTCTCGCGCTGTTATGATGTCGTCATTGCTCAACCCATGACCTGCCCTTGCGAAGCGGATAGTGACGTCCGCTCCCGCGCTGCGCAAAAGTTCAACAAGGCGTTGAGTCTCGGATGTTGGGATGATTGGATCTTCACTTCCTGCACCGATCCAAACGCATACGGACGAAAGGTCCGGGAGACTTTCCGGAACCAGCGGGACCATGGCGCGAAATAGAACTGCGCCGCGCAATGTTTTTGGCCGGAGCAAAAGCATGCTCGCGGCGATGTTCGCGCCGTTCGAATAACCGACCGCAACGACTTTATCACTAGCGAATCCATAGTGCTGAGCTGCTGCGGCAACGAAATCGGCCAGTTCGTTCGTGCGCTTTTTTAGATCGTCCAAGTCGAATACGCCTTCAGCCACACGCCGGAAGAATCGCGGCATTCCGTTCTCCAGAACTTTGCCGCGCGGGCTGAGCAACGCAGCACGTGAATCCAGCCCGCGTACAAGTGGGATGAGGTCGCGCTCGTTTCCACCTGTGCCGTGCAACAGCAACAAAGTTCGATTTGAAGTGCCAGGGACGAATTCGTGGATGAAATCAGGCTGCAGGCTCATTATTTACCCGGCTCTTGGATCGGTGGCAGAATTTTTTCGATCTGTGAGCGCGCCGATTCCATCCACGGTGGAAGGCGCAGATGCGTACCGAGTTCTTCCAGTTTCTCGTCCAAAGTAAAACCGGGTGGCTCAGTAGCGATTTCAAAAAGCACGCCGCCGGGTTCGCGAAAATAAATCGAATGAAAGTACGTGCGGTCGATCACTGGCGTCACGTTGTACCCGAGATCGACCAGATGTTCGCGCCACTTGAGCTGTTCATGCTTGTCCTTCGCTCGAAACGCGATGTGATGCACCGAACCCGCAGCGACGCGGCCCATGCCTGTGTCGGGCAAACAAAGCAGGTCAACGATTCTGCCCGGCGCCGACTCGTCCAGCGAAGCAAACCGAAATCGGTTTCCCGATTCCTCAATCAAACGATAGCCGAAACTGTCGGTGAATAATCGCGCTGTCCTTTCGTAGCCTTCCAACGCGGCAGATACACTGTAGAAGCCGCGAAGCGCGTGTTCTGGCGGAATGGGGCTATTCGGCCACGGCTCAATCTCCGGAAGGGAATCCGAAGCGATCAGTTCGAGCAAAAGTCCATCAGGATCAGTAAATCGAATTACGTCCCGGCCAAATCGTGGAGACGTTTTCTCCGCTGTGACGTGCTGTTGTTTAAAACGCTCTAACCAATAGCCGACCGAATCCGGTGAAATCGCGAACGCCGTCGTGTCGATTTGTCCGGTACCGCGAATTCCGCGGCGTGCGCCGGGCCATGGAAAAAATGTCAGAATCGTTCCCGGCGTACCGCGATTATCGCCAAAATAAAAATGATACGTCCCCGGATCGTCAAAATTAACTGTGCGCTTGACGAAACGCAGGCCAAGAAGCGCGACATAGAAATCGAGATTCCGCTGCGGATCACTTGCGATCGCGGTGACGTGATGAAGGCCGGGAATCTTGTTTTCCATCAGATCCGGATTTCGAGTCAGGCTGCTGCCGCGCGCGGGCGTGGATGAAATCGAATCACGGCAACGATTGCGAGTACGATGGAAAGCAGCAGAACAATTAGCTGCGTCAGTTTGAATGGAGATTCCGTCTGCGTCGGCGCCATCGCGTGTAACGCCGGAATTTTTTCAAATGACTGTACGACCAAAACGAAAAGATTAAAATACAGACAGATCACGGCACCGATCACATAAATCCATCGCCACGGTCCGACGAGTCCTTTGGGATAACGCGCAAAAATGGTAAGGGCTAGAAAAGGCAGCGATACGATGCCAAGACCGATCGCGGGCGTGAGACCATGAAAGGGAAAGAAGAAGCCGGTCACGGTCGTCGCCACCGCGGTGATGAGAAACCACTTTGTCCAGCCGTCGAGACGCTGGCCGGCAAGCAGTCCAAATAGAACGACGAAGCCGGTGACGATTGCGACAAGACTGATCAATGTATGAATGATTGTGTAGATCTGAAGTATCATGGTCTTTCGATTTCATTCATTTGTGCGTGCATATCGCGATTTGTGCAAGGCCGCGTCGGTCGAGATCGATCATATGCTGGGCGACTTCATCGATCGCGGGGCACGCGCGTTAGCCCCTACTTCACTGTTGCCGATAGCAATGGACAATTCGGCGGAACAATCAGCCGAATCGCTTTGGGTACCGCTTCATATCGAACTTTCGAAAACCGCAGCGGCTCGCCATCCAGGTTGACCGGAATCGCTTCCTTGGTGTGAACCTCGGCCCAGGGAGTTTGCCAATAGGAGATATACTCGCCATCCGGTGAAAGCTCTTGTAACTCGCGCGCGGCGGTGAGCAATGCCAGCGCCGGGATTTCACGAACGGCGAGCATATCGAGCAAACCGTCGTTAATCCGTGCCCGGGGGTAACTTGGACGCCGCCGCCTGCCTGACGCCCATTGCCGATAATCGCCACCGGGCCACTCCCAGCCATTTCGCGATCTTGCAAGGTCACCCTCCCTCGATAATGATGAACATTCATTGCCAGAATCGCACCCATCACAGCGTACGCGGCAGGGCCAAGCAGGTGTTTGAGCTCCAGTGGAGTGGTCGCTGTGATCTCGGCGCCGAAGCCAATGCTCGCTGCGTTCAGAAACCAGTGTTCATTAGCTTTGCCGACGTCGATTGCTACTTCCGCCCCTTGGATGCAGAGCGCCAGAGCCTGCTCCGGATCATGCGGAATGCCGCACCCGGTAGCGAAGTCGTTCGCGGTCCCTAGCGGCACCACTCCCAAAACAGGCCGCGCGACCTCGGAAAGATCCATCAAACCGTGAACCACCTCGTTCAGTGTACCATCGCCCCCGGCCGCAATCAGCAAATCCACTTCGCCCGTTTCCGCCACAAATCGTCGCGCGTCTCCCTTTCCCGAAGTCACTCTCACTTCGATGGCATGCCCGACCGCTCGTTGCCAAGCGATTGCTGTCTTGAGCGCGTCGTTGCCGGCCGCTTTGCCGTTGAGAATCAACTGAACTTTTCTACTCATCGCCTTGATCCGATCGGTCGCCCTTTTACTTACAGTTCCCTTCAGATTTGAATGTTGGATGCGACCGTTGCTAACCCGGCTGAGCCCAAGCCTGTTCTAATAGACCGGAATATTTTCGAAGCTCGACGCGACAACGCCGTTAATGAAGCGCTGGTTCCGCTGCTACCGACGGTGGAGCGGATTGTGTCGGCGCGGGCATGCGAGTTTTGCCGCGGCGCTCTTTGAACCACATGATGACAACGTAAAACACTGGCGTAAGAAAAAGGCCGAAGCCGGTAACTCCAAGCATTCCGAAAAACACAGCGGTGCCGAGAGCTTGCCGCATTTCCGCGCCAGCACCTGAACTAACGACCAGCGGAACAACTCCGAAGATGAACGCGAATGAAGTCATCAAGATCGGACGCAATCGGAGACGACACGCTTCGACTGCCGCGGTGAAACGGTCTTTTTGGTCGCGATCCTGGATCTGTTTTGCGAATTCGACGATCAGGATCGCGTTCTTACAAGCGAGTCCAACCAGCACAATGAACCCGATCTGCGTGAAAATGTTGTTTTCCATCGAACGCAGCCAGACACCGTAGATCGAACTGAATAGACACATGGGGACAATCAAAATGATTGCCAGTGGCAACGACCAACTCTCGTAAAGCGCCGAGAGCAGAAGAAAAACGAACAGAACGCAAAGCGGGAAAATGTAAATCGCGCTGTTGCCCGCGAGTTTTTGCTGCAGCGCTATCTCCGTCCACTCGGTCGTGAAGCTGGTAGGCAGAATTTGTTTGGCCAGACGTTCAACAGCGCCGAGCGCCTCGCCACTGCTTGCGCCCGGCGCCGGCTGGCCACTGAGGTCGGCCGCGGTAAACATGTTGTAGCGCGTAATCTTGTCAGCGCCGCTTACCTCCTTCACCGTCGCCACCGACCCGAGCGGAACAATTCCGCCGGAATTATTTCGCGTTTTCAACAAGCGAATGTCGTCGGGGCTCAAACGAAATTGCGAGTCGGCCTGTGCTGTAACGCGATAGGTTCGGCCAAAGAGCGTGAGATCGTTTACATATGTCGATCCAAGATAAGTCTGAAGCGTGCCGAATATGTTGCTGAGCGGCACGTCCATGCTTTTTGCTTTGACGCGATCAACATCGAGCCAAAGCTGCGGAACGTTCGCGCGAAAAGTCGTCAGATTGTTCGCCAAACCGGGCGTTTGATTTGTCTGCACCATCATAGCGAAAGCTTGCGTTTGCAGTTCGTCGAGACCGGCGTTGCCGCGATCTTGAATAAACAATTTATAACCGCCGGCATTACCAATGCCGGACACGGGCGGCGGCGGAAAAGCAATCACCAGAGCTTCGGGAATCTCAGCGCGTACGCGCGCATTTATCTTCGCTAGAATCGCCGGCAGACTCTGTTCGCGCGTTTTTCGCTCCGAAAATTCTTTAAAAGGAAGAAACACGGCAGCCGTGTTCGGCTGATTGCCGCCGAAGAGATTGAATCCCGCGAATTCGACGGTGTTGAGAACGCCGGGCGTTTCGTGCGCGATCTTCGAAATCTTGTCGACAACTGCTTGGGTCCGATCGAGCGAAGCAGCGTCAGGTAATTGCGCAAACACGACAGCGTAGCCGCGATCTTGCGTCGGCAGGAAGCCGCCGGGCACAACTTTGAAACCGACACCGGTCAGTGCAAGTAAACCTGCGTAGACAAATAAAACGATGACGGCTAATCGGACAAGGCGCGCGACAGTGTTGCCGTATGCGTTCGAGGCCCAGGAAAACGTTTTGTTGAATCCTTTGAAGAACCATCCAAGCAGTCCATCGATAATTCGTTGAAACGAATCTTTCGGCGCGCCGCGCGGCTTAAGTAAAAGCGCGGCGAGCGCCGGGGAAAGCGTGAGTGAGTTAAGTGCAGAGATCGCAGTCGAGACTGCAATAGTTAGCGCGAATTGGCGGAAAAATGTGCCAGTGATTCCGGTGATGAACGCGGTTGGGATAAAAACCGAGCAAAGAACGAGTGCGATCGCAACTAACGCCCCGCCGACTTCGGTCATGGCCTTGCGCGCTGCCTCGCGCGGGCTCAAACCATCTTCAATGTGGTGCTCGATTGCCTCGACGACCACGATCGCGTCGTCGACCACGATGCCGATGGCGAGGACAATGCCGAACAGCGAGAGATTGTTGATCGAGAATCCGAAGCCTTTCATGGCAGCGAAGGTGCCGATCAACGAAACTGGGATCGCGATGAGAGGGATGATTGCCGCGCGCCAGGTTTGGAGAAAGATCAGGACGACGAGCACGACGAGCGCAATCGCTTCGAAAAGCGTCTTTTGCACTTCGTGAATCGATTCGCGGACAGAGACTGTCGGATCGTAAACAATTGTGTAATCCAGGCCGCTGGGGAAACGCTGTTTGAGCTCAGCCATTTTTTTTCTTACGGCATCGGAAGTAGCGAGCGCGTTTGAGCCCGGCAGTTGGTAAATGGCAATCGCGGTCGCCGGTTTTCCGCCGAGACCGCTGTTGACCGTGTAATCACGAGCCGCAAGTTCGACCCGCGCGATGTCGCGCACGCGAGTGACTTGGCCGTTAACGCCAGTCTTAACAATAATGTCGCCGAACTGTTTTTCGTCAGTGAGCCGGCCTTGCGTGCTAACCGTGTATTGAAATGCAGTCGCGCCCTTCGGTGCAGGCGGCGCGCCGATAATTCCGGCTGCGACTTGCACATTCTGCTCCTGGATGGCCGTCACTACATCCTGCGCCGTTAATCCGCGTGCAGACAGTTGGTGAGGATCCAGCCAAATCCGCATCGAATATTCGCGCGCGCCGAAGACATTGATGTCGCCCACGCCGTCGAGGCGCGCGAGCTCGTCGCGAATCTGAAGCAAAGCGTAATTGCTGGTAAAAAGCTGATCGAGCGATCCATCCGGCGAAACGAGGTGCACGACCATCGTGATGTCGGGCGATTGCTTTTTCGTGGTCACGCCGATCCGTTGCACATCGGGCGGGAGTACGGGGATCGCGATCGCGACCCGATTTTGCACCAGCACTTGTGCCGTATCGAGATTGGTGCCGAGCTTGAACGTGATGCTCAAAGTCATGTTGCCGTCACTCGTGCTTTGCGAGGACATGTAGAGCATATTTTCAACGCCATTGACCTGTTGCTCGATCGGTGTCGCTACCGTTTCGGACACAACCTTCGCGTTTGCGCCGGGATAATTCGTCGAGACCTGGATGGTTGGTGGCGCGATCTCGGGATATTGCGCGATGGGCAGCGTTGAAAGCGCAATGACACCGACCAGCGTGATGACAATGCTGATCACGCCGGCGAAGATTGGCCGGTCGATGAAAAAGTGCGGAAAATTCATGTCGACCGCCGTTGCGCCTGCGCCGTCATTTTTCGTTTTGCGATTCAGCGACGCTTTTCTTTGTCTCCATTTCGCTGGCAGGCGTCTCTTCCAGTACAGGCGTGACTTTCATTCCAGCTTGCAACAATTGCAGACGGGTAGAGACAACTTTCTCGCCGTCCTTCAGACCGCTTTTCACAATCCGTTTTCCTTCGAACAAACCACCGGTCTCGAGGTTACGGCGTTCGACGGAATTATCGGGCTTCACGACGAATACGTATTTCAGCCCTTGTTGCGAGCTGATCACTCTGTCCGGGACTAGTGCAGCCCGATAAGGCGTTGCGCCCGAGACGCGCACCCGAACGAAGAAACCCGGCGTAATGAAATTAGTGTTCCAATTTTTTAGAACGATCCGGGCACGCACCGTCCCCGTTCCAGGGTCAAGGCGGTTGTCAACAAAGTCGATTGTACCTTTGTGCGGGAAATCGGTCTCGTTTCCGAGCTCGATCCACGCCGGGATCTTGGCCGTGCGCGCGCTCACACGTTTCCCTTCCTCGCTGAGCTTTACATATTTGAGCACTGCATTCTCGTCGGCATCGACTTTGGCATAAATCGGATCGACCGAGACTACTGTCGTAAGCAAGCTATCTGGACCCGCCCCGGGCTGGACCAGATTGCCCACGGTAATGCGCTGGTCACTCACTCGACCGTCGATCGGAGATTTGATTTGCGTGAACTCCAGATTTAGCGCAGCGGCATTCCTGGCGGCTTCGGCCGAACTTTTGGCTGCGGCTGCACCTTGAAATGTAGCGGCCTTCTGATCGAACTCGCTCGCGGAAATCGTGGCCTTGCCGCGCAGTTCTTTCGCGCGATTGAGTTCGATCTCGGCAAGCTTGAGCTGCGCATCCATGCGGTCGACTTCGGCGGCAGCACGATCAAAATCCGCCTGGTAAGGGCGCGGATCGATCACAAAAAGGAGGTCTCCCTTTTTAACGATCGCGCCCGCTTCAAAATGAATCTCGGTAATGTATCCAGACACGCGCGGCCGAATCTCGACCGATTCAACTGGATCCAGTCGCCCGGTAAATTCGTCCCATTCATTTACTTCCTTCTCGACGACAGTAACGACGTTGACGGGCAATGGCGGCGCGCCCTTGTTCGCGGGCGACTTGCTGCAATCAACAAGAATCAGAGACGCCGCGGCAAATGCCGCAATCGCGAAAATTCGTTTCACTATCTCAGTATCGTCAGACTACGTCTTGATGAAAGCGAGCAAATCGGCGTTGATCGTGTCTGCCTGCGTGGTAGGCATGCCGTGCGGAAAACCTTTGTACGTTTTCAGGGTGCTATTCTTCAGCAGCTTTGCCGATAGCGGCGCAGAATCGGCATAAGGCACGATCTGATCGTCGTCGCCATGCATCACCAGTACAGGCACGGAAATCTTCTTCAGATCCTCCGTGAAGTCGGTCTGCGAGAACGCGACGATCCCGTCATAATGCGCCTTGGCGCCGCCCATCATGCCCTGGCGCCACCAGTTCCAAACGTTAGGCCCGATCGTTTTCACGCCGGGACGGTTGAAGCCATAGAACGGGCCGGCCGGCAGGTCGTAATAGAACTTGGCCCGGTTGGCGAAGAGCTGGGCTTGGAGATCGTCGAACACCGATTTGGGCAGGCCTAGCGGATTGCCCGCGGTCTTTACCATCAGCGGCGGTACCGCGCTGATGATTGCTGCCTTTGCCACCCGGCTTTCGCCGTGGCGCGCAATGTAATGCACCACTTCGCCACCCCCGGTGGAGTGACCAACATGCACGGCGTTCTTGAGGTCGAGATGCGCGGTCAACGCCGCCAGATCGTCGGCATAATGATCCATGTCGTGGCCGCCGCTGGTTTGACTCGAGCGGCCATGTCCGCGCCGATCATGGGCGATCACGCGAAATCCCTTGCCAAGGAAGAAAAGCATCTGTGTGTCCCAATCGTCCGCGCTTAACGGCCAGCCATGACTGAAGACGATCGGCTGCCCGGTGCCCCACTCTTTATAATAGATGTCGATGTTAGCTCCGTTTTCTTTTCCGACAGTTACGTATGGCATGATGATGATTTTCCTTTCGGGTTAAGTTTCACTAGAGATGTGCCGCCCGTGGCAAGATCAGCCCTGCTCAAGTGTCGGCATTCCCGGTCACATAGTCACGTGACGTTTTCATGAATTTACAAGCTAGGTGGAATTAGCTCGACAATGAGCAGAAAAAGGTCGAATCGAAGATTTAAATCCGGGGAATTTCTATGAAACAAAATCATAACCGTCGTCAGCATCGCGCTGCGCTCGGCTTATTCTGTGTATTCAGTTTGTTCGCAAGTGAGAGTTACGCGGCGCCGGCTGCAATCACGTCGCGCACAGCAAACATCGACAGTGTACAACTTCACTACTTGATTGCTGGAAGCGGGCCAGCCGTTCTGTTTCTTCACGGGTACACGCAAATTTCGCGCATGTGGCGGCCGATCATCCCGTTGCTAGCCGAAAAGTTCACCGTGATCGCGGTCGATTTACCGGGCATCGGCGATTCTTCGATTCCCGCAGACAACAAGATCGACATGATAACTGCAGCCAAGCAAATCCATGATTTGGTTCGTTCCTTGAAGATACATAAGGCGCGCGTGGTGGGACACGACATCGGGCTGATGGTCGCTTACGCTTACGCCGCTCAATTCCCGGGCGAAACCGAGAAGCTCGCGGTGATGGACGCGTTCCTTCCCGGCGTTCCCGGATGGGAACCGATCTATAACAATCCGAACACCTGGCATTTTCGTTTCAACGGCAAGTATCCAGAGAAATTAGTGAAGGGGCGCGAGCGAACTTACTTCGAATATTTCTGGAACGTTCTCGCTGCGGACAAAACTCATTCGATCCCGGAAGCGGATCGGAAAGCGTACACCGCAGCCTATTCGCGACCGGGACGCATTCATGCCGGCTGGGCCTATTTTGTTTCCTGGCCGCAACTGGCCAAAGATTTCGCACAACTCTCGCAAACAAAACTGACGATGCCGGTGCTGTCGATTGGCGGCGACAAATCGCTTGGCAACGAGTTGGCTGCGCAGATGAAGCTCGTCGCAACTGATGTCACAGTCGTGGTGCTGTCGAACACCGGTCATTGGATTTTCGAGGAAAAACCGAAAGAAACAATCGACGCGCTTGTAAAATTTCTCTGAAACTTTCGATGCGCACATGCCGGGACCTTCGGCGCGCTTACCGGTTTCTGGACGCCTGATCTAATTCCGGCGAGGCTCGGACGCAATCGGAACCATGGTGGAAAAGACCGAATTAATCCTGATTTGTCTCGTTGCGGTTGCTCTGCTGGCCATCGTTGCCCGAAAAATCCATATCCCATATCCAATTCTGCTGACCATTGGCGGCGTGGTCCTCGCTCTGATCCCTGGTCTTCCTGCGATTCACCTCGAACCAAAACTGGTCTTTAATCTGTTTCTTCCGCCGCTGCTTTATCCTGCGGCGATTTTCACGTCGTGGAGAGATTTCCGAGGAAATCTTCGCTCAATTCTCCCATTGGCAATCGTTCTGGTCCTTTTAACGATGACCGTGACTGCTTATGTGTTCCACGATTTGGTCGGATTACCTTTGGCCGTAGGTTTTGTATTCGGCGCCATCATCTCGCCGCCCGACGCCGTGGCAGCGCTGGCGGTCACTCAAAATTTGCGGGTGCCTCGCAAAATTATTGTCATCCTCGAAGGAGAAAGTCTGGTAAACGACGCTACTTCTTTTATCTCGTTCCGTTTCGCAGTGGCCGCCGTGATGACCGGCACGTTTTCGCTGACGCAAGCGAGCTTGCAGTTTCTTTTGGTCGCCGCGGGCGGCATCTGCGTTGGTCTCGCCGTGGGCTGGCTCGTAGTCCAACTGCAAAAGCGTTTAGATGATCCGCCTGTTCAAACGTTGTTTTCCCTGCTTACGCCGTACGTTGCCTACTTCAGCGGCGAAAATCTCCATGTCTCCGGAATCCTCGCAGTTGTAATTGCGGGCATTTATATCGGATGGCGCGCCCCGCGGATCTTGAGCGGGCGCATGCGATTACAAGCGCTGCCTGTTTGGGAAATGGTCGTGTTCATTCTGAACGGAATACTTTTCATGCTCATCGGGCTCGAACTGCCACAGGTTATCGACGTGCTTACTCCAGGCACGGTGACTCGCGTCGCCTGGGTGGCGATCGTGTTTGTTGCGGTGATTGTGCTGGTTCGTTTCGTCTGGGTGTTCGGAGCCACCTACTTGCCGCGTCTGCTGAGCCCAACCTTCCGCCGTAAAAACCCCGCTCCGTGGCAACAGACTGCGTTGATCGCATGGACCGGGATGCGCGGCGCGGATTCGCTTGCCGGCGCACTGGCGATCCCGTTTGTCCTCGCAAATGGCCAACCATTCCCCGGACGCGACCTGATCCTCTTGCTGACGTTCTGCGTCATTTTCGCAACGCTCGTTTTGCAAGGACTCACTCTCGCGCCGCTGGTCCATCGGCTGAAAATCAAGGACGATCGCATCACGGAAAAAGAAGAGAGACTGGCGCGCCTGAAGGCCAACGAAACAGCCCTGGCTCGTCTCGAGGAAATCGCATCGTCGAAGCGAGCCCCGCCCAAGACCGTAGAACGCCTTCGTTCGGAATATGAAGATCGTATTCGACAACTGCGAATTGAACAGCCGGACGGAGCAAGCATGAGCCGATTGTTCTCGCGTGACTTTGAAGAACTAGCTCGCGAAGTGTTACAAGCAGAACGTGACATGGTGATCCAACTGCGTAACGAAGAAGCCATCAACGACCAGGCTTTGCGCAGAATCCAACGCGATATCGATCTGGCCGAAGCGCGGCTTCGCCGGCCGACGTAAATCCAGTCACAGATTTTCCCTGCAACCGAACGTCTCACCGTCCGCGGGATTTTGAAAGGCCCCTTACGAGCAATCGGCATTACAACGTAGTCGCGCTGGTAGTTGAAAATCTGTTCAGTGAGTGCTCAATGTCGCAGAAGTGATCGAGTCACGCGTCGGAGGCGAGAGTTTCGGGCGGCACTCGCAGGTAGCCATAACGCATGAGCATCACGGTCGGTACCGGTCGCACGTGCGGCGGAATAGTCGTTCTCGTTGTCGCCGATGATTACGGCTTCGCTCGTGGTTGCGCCAAGCCGCTCGATCGCGTGTTGCCGCTCCAGGTCCGATCAAGAGCTCCCGATCCAGATCCCAACCAGAAAGACCAACACTCCTCCGACAATCACTTGAAATGCGGCCTGGAGAAAAGGCGTATCCATATAGCGCTTTCGGATCCAGCTGATGACCAAGAGTTCGATTCCCACGATCACAACGGCAATGGCCGTAGCAGTTCGAAATTCTGGAATCAAATATGGCAAGGTGTGACCGATTCCTCCTGCCGTAGTCATCAATCCGCAGACAAAACCACGAAGCAAAGGTTTGCCGCGGCCAGTCAGACTGCCGTCATCAGAAGCTGCCTCAGCGAACGCCATTGAAATTCCCGC
>WNGK01007295.1_pt1 | contig 15733 bp, 12 predicted proteins | sample 5400601 | NCBI WGS metagenome assembly WNGK01 (sample SAMN13153376, study PRJNA577476) | soil metagenome | isolation source: 60 cm soil or saprolite under Garry oak tree replicate 1 | place: USA:California | collected 2016-06-15
AACCTCGGCGATGGTCCGGGCGGCCAGGTCCGGGGCCGCCCACGGCAGCGGGGCGTAGGCGCCCATCCCGCCTGTGTTCGGCCCGGTGTCGCCGTCGCCAGCCCGCTTGAAGTCCTGCGCTGGCAGCATCGGCACGGCGCGGGCGCCGTCGGCGAGTGCGAACACGGAGACCTCCGGGCCGGCCAGGAAGTCCTCGATCACGACCTGGCCGCAGGACCTGGCGTGCGCGGCGGCGGCCCCGCGATCGTTCGTGACCACGACGCCCTTGCCGGCCGCGAGGCCGTCCGCCTTGACCACGTAGGGCGGGCCGAACTCGTCGAGCGCGTCGCTGACCTCGGCCTCGGTTCGGCAGGTGCGGGCGGCGGCGGTCGGGATGCCCGCGGCGAGCATGATCTCCTTGGCGACCGACTTGGAGCCCTCGATCATGGCGGCCGCCCGGTCCGGGCCGAAGCAGCGGAGGCCGGCCTCGCGGAGCGCGTCGCCGACGCCGGCGATCAGCGGCGCTTCCGGGCCGACGACGACGAGATCGGCAGCGGTCCTGGCGGCCAGCGCCGTCACCGCGGCCGGGTCGGCGGGGGCGACATCGTGTAGCTCGGCGTGCTGGGCGATGCCGGGATTGCCGGGAGCGGCATGCAGCTCGGCCACGTCGCTGTCCTGAGCCAGGGCACGGGCCAGCGCGTGCTCGCGGCCGCCTGAGCCAAGTAGCAGAACGCGCACCCGGCGAGCCTAACGGGCCGCGGCGCGCCCGCGCCCGCGCCGGTCCGGTTCGGGCCGATTCTGGCTGCGGCGCGCCCGCGCCGGTCCGGGCCCGATTCTGGCTGCGGCGGCTGGCCGGGTCCGCGCCGGCCCGGTTCGGTTCGGGCCGATTCTGGCTGCGGCTGCGGACCGGGTCAGATCAGGTCGAGGAGCTGAAGGGGCTGGTCGCGGCGCGGTCCTACGCCGACGGCGGCGATCGGCGCTCCGATCATGTCCTGCAAGGCGAGGACATACGCGCGGGCGCTGGCCGGCAGGTCGGACAGCTGCTTCGCGTGGGAGATGTCCTCCCACCAGCCGTCGAGGTACTCAAGGACCGGCTTGGCGTGATGGAATTCGGTCTGGGTCATTGGAACATCGCTGTGTACCACCCCGTCGACCTCGTAGCCGACGCACACGGGGACCTTCTCGAGCCCGGACAGCACGTCGAGCTTGGTGATGAAGTAGTCGGTGATCCCGTTCACGCGGGTGGCGTACCTGGCGATGACGGCGTCGAACCAGCCCGTGCGGCGCGCCCGGCCGGTCGTGACCCCGTACTCGCCGCCCACCTTGCGCAGCCACTCGCCCTGCGCGTCGGTCAGCTCGGTCGGGAAGGGCCCGGCGCCGACCCTGGTCGTGTAGGCCTTGAGGATGCCGACGATCCTGGTGATCCTCGTCGGCCCGACGCCGGAGCCGACGCACGCTCCTCCTGCCGTGGGCGACGACGAGGTCACGAACGGGTAGGTGCCGTGGTCCACGTCGAGCAAAGTCGCCTGCGCGCCTTCGAGCAGCACGACCTTGCCGTCGTCCAGGGCCTGGTTCAGCACCAGGCCGGTGTCGGCGACATAGCGCGATAGCCGCTTGCCGTAGGTGGTGTACTCCTCGCACACCGCCGACGCGTCGATGCCCCGCCGGTTGTACAGCTTGGTCAGGACCTGGTTCTTCTCCCGCAGAACGAGCTCGAGCTTCTGACGGAAGATTGTCTCGTCGAACAGGTCCTGGACCCTGATGCCCATCCGGGCCGCCTTGTCGGCGTAGCTGGGACCGATGCCGCGTCCGGTCGTGCCGATCCGGGCGTTGCCCAGGTAGCGCTCGGTGACCTTATCCAGCGCCACGTGGTGCGGCATGATCAGATGCGCGCTGGCGGAGATGAGCAGCCGGTCGCAGGAGATCCCGCGCGCCTCGATGCCGTCGATCTCGTCGATCAGCACGGCCGGGTCGATGACCACCCCGTTGCCGATGACCGGCGTCGCGTGCTCGGACAAGATGCCGGACGGCAGGAGATGCAGCGCGTAGCTGTCCTCGCCGATGACGACGGTATGCCCGGCGTTGTTGCCGCCCTGGTACCGGACGACGTAGTCCACGCTGTCGCCGAGCAAGTCGGTCGCCTTGCCCTTGCCCTCGTCGCCCCACTGGGCGCCGACAATCACGATGGCGGGCATGAGTACAGGCTACCGAGCACCATCGTCGTGATGCGCGATCCCGGGCCGCTCCGGCGAGACGAGTATCCGGCGCGGCCGGGTCAGCTCGCCGCCCGGCTGCCTCGATAGCTGGCCGCGGCGGCGAGCTATCCGCCCGCTCGCGCGCCCGCTCGCGCGCGCCCGCTCGCGCGCCCGCTCGCGCGCGCCCGCTCAGCTCTCCGCGAGAGCGGCGGCCGCGGCCGGACTTGAGTCAGTCAGGAACTCGGTGGTCCGGGCGGCCTCGTCGTCCTCGCCGATCGCCGCGGCGGCGGCACCGAGCACGTGCAGGCAGCGCAGGAAACCCCGGTTCGGCTCGTGCTCCCAGGGAATCGGGCCGTGCCCGTGCCAGCCCGCGCGGCGCAGCTGATCAAGGCCGCGGTGATAACCGGTCCTGGCGTAGGCGTAGGCCGTCACCGGATCTTGGGCCAGCGTCCGCTCGGCGAGGTCCGCCCACGCTGCGCAGAAGGCAGGGAACTTCGCCGCAACCTCTGCGGGGTCAGCCCCGCTGCTCAGGGCCGCGGCCGCCTCGGCGTTTTCGGGCAGATAGGTGGGCGGCGGCGTGGGGCCGGCCAGCAGATTCTGGTGCGTCATGGCTCTATCCTGCCGTCTGCCGCCGGATCGAGCTGGACCGGACCGGGCCGGGACCTGGTCAGCCCGGTTTGCGTCCCCAGGCGGCCCCGCGTGCCAGGCTGCGCCCGGTTCGCGCCCGGCAGGCGGCCCCGCGTGCCAGGCTGCGCCCGGTTCGCGCCCGGCAGGCGGCCCCGCGTGCCAGGCTGCGCCCGGTTCGCGCCCTCGGCTGACCTCCCGCGCCAGGCCGCGCCGGGTTTGCGGCTTCTGTCCGGATCGCTCCGGCGCCTGGACTCGCCATCCGGCGGCGATCAGGTTGATATCACGAGTTTGGAGGGTGCAAATCGCCTAAATCGGGCGTGATCATGACGCAAGCTCATGAACTGTCAGCAGGGACTGCCATCCTGGGCGGCATGAGGCCCGCTCACCTTCCTGAATCGCGAAGATTAGCCGGTATTGTGACGTCCGCCGAGCTGGTGGCCGCTGGCGTATCACGCACGAGCATCCGGAGCCTGGCCAGACGCGGGGATTTGCTGCCGGTCGCCCGGGGCGTTTACGCGAGAGCCGACCTGGCCGGTCAGTTGACCGCCGAAGACCAGCGGGGAGAGCGACTTCTCCGGCTGGCGTCGGCCTTGGCTCTGGCCGGGCCCGGAGCGGTGGGAAGCCACCAGGACGCGGCAATCGTCCACGGAATTGCCCTCCTTGACCGGCCGCCTCCGGATCTCGTCGCAATAAGCCGTCCACCAGGGACGGCCGGCAGCCGCACCGGCCGCGACGGCATCCGCCTGCACGTCGCCACGCTGCCGCCCTGCCACGTGACTGTCCGCTGCGGCGTGCCGGTGACCTCGGTCGCCAGGACAGTCGTCGATCTGGCCAGGACCATGCCTTTCAAGGCCGGTGTCGCCGCCGCCGACTCGGCGCTGTTCAGCGATCAGACCTCCGCTGCGGAACTCAACGGCGTCATCAGGGACTGTGGCCGATGGCCGGGCATCGAACGGGCCAGGCAGGTGGCCGACTTCGCCCATCCGCTGGCCGAGTCGCCCTTCGAGTCGATCTCGCGCGTCGCCTTCTGTGATTGCGGGCTGCCTCAGCCGCAGCTTCAGGTCTGGATCATGGGTAACGGTCGCGCGATCGGCCGCGTGGACTTCCTGTGGGCGGAGCACCGGACGATCGCGGAAGCCGACGGTGCAGGCAAGTACTCCGATCCACGCGTCGCTCGCCAGCAACTCCGCCGCGACGCGGAATTGCGCGAGGCCGGCTACGAGGTGGTCCACTTCACCTGGCACGACCTCACGGTCACCCCCGACAAGGTCATCCGGTCGATCAGGGCAGCGTTCCGCCGCGGCGACATGGCCGGATGAGGCGCGACGGTGTTCGCCCGGGACGCGACGCGACGCTGCTCGGCCTGGACGCCACCTGGAAGGCGGGCGGTATTCGGCCCGGACGCCACCGGCTGGGGCAGGACGCTGGCTCGCCGGACCACCATGGACGCCCGCGGGGTGCTAGGACCCGACGCTCCGGCCGTCACGCGGGCCGAACGCTTCGAGCGCATCGGCGTCACCGGCCACCGACCGGACGTAGTACGCCGCCCACTCCCTGGCCTGCGGATAACCAGACTCGGCGACGATCCGCTCGCAGGCCCGATCGAGATCGAACTCCGTCACCCGAAGATCGGCGCCGGGGCCGAGCAGCGCCCAGTGCGCGCCCGCGCCGCCGTATGGCATCCCGATGCTGCCGGGGTTGACGACCAGCCGCCGGTGAGCCAGCCGCACGAACGGCATGTGGGTGTGACCGCAGACCACGGCGCTGACCGAGGCGGCCAGCGGGTCGAAGACCTCGGCCCACCGGGCGAGCCGCGAGTCGACGAGCACGACCTCCTCGTCGTCCCGCGGCGTCGCGTGGCAGAACACGACGCTGCCGATGCCCGTGATCTCGAGGGTGACCGACAGCGGCAGCCCGGCCAGCAAGTCGATGTGGTCGTCACGCAGCTGCCCGGCCGCCCACGAATCGATCGGACTCGAGTCCGAGGTTCGCCCTTCCCGCCGGAACTCCACGAGCTCGCGGTCGGCATTACCGCGGACCCAGACGGCACGGTCGCCGAGCCCGCGCAGGACATCGAGCGTCTCCGCTGGCTGCGGGCCCGCGGCGAGGTCCCCGGTGAGAACGACGAGGTCAGCCGAGGCTACGTCGGGCTCGGCGAGCACCGCTTCAAGCGCGGGAAGCACGCCGTGAATGTCGGACAGAACAGCCACCCGCACCGGACCGGCCGCTCAGCTGAGCTGCTTGCCCGCGGAGAGCAGGTCCTCGCAGGCGTGGGTGACTCGCGCGGCCATCCCGGCCTCGCCGGCCTTGCCCCAGGAGCGCGGGTCGTAGGCCTTCTTGTTGCCGACGTCGCCGTCGACCTTCAGTACTCCGTCGTAGTTGGTGAACATGTGGCCGGCCACTGGACGGGTGAATGCGTACTGGGTGTCGGTATCGACGTTCATCTTGATGACGCCGTAGGAGATTGCCGCACGGATCTCCTCAAGCGCAGAGCCCGAGCCGCCATGGAACACGAGATTGAAGGGGGCTGGCTTGCCGTAGGCCGCGGCCACCGCGTCCTGGATCTCCTTGAGTATCGACGGCCGCAGCTTGACGTGACCTGGCTTGTAGACGCCGTGCACGTTCCCGAACGTGGCGGCGAGCAGGTACCGCCCGCGCTCGCCCAGCCCTAGGGCTTTCGCGGTCGCCAGCGCGTCGTCTGGCGTGCTGTAGAGCTTCTCGTTCATCTCGCCGGTGACACCGTCTTCCTCGCCGCCGACCACGCCGATTTCGAGTTCCATCACGATCCTGGCGTTGGCGCATTTGTCCAGCAGGTCCGATGCGATCTGGAGGTTCTCGTCCAGCGGTACCGCTGACCCGTCCCACATGTGCGACTGGAACAGCGGCTCCTCGCCGCGTGCCACCCGCTCGGCCGAGATATCGACCAGCGGGCGCATATAGCCGTCGAGCTTGTCCTTGGGGCAGTGATCGGTGTGCAGCGCGATGTGCACCGGGTACTTGGCCGCCGCGATGTGGGCGAACTCTGCCAGCGCGACCGCGCCGGTCACCATGTCCTTGAGCGAGCCCGACAGATACTCGGCGCCGCCGGTGGACACCTGGACGATGCCATCGCTGCGTGCCTCGGCGAATCCCCGCAAAGCGGCGTTGAGCGTCTGGCTCGACGTCACGTTGATCGCTGGATAGGCGAAACCGTGTTCCTTCGCCCTGTCGAGCATCTGCGCGTAGATCTCTGGCGTCGCGATCGGCATGGCTGGCCGCTCCCTCTGGTCGAGTGTTGCGTCCCTAGTATCTCCCGGCAGCGGGTTAGGGCGCAGGAGGTGGTCTGGCCCCTGCGGCCAGCCGTCAGCTCAGGCCGACGTCGAGACGGCGGAAGTCGCGCCGTAGGTACGGCCGCGTCAGCTCGGGGCGAGGTCGGCCGGGTTGAAGGCGGCGTAGTAAGTAAGGCCGCGTTAGCTCAGGCCGAGGTCGGCGAGTTCGAAGGCGGCAAGGTAAGTAAGACCGCGCTCTTCTATCAGCGGCCGCGCGCCCCGGTCGACGACCACCGCTACGCCGACCACCGTTGCGCCCGCCTCAGTGAGGGCGTCGACGGCGGTCAGGACAGACCTGCCGGTAGTCGACGTGTCCTCCACCGCTAGTACCGGCACCCCGGCGACATCAGGGCCTTCGATCCTGCGCTGCAGCCCGTGCGCCTTTCCCTCCTTGCGCACGACGAACGCGTTCAGCGGCTTGCCCTGCTCGGCTGCGGCATGCATCATCGCGCTGGCGACAGGATCGGCGCCAAGGGTCAGACCGCCGGCGGCGGAGAAGTTCAGGCCGCTGGTGAGATCCACCATCACCCGACCGGCCAGTGGCGCTGCCGCGCCGTCAAGCAGCACCCGGCGCAGGTCGATGTACCAGTCCGCCGGCTGGCCCGATGACAGCGTTACCGCGCCGTGGATCACGGCCTTCGTCTTGATCTGGGCCAGCAGCTCAGCTCGGTCGCTCACGGAACCGAGCCTAGCGCCGACCGCCGACGCCGACCGCCGACGCCGCCCGCCGACGCCGCCCGCCGACGCCGGCTGCCGTGCCCGTGCTGGCCGGACCGGGCCGCCCTCGCGCCACGGCCCGCAGCTCGGCTGGTACCGTCATATCAGGGCATTCCCGCCGACATCGCCCTGGGCTCGATCCCGGCACACCTGGACTCATGATCGCCTGGAACGCAGCTACGTGATTGCGTCTGCGGAATCGTCGTTAGAACACCAACCGCACCCTTAGCCAGACCGGCCTGCTAGGCCTGTGATCTGCGCTATAGGTCACGAAGGCCGCTAGGCGCTGGTAACGTCTCGCGTCAGGGGAAAGGATGGTGACGCGTGGATCGCTGTGCGCTATTCGTTGATGCAGGCTATGCCCTCGCAGATGGCGCCATGGCCGTTCACGGCACGCGCCGCCGGGACTCCGTGTCGTGGGACCACGCTGGGCTGCTCAAGCTGCTCGCCGGGCTGGCCAGGGAGCGGACCGGGCTGCCGGTCCTGCGCTGCTACTGGTACGAGACCGCCGAAGGTCGCCGGACAGCCGAACACGACGCGCTAGCCGAGATGCCAGGGCTCAAGCTCCGGCTCGTCAACACCCGCCCGGGCAGGCGCGAAGGCATCGAGAGCCAGTTCCGGCGCGACCTGGTCACCCTGGCCAAGAGCGGCGCGATCAGCGACGCCTTCATTGCCAGCGCCGACGAGCACCTCGCCGAGATCGTCGCGGAAGTTCAGGACCTCGGCCTCCGTGTGGTCATATTGCATATCGCGTCGGATGGCGGCTGGACCATCCCGCAGCCGCTGCGTCAGGAATGCGACGACATCGTCGAGATATCGGGCGTCCATCTCAGGCCGTTCGTCGACCTGATCCGCGGCGCCGAACCCGCTACCCCCGACGAGCAGCAGTACGCGGCGACGAGTTTCAGCGCACGCGCCATCGCCAACAGCGACATCCCGGTGACCGGCGCGATGGCGCACACCGGCTTGCAGGCGGTGGCACTGCCCGCGCCAGCCGGTGCATATTCGGCCCCGGTTGGATCTGACTATGCGGCCCTGCCCTACGGCACCGCGGCCGGCCAGGCTGGTTCCGCCGCTGCCTATCAGGGCGCCGGTGCGGCGCTTCAGGCGAGCGGATCCGTCGGGCAGGCCGGCCAGCCATCCGCGCAGGCTGCCCCGTCGATACAGCGCGGCACTGAATCGGGCGGCGACGGACCGGGCAGCGACGTGGCCCAGCACGCCAGCGGACCACAGCACAGCGGCGTTCCGCAGCAGAGCGCCCTTCCGCAGCAGAGCGCGCTACCGCAGCACGCGGCGCCGGGTGCCGGCCTGGGCCAACATGCGGGCCAGGGCACCGGCGTCGGCCAGCACTCCGCTCACGATAATGGTGTCGGCCAGCACGTCGGCCAGGGCACAAGTGTCGGCCAGCACGCGGCTCCGGCAATAGGCTCGGCGCCCGCCGGCGCTCCGCAGAACGGCGGCGGCCACGGCAGTGCGGTGCAGACCGGCGCGCTTGCGGACGGCGGAGCTCAGGCGTCGTACGGCCAGGGTCAGTCCGGCGCGGGGGGACCGGTCGCGCCGGGAGTTTCACCAAGCATTTATCAGAACGGATCGGCGAGCGGCGGTCTCGGATCGCAGGAGCAGCCCGTCGCGGCGAACGGCTCCGGGCAGGCGAGCGGCCAGGGCCCGGTTACGCATGGCCAGATGCCGTACCGCGCGCTGCCTCAGAGCGGCGTGCCCCAGAGCGGCGTGGCCCAGAACAGCGGCGCGCAGAATCCCGGACCGCAGAACGGCTACGAGGCGTTCTCAAGCGCCGTGCCGGAGCAGGGTGGCGTCTACCAGAGTCGCATGACACAGAGTGCCGGACTGGGCGGGTATCAGAACGGGGCGCATCCCAGCTATCAGGGTGGTTCAGGACAGGCCGGGACTGGCTTGAACCGAACTACGAACGGCGGCTACCAGAACGCCTCTGCGTCACCCGGCTATCAGGGCGGTCAGGGGTCGAACGGTTCGACGGGCCAGAGCGGTGCCTACCAGGGCGGCGCTTACCAGGGCAGTGCCCACGAGGGTAGTGCCCACCAGAGCGGCGCCACCCCGGGCGGCGCCGCCCAGGGCGGCGCGAACCCGGGCGGCGCGAACCCGGGCGGCGCCAACCAGGGCGGCGCCAACCAGGGCGGCGCCGACCAAGGCGGCACGTACCAGAGCGGTGCGTATCAGGGCGGTGCCGACCAGGGCGGTGCCTATCAGGGCGGTGCCAACCAGGGCGATGCCTACCAGGGCCGTGCCTACCAGGGCGGTGCGTATCAGGGCCGTGCGTACCAAGGCGGCGCGTACCAGGGCGGCGCGACCCAGGGCAGTGCCTACCAGCGTGGCATCACGAACGCCGGCCTGACCCAGCCCGGGCAAACTCCGAACGGCCTGCCCGTGGGCGGGTACCAGGGCAGCTACCACAGCGGCACCGGGCAGGCCGGTGGTGGCCAGGCCGGTGGTAGCCAGACCGGTGGTAGCCAGAACGGCATCCCCCAGAACGGCACCGCCCAGAACGGCACCGCCCAGAACGTGCCCGGCCAGAACGTGCCCGGCCAGAATGGCACGCACAATGGCTCGAGTCAGAACGCCCCCTGGCAGAGCGGCTCCACTGGCAGTTACCAGAACGGCTCCGGTCAGAATGGCCAGATCGCTGGCCGCCAGAATGGCAGCCAGCAGATCACCGGTGCGCCGAGTGGCAGCGCGATGAACGGCAGCGCCATGAACGGCAGTAGCCCCAACGGCGGCGCGCTCAACGGAGGTGCGCTCGACGGCAGCGGCCATGGTGGCGGTGGCCACAACGGCGCTGGACCCGGCGCCTACCAGCCCGCTGATCAGCACCGTAACGGCATGCCTGGATCCGCAGGTTACGAAGCCGCGCCGACGCACGGGCAGCCGTCGCACGGGCAGCCGTCGCACGGGCAGCCGTCGCACGGGCAGCCATCGCACGGGCAGCGGTCGCCCTACGGGGTTCCCGAGCCAGCGTTCTTCGCTGGGCAGCCAGGCGCTTACGGCCAGCAGGCGCGGGACGCCTACGTGCCGGGCCAGGGGCCCGCGAACGGACCGTCGTTCCAGCCTCAGTACCCGGCGCAGTCTCAGCCGGTCTCCGCATCTCAGGCCGTCTCCGTACTGCCGGCCGTCCGGACAGCGCAGCCCGTCGCCATCTCGCTGGCCGAGGCGGTCGAGGCGGCGCACGGCGAAGGGTTCACATTCGGTGAGTCAGTCGGCAGAGACGCCCCCGGCCTGTGGCTTGAGGCCGTGCTGGCCCGCAAGCCGAGGATGCCGTCGGACCTGGAAGCCAGGCTGCTTCAGGGGTCCGGGCTGCCGATCGACTCGCTGCTCCACGACGAGGTGCGCCATTCTTTGCGGCGTGGTTTCTGGGACGCGCTCGAAAGCGCTCGGCGATAACAGGCGCATTGGAACTCGCCCGCGCGTTGGAATCCGCGACCCGATGGGTACGTTGGTGACGTGGCAGCTCTGAGTCGTGAGGAATTCGACGCCATCGAATTCGAAGCGGCCCTGACCGGCGACCACAAGTCGGCAGCCGAGCGCATGACGGCGCTGGCGACAACGGGCACCCAGACCGAGTCGATGCCGCGCGCTGAGGCATTTGTCCGCGCCGGCGAGCAGTGGCTGTTCGCTGACGATCCGACGGCGGCCGTCAGGGGCTTCCGGATGGCGATCGCTGACGGTGGGCCGGTCGACGTGGACCCGCGAGCGCCGTTGTGCCGCGCGCTGTTCCAGCTCGGCAGGCAGGACGAGGCCTATGCCCTAATCCAGACCATGCAGGCGGAGGGCAGGACTGATCCGCGTGCCTGTGACCTGATCACTGAACTGCTTGTCGAGCAGTCGGACCTGACCGGCGCCCTAGACTGGGCCACCGCCGGCGTGGAGCTGATCTTGCAGGGAGCCGGGCAGCGTGCCGAAGGCGGCTACACCGGACTCGATGACCTGCTCAGGCTTCGCTATCGGATCCGCAACGACCTGCGGCTGCCGGAGGACGAGTACGACCGGATGCTCACCACCTGACAGCGGCCGGATCCGTCCCGTGATCTCCAGTGGTGACCGTCCACGCGCTCTCCCGCCTTGACGTGCGCCGCATCGCCGTGCGTGCGCAGCTGCTGACCAGCTCGCGGCCGGCCGGGCTGCTTGACGTGGTGCGCCAGCTGACGCTGCTTCAGATCGACCCGATCGCCGCGATAGCGCCGAATGCCGATCTCGTGGCCTGGAGCCGCACCGGGTCGTCGTACCCGCCAGCCGCGCTGGATAGCGCGCTTGCGGATCGCGCGCTGCTCGAGCTGCGGGCGATGATCAGGCCCAGCGAAGACCTGGCACTCTACCGCGCGGACATGGCGCGCTGGGATGGGGCCGAGCCCAGGGACCTGCCGGGCTGGCGGGCGTTCTTCCGCGACTGGGTGCGGGCCAACGACGCGACCCGGCCGGACATCCTTGACCGGCTCGGCTCCTCGGGCCCGCTGCCGTCGCGCCAGCTCCCCGACACCTGCAAGTGCCGTGGCAGTCGACCGGGTGGACCAACAACCGCAACGTCGCGCAGCTGCTTGAGCACATGGTGCTGCGCGGCGAGGTCGCGGTAGCCGGACGCCGGGGCAGCGACCGGCTGTGGGACCTGGCGGCCCGGGTCTACCCCGACGACCCGGTGGTCGCCAGGGACGAGGCACTGCGGAGCCGTAACGAGCGGCGGCTGCGGGCTCTGGGCATCGCGCGGGCCAGGGGACCGGAATGCAAGGTCGAGCCCGCGGACGTGGGCCAGGCCGGGGCCGTGGTGGGCGGGGTCAGGGGCGCGTGGCGGGTCGATCCTGCCGCGCTTGGCCAGCCCTTCTCGGGGCGGGCCGCGCTGCTATCCCCCTTCGACCGGCTGATCCACGACCGAAAGCGCACGACCGAGCTCTTCGGTTCGACTATCAGCTCGAGATGTACAAGCCAGCCGCCAAGCGCCGTTGGGGGTACTTCGCGCTCCCGATCCTGTACGGCGACCGGCTGGTGGGCAAGCTCGACGCCACCGCCGACCGCAAGGCCGGGATGCTGCGGGTCGGTGCGATCCATCAGGACGTGCCTTTCGACAAGGCCATGACCGCCGTGGTGAACGACGAGATCAAGGACCTGGCGCGCTGGCTCGAGCTGGACCTCGCGCTACCCGGTTAGTGAGCCGCCGCTAGGCGCGCAGGGCCGAGCTCGACCGCGGGGCCACGGTCAGCGCGTCGGCGTCGGCGTCGACGTCGACGACGACCTCCGCGCCATCGAGGATCTCGCCGGCCAGGAGCTTGCGGGCCAGCTGGTCACCGATCGCGGACTGGATCAGCCGGCGTAGCGGCCGCGCTCCGTAGACCGGGTCGAAACCGGTGACGGCCAGCCACTCCTTCGCGGCCGGCGACACGATGAGCGATAGCCGCCGGTCGGCGAGCCTGCTCGCGAGCCTGGCGATCTGCAGATCGACGATCTCGGTCAGCTCCTCGGTCGACAGCGAGTCGAAGAGGATGATGTCGTCGAGCCGGTTCAGGAACTCGGGCTTGAACGTCGAGCGCACGACCGACATGACCGCCTCTTCCTTGGCCGCCTCGTCGAGCGCCGGGTCGGCGATGAACGCCGAGCCGAGATTGGAGGTCAGGATCAGGATCGTGTTCCTGAAGTCCACGGTCCGGCCCTGGCCGTCGGTCAGCCGGCCGTCATCGAGCACCTGGAGCAGGATGTCGAAGACTTCGGGATGCGCCTTCTCCACCTCGTCGAGCAGCACGACGCAGTACGGCCTGCGCCGCACCGTCTCGGTCAGCTGGCCGCCTTCCTCGTAGCCGATATATCCCGGCGGCGCGCCGACCAGCCTGGCGACGGAGTGCCGCTCGGAGTACTCGCTCATGTCGATCCGGATCATGGCCCGCTCGTCGTCGAACAGGAACTCGGCGAGTGCCTTGGCCAGCTCGGTCTTCCCGACCCCGGTCGGCCCGAGGAACAGGAACGATCCGGACGGCCGGTCCGGGTCGGAGATGCCGGCCCTGGACCGGCGGACCGCGTCGGAAACCGCCTGCACGGCCCGGGCCTGGCCGACGATGCGGTGGCCGAGCTCGCCTTCCATCCGAAGCAGCTTGCCGGTCTCGCCCTCGAGCAGGCGACCCGCGGGAATCCCGGTCCACGCCGATACGACATCGGCGATGTCGTCGGGTCCGACCTCCTCCCTGACCATCGAACGGCCGACCGGGCCGGCCCCGGCCGCGGAGCGGCCGGGAACCTCGGCACCGTCGACGGTGTCGGCTGGTACTTCCGCCGCGCCGTCCGCATCGGCTGCGGCCAGCCGGGCATCGTCTCCGGCCGCCGCGGCGGCCTGAGCCAGCTCGCGCTCCAGCGCCGGGATCTCGCCGTACATGAGCCGTGACGCGGTCTCGAAATCGGCGTCGCGCTGGGCCCGCTCCACCTGGGTGCGCAGGTCGTCGAGCTGCTTCTTCAGCTCGCCGACCTTGTTCAGGCTGGACTTCTCCCTGTCCCACTGGGCCATCAGGCCGGTGAGCTGCTCCTGCCGGTCGGCGAGGTCGGCGCGCAGCCGCTCCAGGCGCTCCTTGCTGGCCGGGTCGGCCTCCCTGGCCAGGGCAAGCTCCTCCATCTTCATCCGGTCGACCGCTCGCTGCAGCTCGTCGATCTCCACCGGGCGGGAGTCGATCTCCATCCGCAGCCGGGATGCGGCCTCGTCGATGAGGTCGATCGCCTTGTCGGGCAGGAACCGCGCCGTGATGTAACGATCGGACAGGCTAGCCGCGGCGACCAGGGCGGCGTCAGAGATCTGCACCTGGTGGTGCGCCTCGTAGCGGCCTTTCAGGCCGCGCAGGATCGCGATGGTGTCCGCCACCGACGGCTCTCCGACGAAGACCTGCTGGAACCGGCGCTCGAGCGCCGGGTCCTTCTCGATCCGCTCGCGGAACTCGTCGAGCGTGGTCGCGCCGACCATCCGCAGCTCGCCCCTGGCCAGCATCGGCTTGAGCATGTTGCCGGCGTCCATCGCGCCCTCGGCCGCGCCGGCGCCGACGACCGTGTGCAGCTCGTCGATGAACGTGATGATCTGGCCTTCGCTGTTCTTGATCTCGTTCAGCACGGCCTTGAGCCGTTCCTCGAACTCGCCCCGGTACTTGGCGCCAGCCACCATCGCGCCGAGGTCGAGGGCGACGATCCGCTTGCCGCGCAGCGACTCTGGCACGTCGCCGGCCACGATCCGCTGGGCCAGCCCCTCGACGACGGCGGTCTTGCCGACCCCGGGGTCGCCGATCAGCACCGGGTTGTTCTTGGTCCGGCGGGACAGCACCTGGATCACCCGGCGGATCTCGGCATCCCGGCCGATCACCGGGTCGAGCTTGCCTTCCCTGGCGCTGCGGGTCAGGTCGATGCCGTACTTCTCCAGCGCCTGGTAGGTGCCCTCAGGATCGGGCGAGGTCACTCGCGAGTGCCCGCGTACCTGCTCGAAGGAGGCCAGCAGCTGATCCGGGGTTGCTCCCGCCTCGCGGAGCACCGTGGCGGCCTGGCCGCCGTCCGAGGCCAGCCCGACCAGCAGGTGCTCGGTCGAGACGTACTCGTCGGACATCTCCCTGGCCCGCTTGGCCGCGGTCGCCAGCGCCGCCAGCAGCGGGCGGGACGTGTCCGGCGCGCTCAGGGTGGCGCCGGCGGCGCGCGGCAGGCGGCCGAGCAGTTCCCTGGTCCGGTTCGCGATAGCGCCCGGGTCCGCGCCGGCGGCACGGAGCAGCGGCGCCGCCGTCCCGCCGTCCTGATCCAGCAGCGCGGCGAGCAGGTGCAGCCCGTCGAGGTTGGGATTGCCCGCGGCCGAGGCACGCTGCAAAGCGTCGTTCAGGGCTTCCTGACTCTTGCGGGTGAGCTTGTCGTCCGCCACTACTGGCTCCCTTCAGGCACCGTGGCATCGCTTGACCTGGTGCCCGGCGTCCGGACCGGGACGAGCGCGCCGCCGCCGGCCTTGCTGCGCAGCAGGGCTGCCAGCCGGGCGGCGACAGCTCTGGTCGACTCCAGCTCGGCCCGGAGCTGGCTGATCTCGGCCCGCATCTCGGCGAGCAGCACCCTGCTGCGCTGCCATTCGGACTCCAGCTCGAGGATCCGCTTGATGCCGGACAGGTTGACGCCGTCCTCCTGCGACAGCCGCTGCACCTCGCGAAGGATCAGGATGTCGCGCAGCGAGTAGCGCCGCCCGCGGCCCGCGGTGCGGCCCGGCGAGACCAGGCCGAGCCGGTCGTAGGCACGCAGCGTCTGCGGATGCATGCCGGACAGCTGCGCGGCCACGGAGATGACGTATACCGGAGTGTCGTCGGTCAGCTCGAAGTCGTTCGGCATGTCATCGCCTCTCGCAGGCCCTTCCCCCGGGTACCGGCTGTCCGCCGGGCAGCATTACGACCTGCCCTTGCGCAGCAGGTCGTCTCGCAGGTCCGACCCGGGCGTCGCGTCCCTGAACTTCTCCAGGGCGTCGCGGGCCGTGTCCGTCAGCTCGGTCGGCACCTGGACCTCGACCTTGACCAGCAGGTCGCCCTGCGTGGCATCGGCCCGGCGGACGCCCTTGCCGCGGACCCTGAAGGTACGGCCGTTCGGCGTACCGGGCGGAATCCGCAGGTTGACCGGCATCCCGCGGTGTGACGGCACCTTGATCTCGGCGCCGAGCGCCGCCTCGGTGAAGGTCACCGGGACCGTGACGGTCAGGTTGTGACCGCTGCGGCCGAATACCGCGTGACCGGACACGTGCACCCGCACGTACAGGTCACCCGGCGGACCGCCGCGCTCGCCCGGGGCGCCCTTGCCCTTGAGCTTGATCCGCTGGCCGTCCGCGACGCCGGCCGGGATGCGGGCCTGGATGGTCCGCGCGCTCATGGCGCGGCCGCTGCCAGCGCAGGTCGCACACGGATCGTC
>WNGK01014993.1_pt1 | contig 15730 bp, 15 predicted proteins | sample 5400601 | NCBI WGS metagenome assembly WNGK01 (sample SAMN13153376, study PRJNA577476) | soil metagenome | isolation source: 60 cm soil or saprolite under Garry oak tree replicate 1 | place: USA:California | collected 2016-06-15
AAAAAAAGTATTACTTCCCAAAGAGCCGCTGAGTGACTGTGGAAATTAAGCTAATCTCAATCACTAATCCTACCACTGCCTCCATGGCTGCAAATACTGTGAGCGGGTTATCCAGCGTAATATTCTCACCAGGGGAAAAGCCTCTTCCATGAAACGAGGTTAAGCTGAACACTAATGCTTCCAATGGTAGGAGGTGGCCGAATATAACATAAGCGGTAGCAAAACCCGTGATCACAACTAGATAGCAGAAAACGGCTCGTTCTGGCTTATACCCATAACCTGCCAATAGATCAAAGAGTGTAGAAAGAACCCAAGCCAGAAGTAGCTGTATCCAAATCAAGGGTCTCTGTACCTGCTCCCTCGACCACAATCGCCACCATCTCTCCATCCGATAAAGAACCCGTGCCCGATAGGCGAAATAATCCGCATCCCCTCCTAAACCCTGATCTGGTAACATGATAGCAAGTTGTCGAGTGGCTCTCACATCAACGATAAACCTTGCCAGCGTTCATCGCTCATTGCGCTTTGCAGTTACCTCTTTGGAGGTAATGTGCGTGCGGCTATCTAGCGGTTATCTGTTCAACATATTACTACTATTGTCAAAAGCTCTACCTGGCGGCGCAAGTAGTCTACGCCGATAGAGAGATTGAGCAATTCAGACCTCAAAAATTGGAAGAATAACAACGCGGTGAGCAAAGAAACCAGTAACAAGTATAAACTTCATAGCAAGTAGTTGTAGCACCAATTAAGCCAGCAACTCTTCATAAAACGGATTAAAATAGCTCTTGAGGCATACCGAGGAGTTGAATGCCCTGACCCGTCAACACTCCAACGAGATTGAAGAAGCTGTCGAGGACATGACCCCAGAAGATATCGCCCGTCATGTGCCGGGTGGGTGGCATATACTTAATGGGGTAGCCGGGGAAGAGATCGCGGATTAACTGCGCTGAAGCTATTTCGTGCAGTAAGTGATTCGGTGTATGCGGATCAATTTCAAAAGCATGGCCAAGGCCCATCTGCTCCGGGGGAATGCCAGCAATCTGCGCAAAACGCTCGTTAATGAATTGCGAAGCGATCACGCTATGCTCCGCTTCGAGAGCATCAGCAGTTGTCAGATAGTTATCCTCGCCTGTATTGATAATGATCCCAGCAGCAGCGTTGATACGGCGGGAGAAGAGTTGGTCGACGAGCGTGCGTTTCATATTAATATCGCGAAAGATGATACCGTAGAGAGCGTCGTTGAGCATCATATCAAGCCGCTCTAAGGCACCCATAGCGGCAATTTCGGGCATACACAAACCTGAACAATAATTAGTCAATCGTATATAACGTCCCACTTCGCGGCTGGTCTCATCGAGCGCGGCTCGCAAGAGTTTAAAGTTAGCTTGAGTTGCATAGGTGCCTCCAAAGCCCTCGGTGGTAAGGCCAAATGGTACGTAGTCAAGCAGGCTCTGGGCAGTTGAGCGAATAACGGCAATTACATCAGCCCCCTGTCGAGCAGCAGCCTGGGCCTGCACGATATCTTCATAAATATTGCCAGTTGCTACGATCACATAAAGCCAGGGTGTTGGTGGATTGCCCAGTTCTTCGATCATCGCAGCACGCTCGGAACGCCGTTTCCGGATACAGGCTACTGCCTCTCTAACTAAGCGCGTGACTTCAGTATCAATCGTTGTCAGAAACTCGTTCTCAGTTCGTACCTCGTGCAGTGCGAGTTCACCTTGTCCGATAGCACCAGCGGTTGCCTGCACATCAAGGTTGGTTTGGAGCATCGCAGCAACAAACGGGCGAAGGATACCTCCTGACAGCAATGGCAAGGCGCTTTCAACAACACGATTTGGCAGTGGCACACCCTCTTCATCAACACCATCAACACCGATCAAACGTAAGGTAGTGCGCTCAATAGCAACAGTTGTATGCTTGCTGATATAGTCTATCACTGGCTCAACGATATGCTGTGCCAGTGCACGTGCTTCGTTTACCAGGGATTGGTCGAGTTTGAATTGGGGCATGGCGAACTCTCTTCTCCGCTTGTATCCTTGCAGTTACCTCTATCGCACTTGCCAGGCTAATCTAACGTGTCACTTGCTAAAACGTGTTCCTCATTGATCGGATGTTGAGCAGCGGTGGCATGTCCTGGCTCTTTTGGTATACTCTCACTTTGATTGTTTGGCTTGCGTTGATCAGCAAACTTCTGCGTTATCCACCACATCGCCCCAGCTCCTAAAAGAACCAGCATTGGCTCAATAGGGGCTCGGAAACGGGAACTGCCGTAGAAGTATAGGCACTGCCCGATGCTCAGCAGTAGAATCAGATAGATAAACATCAGGTGTTGCCATTTCCTCCATGTTAACAGCAGGCCAGACGCAGCCAGGAAAAAGACAGGGATTGACAGATATTCCACCATGCCCGCAACGATCCTGGACGAAGTGCGCTCAGGGAATTGATTCATGGGCAGGTCTGCCTCGGGTGTAGCGGGCGTCCACATTTTCAGCATATGCAGGCCGAGCAAATAGGGCATGTCATTGATATGGCTCTGCACCCACTGTGCCGCCTGGTGCTTGTAGGCTGTATCTCGCTGAACCTCGCAAGCTGCGGCGCAGCCTCCATTTGCGCGTACTAATTGAGGGCTGGTGAGGCTCGGCCGCGTCCACAGGCCCTTAAAGGGAGTCTTGTCAGAGAGTACCAGGTCGTTATAAGCGCCCAGCAGTACAATGCCATCACCCGTGGCCACAGGAATGAATTGATGATGCGAGACAACGTAATTACGCGCCGTCCACGGAGAAACAATAGCCAGCGCCAAAAGGGCAATAAGGGTCACGCTCTCGAAGGCTGTCCGCCAGGATATGATTTTTGCTCGTGCAGCGAAAAGCGCCCAGAGGAAAACCAGAACAAGAATAATCAGCCCATTTGGACGTGTAAGCGAGAGTAGCCCCAGCAGAACACCGCTCGCTATCATCCAGCGGCGTTTTGAGGTACGCTGTAAAAGATACAAGCTGTAAGAGAAGGCCAGAAGGAGGAAGGTATACAGGGATTCGGAATATAACCAACCATCATAGATGAAGAGTCCAGGGTATAGGGCAGCAATAATGCCTGCAACAAGGGCAATGCGCTTACTAAAAATATCTTTTGCCCATAGATAGACCAGTGCACACGTACCTGAGCCGATAAAGCACAAAAAGAGCCGTACAAAAAAGTTCCTGGGGCCTGACAAGGCATAGATAATGGCAATGACGCCTGGCCAGACTGGAGCGCGTCCGGCTGTCGCCGAATGAGGGTCCAGGCAGAAACAGTGCTCTTGTAACAAATGCACAGCTATTTTCTCATATGCCTGTGAATCATAGCCCGCAACATAATTCCGAGCGACCGTCAGGTTATAAACTATACGCACCAGCAAAGCCAGGCAGAAAATTCCCAGCGCAGGTAAATAGGGCCGTAAACGCTTCATGGATCTCAATCCCTGGTAATCAATGTAATTTCAGTCAAACTCACAGTTTAACGACGTTTCATATCGTTGAATGTAACAGCTATATTAACTCGTGTAATTTGAACAAAGTTGCTATATCCTGCTATAATGAAAAACGAGACGCCATTGTAGGGGTATCCCTCAAGGATGCCCTGCTAAAAGGAGTAAATGATGCAGAAGGACACTGAACATAAAAACCAATCCACGGGGAGTGCCCTTGTGACTGATGATAGTACAGTCTTGCAAAGTAACCTCTTTTCGGATGCATCAACGATCATTACTGAGCCACCGGATCCTTTAGAGAAGCCATTCCCTCCTTTGGTACGCACAAATCCGCTCACCGAGCAATCCAGCCTGGCTGCATGCGCTATTCCTTATCAACAAGAGTTGATGCTGCGCGGTAAATCCAATTATACTGTGACCTGTTTCCTCTCAGATCTGAAGATGTTCAGCCGCTTTGTTGGTCAAGATACCCCTGTTGGGCGTATTACGAAAGAGCAGCTTACAGACTGGCTCATGAAGCTGAAATTTGGCACAAAGGGGCAGGTTCCTGCGCCCAAGACGATGGCGCGTCGTGTTACCTTCCTCAAAAATTTCTTTTCCTGGCTGGCTCGTGAAAACGTCATTCGCGAAGACCCATCCGCCAGCCTGGCTTTAGAGCGTCCCTTGCCTCCCCTGCCGGAGTTGCTATTTGAGGATGAGGTACAACGTCTGCTGGAGGCCTCAGCCGAAGATCCTCGCTCCCACTGCCTCGTCTATCTTGTGCTGCATGGCGGTTTGAAGAAAGAAGAGGTAATGGGATTGAAGTTACATCACATCGACCTCTCTGATCCAGTTGCCCCCTCGATTACCATTCACTTTGCTGCCTCGACGGGCAAACAACACCGCGAACGGCGTCTTGCCCTTCCTGCCGGGTTTACTGCTACCTTAAAGGAATATCAGGCTAAGTATCATCCGACAAGTGACCTCTTCGATTGTACTGATCGCAACCTGAACTATATCCTGGGAAGAGCCGTGAAAGCTGCTGGCATTAAGAAGCGCGTTACTCTGCAATTGCTGCGCGATACCTTTGCGGTACGACAACTCAAAGCAGGAGTGACGCCAGATGCCCTGCGCGAGAAGCTCGGCCTCTCCGAAGAGGCCTGGTTAGAGTCACGAGAGAAATATCGCCGGTTAGCCTTCTCCAAATAACTGCTCTCTTACTGCTGTCGCATTTGCCTTGATGGTCTCTGCATCTGCTGCGCTTGAGCTGTGGTAAACTGGGTCGCCTGCCGATTCAACGAATTATTGAGCAGGATGGCGTTGACAATAATCAAGATGAAAGACACCGGGCAAAGACACAAGATACCAAAGCCCCAGGTTAAGATAATGAACTTTAAAGCGAGAACCCAGTAGATAATGCTACCGATGAGTAGTACAGTACCTACGGTTTTTTTTCCCGCCATGCGCCAGCCGACACCATAGATACCAATGAGCGAAAGGAAGATCTCTACCAGCAGCGCACTGCTCTTCTTACTTGGGGACGAGGCAAAATTGTTGACGATAGTGACATTAACCTGACTGGGCTGGTACATGGGGGGAGGATTATAAGGATTATACGGCCCAGGGACCTGTTGTGCTGGCGTATAGATTGGCGGCGGTGCTGTGAAGCTTTGCCCTGGAGCATACCCTTGATCGTAAGTTGGCATGGGCTGCGAATCGTGAGGATCAGCATACTCATTGTAATTCCCATGCTCACCAGGTGGGAACTGTCCATAGCTGGTTACCGGTGGTGGAGCTGATGCCCTTGCTGACGAGACAACAGTTCCGCATGATGGGCAAATAGCGGCACTGTCAGATATCTCTTTTCCACAGCGTTCACAAGTCATGATAAGGTGCTTCCTTCTCTCTCTTTGGTACCGTCTATCTGTAGAACTAACCTGCATAGCACTACCAGGATAGAGGCGGCAATGCTTATTTTTTATACGTTCATTGCCCATCTCTGGTTGCTGGTGTAAATTTTTAGAGTCCCTACCTGGGCCGTCTGTACGATCTGGTATGATGCTCCTGGGAATAGTTGTGATAGAGAAGTAATGGGGGATGTTTTCGTGGCCTTGCGCTGCATTGCACTTAACGCCGCGGGTGTTATCACAACCAACGAGGGTTTTGCCACCTGTAAAATCGTGCTCAACTCAGCCGGAAAGGCTTTGCCCACCTCGGCCACAACCTGTACGATATCCGCTTTCAGGTAACTGCTATCGATATCGGCCAGCATATCGGTCAGGGCATGTTTGCTCAAAGCTGTGGCACCTAGCAGGAGCATGCGCAGACCAGGCGCCATAAGACGCACAACCAGCCCATTGTCGAGTTCCTCGTTGCTTCCCTTGTGCAGAGGTGAGGGAGGCCAGAACACCTGTAGCTCTACTTGTGTTCCTAAAGAGAGCGTTGTTCCCTGGCGCACCTGGACATAATGGAGATTACGCTCGGAGATAGTGCGCCTCCACAGAGCATAGCCTGTACTCGGGTGAAGCATCCCTGCGTCCAATACTTCGCCAACCTGATAGCGACTGACAACATCCTGCATTATGTATAATCAGATGTCAACCCCTTGACCCCATTTTAAGCAGTGAAGTTGCTTCCTGCACGGGAACGAAACGCATCATATTCATAGAATTCTGAAGAAGACGAGTTTTCCCGCACGGTTATAGCTTCGCTCTACACTCCACCATTTGAGAGAATACAGGTGGGGTAGCATCACGTTGAAGGCATGGGTAAACAGCAACACAACAAAAAGCGGGTATCCGCTTTGGCACAAATACCCGCTTCATGTTGTTGTGTTTGTATTTCTGGTTAGGAGAACTAGATATATGAGAAAGATACCATAGTTCCGTAGGAGAACGAAAGAAGCGAGTACCTTTTTCCTATCCTTCTCTGGACAATGTGAAACTTGACAGACAAGCTGCGTGGTTTGCCTTAAGGGCTTATTGACAGCAATGCTACTTTCTGCGACGATCAACATATGGCCTAATAGGCCATTATTGCAAACAGAAGCAGGCTAAAAGCCCATCTTGTTTACAGAACACTAGGGGGGTGGGTATCCCCGCAAAGCTCATAACACGGCGCTCTCTGTTGCCTGCCACACCTGCACCGTGCCGTCAGTGCCCCCGGAGGCAATGCGCTTGCCATCAGGTGACCACGCCACGGTAAACACATCGCCATCATGTCCACGATAGATGTAGGTATGTCCTCCGTCAACTGCATCCCACACCCGCACCTCTCCATAGCTTGCAGAGGCAATGCGCTTGCCATCAGGTGACCACGCCACCGCATACACATCGACATCATGTCCACGATAGATGTAGGTATGTCCTCCGTCAACTGCATCCCACACCCGCACCTCCGCAAAGCTTGCAGAGGCAATGCGCTTGCCATCAGGTGACCACGCCACCGCATACACAAGTTTAAGATGGCCGCGATAGGTGTAAGCGTGTCGCCCATTCGCCGCATCCCATACTTGCGCTGTTGTATCAGTGCTTGCGGAGGCAATACGCTTGCCATCGGGTGACCACGCCACGGTATTCACACTATCGGAATACCTACTATACTTCATCAAGCGTTCTCCAGTTGCCGCGTCCCATACTTGTACTGTGAAATCACTTCCTCCAGAGACAATGTATCGCCCATCGGGTGACCACGCCACGGCATTCACATCGCCATCATGTCCACGATAGATGTAGGTATGTCCTCCGTCAACTGCATCCCACACCCGCACCTCCCCATAGCTTGCAGAGGCAATGCGCTTGCCATCGGGTGACCACGTCACCGCATGCACAGGGTTAAGATGGCCGTGATAGGTGTAAACGTGTCGTCCATTTGTTGCATCCCATACTTGCACTGTTGTATCAAAGCTTCCAGAGGCAATACGCTTGCCATCAGGGGACCACGCCACCGTACCCACAGTACGTTTCTCGCCAACATGTCCATGATAGGTGTAGAGAAGAGTTCCTAGAGGATGAGAAGTGGGAGCTGAGCTGGGTGATGCCGAATTGCACGCTGTAGCGAATTGTCCGATACTGCCTCCTGCGAGAATGAGCCCTACTAGTTGGCCGAGAGCAGTGCGGCGGGAAATCATTTTTGGGGAGAGCAGCAGGCCATGAGGAACGGCTTGCCGTGAGGATGCACGTTGAGTAGTCATGAGAAATGCTCCTTTTTCTTTGTTTGAAGGTAATGGCTTCCTTTCTAGAAGAGATGTTCGCGCTAAACTGTAGGCACGATGGGGTCAATATGAAAACGACTCCATGTTGGAAAGAGAGGGTACCATCAGAAAGTGTACCTGAAAAACAGAGCAAATACAACAAACGGTCTTTATTTGGGTGCGGTTCATTTTTTTGCCGCAGTGGCCGCCGGAGAGCTGGCCAACTGAGGGGCGGGTTCAGCCACAGGACGTGGAGTCGAAGGTGTGCACCGGAGCCACAGCGTCAGCAAGCGCTTCAGGGCCTGTTCAGCGCGCGCCTGGGTGCGCTGGCCTCGCTGTTGTTGGCGACTCTGCTGCCGCTGCCTCCTGGCAGCCTGCCACGTCTCGTTCCAACGTCGATTGCAGACGGCATTGCGCAGCGCTAGCATGCGATTGACATTGTGCCGTCCCCAGCGCATGCCCGCTCCTTTTAAGCGTGCTTCCACGACCACCTTATTGGCACTTTCCACACTGCCCGAGCCAATGGGCCAGCCTGCGGCCTGATAGGTCGGGTAGTGCATGTGCGCCTCGCGTTTCTGCAAATACGCCAGTTTCTCCTGGATAGTGGGACTGGGATAGCGCGCGGCCAACCAGGCCAGGTGCTTGAGCACGCGCTCGGGTCCCTGGTGTTTGAGTCGGTGCCGCACTCCCTCAAACCACGTGGCTGGCAGCCTGCCTCCGGCGGCCTGCACGGCTTGGCCGATCTGATTGATGTATTCAGCAGCATGGGCAAAGTCTAAGATGCGCACCGCATCCGCGCGGTGATAGTCAACGAACCCTTGCAGCCATTCCGCGCCATCTTGCACGGCACACACCGCTGTTGCCCGTTCCAACCCGCGCCGGTGCGTTTCGACCAGCGAGGCTTGCGTAAAGCGCTCGGCGTCCGCCAGCCGCGAAAAGGTGGACAGCTCCTGCGTGCAGATCTCCCCTCGTTTATTACAGGTCACCTCTCCCATGATGAGCGTCTTGACCTCCACCCACTCGCCCCCAACCAGGTGCACCATCGCTCCATCCGCACTCAGCTGTTGCTTGTCGGCTCCTTCAGGCGCTTGGGGTACCTCCCGTTTGAGGCGTTCCTCCTCCGCCTCATCTCGCGCGAGAGCGGCCTGCCCGGTGTCCAGCGTGGCGCGCCGCGCCGTGGCCTTGCTCACCCCTATCCCCACCAGGTCAGAGAGCAGCTCCTGCGCTTGCGCGTAGGGCATCCACGTCGCCAAGCGTACCAGCGTTTCCTCCGCCCGTGGCGTCAACCCTCCCGCTAGCAACCCTAACTGCTCATCGAGGGGGAAAAAAGCCTCCCCCACAAGCGGGGCAGGTTCCATACGTGCGCGTCAGCTTGACGGCTTGCCCGCCGGTCGTTTGGATGTAGCGCGTCTGCTCTCCACGCGCCGAGAGCGACTCCCCGCAGGTGCCACACTGCGGACGCTCCTGCGCTGGGATCTTGCGCCAGTCCTCGCTCTCCCCCATCTGTACCAAGTCCTGGAGCAGTTGGGCCCGCACCTGGTTCATTTGCTCGTCGACCGCTGCTTCGATCTCCGCCCACGTCGCTTTCGGGTGCTCTTTTCGCCACTGGGTCATCCCCAGCAGGTCTCCCAGTGCTGCGCTGACCTGTTGCATCTGCTCACTACGTTGCCGTTTGTTCTTCTTGGCTTTCATGCTCTCGTCTCTTTCTCCTCGTTTTTTCCTTCTAGTTTACCACCTCCCGCCTTTCTGCAAAAAAATGAACCGCACCCTCTTTATTTCACCCTTTTTCAACAGGCTGAAGATGTTTCCACATATCAAAAAGATGTAAATGCCTTAAAAGCTCTTAATGCTACAGTTAAGTCTCTACCAAAATAATCTCTTGAACCATTTTCCCCGCACTAACTGAGCTTCGCTCTACACCCTACACAATTGCAATACCCTAAACCCTAAATTTCCAATAACGCCCCCCTGAACACTAGGGGTTAGTCTCCATTAACGCCCCCCCGTGCACTGTGAAGGAGCTTTCTCGAAAGAGCTATCCTGTTTAGGTTGGTTCTTCCTCGTGCTTCTCTGAACCGTCTTGATGGGGATCACTGTCACCTCATCTTGTCGGCTGGCTTCCAATTCTCGTGGGGTTGGCCCAGCAGGTGTAGGCATATCGGCCAATTTGTCGATGAGTGCTTGATGCAATTCAATGCCTTCCGTCACCAACAATTGCTCATCCTCAGTGAGCTTGATGAATTCCAGCATACGGACCAGGTTAGCTTTGCCCTCCACTAGTTGATCCATTGTTGAGTTCTTGGGACGATAGAATGGGCAGCGAGCGCAGGCCATGCGATGTTTGCATTCAGCCCAAAACGTGTTGGTGCAATACCCATGCCCGAGGTCGTAGTATTTCCATACTTCCCCCCGCGCTGCTGCTCCACGCATTACTGCCTCCTGATCCAGCAACACTTCAATGGTTGCCATATTTTGTTCCAGGTATCCTGCTTTTGCTACACGGCTAGCTAACTTGGTAGGATCAACTCTTACGTAGTGCTGTGTAGATGAGAGGGCGTTGTGTCCAAGGTACTCTTTGAGTTCAAAGATGTTCAACGGTTCCTTCGCATTGTAGAGCATGGAGGCAATGGTAGCCCTTGCGCGATGGCTTGTAATGGTTCCGCGACTATCTTGCTCAGGAATACCCGCCTTACGACAAAGAAGTGGGATCAGAGAGTGGTTGATGTACTCCTTTGAGATGTGTACTCCTCGGTAGGAGAACAGAAACTGGACTGTTTCGCTGGTTTTGCGATCCATAACGTGCGGCTGTTCCTGTGGGCGAACTCGTTCCCATTCGTTGATGCGTTTCCCAACTAAAGGATGCACCGCTTTCGTGTAGGAGGTCATGGTCTTGTTTACTGGAATATCCAGAAAGCATACAGCATCTCTGGGAAGAATACCACCAGTTTCTGGAACCAGAACGTCCTCTGTCTGCCAACGGATACACCCCACTCGCAATCTCCATATTTCATTTGAGCGCAACGCGGTGAAGCACCAGACCATAGCAATTGCGCGAACCAACTCCAAAGGATAGATGTGAGCATCAGACCTTGTCGACAGGAGATCATCTGCCTGAAGGTTCATTGCGGCCCAAAGTATCTTTGCCCAAAACTCCTTGTCGATAACCTGTGGATCAGGCCCAATCAGCTTCTTAAGAGAATGAGGTGTCCCTAAGGCACGATATGGATTTAGTTGCACCGGTATCCATCCCCAATCTTGGCAATCCCGCAGAAACACACGCATCGCCTTGAGCATTTTTGCCTTTGTATTAGGACGCATAGGCTGTCCGATCCTATCTGATTTTACACAAAGATGATTGTTTTGATCTATCCAGTCTCCTACCTTCATATCACTTACCATAGCCACAAATTCTGCTGCTAACTCATATGTCCAGTGTGCAGGGCTTGTCACTTCTGGATGAGACACCTTGAGCCACCGACCCACTTGGAGGAGTGGATTGTAGTCGCTTTTGTGACTTGGCTGTGGGCTTTGCTCCCTCCAACGTTGGCACCAAGATAACCACTCCTCAGACATACTCACACTGCTATCTACTGGTTCAGGCATTGTTAGCCCTGAGGTTGGGAGAGGTTTGTTGGTTATGCCAAGAGCGGACAAGCCACGAGAGATACGATAAATGTTCGTTCGCACGCAAGTAATAGTGCAGGTCTGTTGAGCCAATTCAAGGAACTCACTGGTGAGGTCTTCAAGATAGGGACTTCGGTTTTGTAGCAGCAGATAGCATATACAGCCGGTGAAGTAGTCCATCGTGTGTTTTAAGTGATATCCCCAACTCTTTAAGATCGTGGTAAGTTGCTGAACCGCTTCATTTACAGCCTCGTCGCCGAAAACTTTTCGAGCAAGTGGGTGTATCGCAACCAGGTGAAGCAGAGGCTCGATAGTAGGAAGAGAGCAAAGCAGGTAGGCTATTATTGGGAATATTCGCCGCGCTCGATTATCGTTATGGTAATCACTTGTTCGCCGGCCATAACTTACATTAAATGCGGTTGCAGTGGGACAGAGAATTTCTACCCATTCTTCAACTGACCATGCCCAGAACGGAGTTCCCCGGCGGTGTATGGCGATTATCATGAAACGAATTGTGTCTCTGCGTATGTTATCAGAAGCGTTAAGGACGGTTTTGTTCTGACTACGTACTTGGTGTCTCAGCCAGAATTGGCGGTTTAGCTCGGCAGACTCAGTTTCGCTTAGCACTGGATTGCGATCATATTGAGTCAAGTCGAACGGCCATTGCCATGTCTTATGCTGATTTGGATAAGGGTGCAATTGCTGATTCAATGCGTTGTCTCTCCTAGGATCGTGGCGATCCAGCGATCAAAGCCTGCCAGACTCCGTGTGACTGCTTCGGTCAGTTCTACCCCACTCAAGTGAATATACAGCATCGTAGTTTGGAGAGAGCGATGGCCTGCGTAAAGCGCAATTTGATGCAAGTCCATCTTTGCCCGTGCCATATGGGTCAAGCGTAAATGGCGCGGAGTATGCGTGGTGAATTGCGGGAGGTTTGTACGTTTCGCAATTCCTTGGACAATCTTAGACCACATCACAAGTGAGAGCGCTTGCGCAGGATTGCGTCTCGACTCCGAGAGGAAGAGCGGTCCGCGTTGTGTGCTCAGCGTACGTCTTCTCTGAAGGTATGACTCAAGAAAACGGCTTGTCACTGTTCCATATCCGACCACACGTTCCCTGCCACTCTTAGCATGTTCGGCTTGTACCCTGATCTGACGATAGGCAAAATCAAAATCGCCAATTTCTACCCTCACAAGTTCCTCTCGTCGTAAAGCTCCATCGTAAGCTAGGAGAAGCATCACCTGATTTCTGAGAGACTCATCTTTGAGAGTGCGTAGCACATCTTGCCACCCTTCGTCGCTAGGTATCCAAGGAAGCTTGTGCATGGATGGGATGAGACCACGATCTCGTTTTCCCCCAAATCCTTTGCCAGGTACGTAGTGGCCTCGACCAACCGGATTATCTGAGCGGAATTGTTTTTCTACCAGGTAATCATGGTAGAGGCGAGCAACGGTGATACGTTGCTGCATCGTGGCATTGGCTAGCCCTGTACTCGAAGCGAAAGCGAGGATGTTTGCCCCCTTGGGATTTGGACGGGTCGCCAGGTCCTGTACGTAGAGTGCCACTTGCTCCCGTGTAGCTGCTTCAGGGACTATACCTAACCGCTCAGAGAACGTCAGGTAATCATTGAGAGAACGCCCGTAAGCATCAATCGTTTTTGGGGCAAGTTGCAGGTGCGCTTGCATTTGCAACCAGATACGTGCTGTCTCATTTTGTGCCACCAAGGGGTAACACTCCCAACGGACATTGGTCATATGACTGGTCTCCTCTTGAGAAGCAGAACCGTTTCAAAGACTCTCTAGTGTATCACAGGAGCCCAGATGCAGTTCATACCATCAGCTTGGTCCTCTGATTATATCTATCATACAGGAGTAGTAACAGCAGGAGTGCTTATTTTCTTATCTCAAAAAGAAACAGTAACATTTCCTCTTACAGCAGGAAGTAACGGAGCAACTACAAAAAACTCCTATAGAGGAACTACGACGATTACAGTCAGTGGGACAGGACAAGCGGCAGCAAAGTTCTATTCCGACGCATTCTACATGTATGCCGATGATAAGAGGCAGCCTATTGCGCCAAAGCACTTTAAAGATTTTCTCTCACTTTGCATCAATGCTCAGCCCGTAGATCATTTTGTACCGTCGATACCGCCATACAATCCAAATCATACATACACTTTCCAAATGAATGCCCCAGGAGGGCCTTTAATGTTTGGCATATGTGACGATGGGGTGAGTGATAATACCGGTTCTTTTACCGTAACAATCTCACAGGGCCTATCGCTGTTTTCACTCAATGAATACACCCCTACGACAATACTGCTTGTTCGCTCATACAATCAAAGCGTACCATATATGTGTGAGAGAAATCGGGGAAAGAACCTAACTGCTTGGTAGTTGGGATGCTGTCGCTTGATGGGTTTGTAATTGCTGATCTGCATTATTTACGAGTGATGAGCCTTTGTAACCTTCTAAGCGGTCTGCTTTCAGCGTGTCTGCTTCGGACTTCTTGTGCATGGTAGGTTTGATAGACTTGTAATTGCGTTATGAACCCTTGAAAAAGATCGCTTCGCATTCCACCATGGGTTTGTTCATTGTAGCCTTTTGTTCTGATAATACGCTCTGTAGCTTCTCGGAAAGTATCTGTTAAGCTAGCAGCAAGGACTACAGGAGCATCTTTTTCGCCACTATAATATTGAATATATGCACTTTTTTCTATTGTCAGCCTGTACAACTCTGCTGGTTGTAACTCCGAGTACCGCTCAAGCTGTGCCTCTACTTGCTCATATCTTGCGTATGCTTCCTCATCGGTAGGTGCGGCAAGGAACAAATTAATTCTACGAATGTCGATTTCTGGCTGTTGTGCATTTCTTGTTTCTGGTGTCATATGCAATATATTATACCTCTTCAATACAAGCAAGGTCATCATTTATAATATATCCATTTTTGCAGAGCAAGCCAAGAGACACAAACAAAGAGACTCCCATCACCAAGAAGAACCCCAGGACGATAAAATAAAAAAGGGCTATCTATGCCCTTTTCTTTCCTGGTTACAATGATAAATACGTTACTTTTTTTCGTCGTCAGTTACTTCTTCGGTGAGTTCAGATACATCAACGCCTAAGACTTTAGCAATCTTCAGAAGCGTGCTATAGGCAACGTCTTTATAGGGATTATGGAAAATATCAGCGACGGTTTTAGCGTTTAAATCAGCAGCTCTGCTTAGTTTCGTCTGTGTCCACCCCTTTTGTGTTGCAATTTCTTTCACCTTCAGTCGCACCCTCGGCATGGTTCCATACCTCACATCATTATTTCCCAACAGTATACTATAAGCCTTGACTTTTAGCCATAGACACGGTATTCTTTATTCAGCATATCCGTTTAGCGGATACATATTACATATCCGTATAGCATAGGTGGTTCTTTGTTGAGATAGCCGCATTCTACAAGAAAACAGGTGATAAAAAATGACTCTGCCGTGAGTCAGACGACAGAGCCGAAAAACAAGAACCGTTGATCGTTGTCAGAAAAATCGTGTTCTCATGCCTATTCATCGCACATGAGAACCTCTAGTGTCAAGAAAGGCAGAAAGACTTGCTAGAGCAGAAAGGCAAACACAGCTATATTCCGCAGCGTGCCAGTTTATCACCAGCAGCACGAACACCAGCGACAAACAGACCTATTCCTGATGATCTGGAAGAGTACGATGATGTCTGGCCTGTTCGGATAAGCAGTAGTGCGAGACGCTACCAGGGACTAGCCACAACAGAAGATCAGGTGATCCAGCAGGGAAACAAGCGCATTGTTATCCATCATGGGTTACCGCCAGGAAGACAACAGCAGCCGCAGGTACAGACAGAGCCAGTCACAAAAGAGCGGAAACATTGGCTTTTCTGGCTCGGATGTATGTTCTGCATTATGCTCCTTGGCTGGACAGTCTTGAGTATGCTGAGTGGATTTCTTCAGCAAAAGCGCGACGATCTGTTATATGGTAATCCCCGCACATATCAGACTGATGCAATTGTCGGACATTATGGGAGAGTCAGCCATTTTGTTGCTGTGAACCTGGATGGATATATCGAGATATTTGAAACACAGCGCGGACATCCAGAAGCAGCAAAAATCTACACGCCAACTGCATTACTCATCGATCCCACTGATCCCGTTATCCTCTCATTTCAGGACGTGAACGGTGACGGCAAGGCGGATATGATTATCACCGCGCCAAGTTTTCAAGAAGTCATGTTTAACAACGGCACCAGCTTTCAGAGCCAACCGCCAACACCAAGCCACTAGAGAGGGAAGTCATGTTAGAGGGAGAGCCACTCGAAACGATCCACCTGTATATTGTACGAGAGGAAGAAGAACAGCCTGTTGTAGACAGCACCGTACAAGATACAGCCAAGATAGTTACCCAACCGCTTGTGCAAAAGCCGCGATCCAAGCATTCATTCCTTGTGCCACTTA
>WNGK01004076.1_pt1 | contig 15724 bp, 16 predicted proteins | sample 5400601 | NCBI WGS metagenome assembly WNGK01 (sample SAMN13153376, study PRJNA577476) | soil metagenome | isolation source: 60 cm soil or saprolite under Garry oak tree replicate 1 | place: USA:California | collected 2016-06-15
TTCAGCCATCGTGTAGACATCGCTGAACATGCCATAGAGCAGGTCGAGCAGGCGCTCCAGGTCATCGTGCGTGTAACCCGCCGGACACGCACCGAAGGTTTTGAGCAGGCGTTTCCGCTTCGCCGGTGTGATCTCTTGTCTGTTTTTCATCACGTCTCATCACTGCCAGGCAGAACTCGGGAAGCAAGGCGAAAATCTGTGCATAGGAATAATGCCACTCGGTACCATCCGTCTCTGTGCAGGCCAAAACAACGTGCGTATTCGCTTCAGGTTGACGGCTCCTGCTTCCTGTGCTTTGCATGGCAATGTACAGCATTCTTCAAGCCAACAATTATGCATAGCTTTTAGAACAAATATACTATAAAGTGACAGGACCTTGCTCGTTTTTCTGACCGAATTTCTCCATCACTTTGACCGAGTTTTTCTGTCAGATGTGCCATCTTCTTGCGTGATGTGTTGTGCAAACGCTGCTGTTCACTCGCTCCACAGCAGCTCATGAACGCTCGGACACGTTCTTCTCAAGAGGGTGCCGGAGGCACCTCCACCAGCCTCGTCACCTCACCCGACAGGTCTGGCACCTCGATATCTAGCACTTGACACACCACAATCGCCTGCTGGGTTGCCGACATCACCATGAATGGTCGCTGTGACAGGACAAAGGTGGCCCACGCTTCCACCCCCTGATTGATGAGATGCTGGCCTCCCTGATCCGTCAGACACCGATAGCCCAGCGCTTCACCGATCTTCATGAGCCGGTAGCAATCCCAGCAATCCATCCGGTCGCACCAGGCTTGACCAGCAGGGTCAAAACGTACCTGACGTGCATGCGGATGATGCGGGCAACGATTCTTCTGCCTATTCAAGCTATCGCCCTGGTTTGCATGCGCAGTATTGTTTGCCCCACGAGCAGACTCACCTTGCATCTCCTCCGCTGTTGTCGGCGCATCTGATTGATGACACTGATTACGATTGATGACGGTCGTCTCATCATGCTCACCATCTTGCTGCATCTCGGCCATTCCTTCGTGTGGAGGGCCCGACCCCCGCATTTGCTGTGAAGGAGCTCTCTCATGTCTGTTCACTCCATTCGATGAAGCACCCGTATCATCATCGACATCACCGTAATCACTGTAATTACTACCATCATCGCCATCACCACCACCCATACATGGCCGCTGCTGTTGCTTGATGTGATCCTCCTGATCGACCTGATCCGGTTGCTGATGTGAAATGTCCGGTGATCGCCTCTGAACCTGACCAGTATTCATGGAGGGCGCGACGTATCGCCCAGCGGATCGCCTGATCTCACCGGTGTCCTCCATCTTCCGTAGCAATGAGCGCGTCGTATGATAGTTCTTCTCCAAGGCTTCAGCAATCTCTCGTGGACTCATCCCATCAGAACCCTGCTCACGCAGCAGCTCCAGAATCTCCTGTCGTGCTCTGGAACGTCCGACCTCTTCGGCGTTGCCGACCAGGGTCCACAGCGCCGTCGCAGCATCAAAGCCGAGAGCAAGCTGTTGCTCGCGCTCGATAGCACGCCCGGTGACAAAGAGCAAACCTTCCGTCTGCCCGCGCTCGCGTTTCAAGATCAACGTTCCATCTACCGCTCCGGTCTGCCGATCGAGTCGGTGAGTTCGTCCTCCAGCACATCACGGGAACCCGCCTTGCGCAGATGGTGCACTGCCAGGATCGAGACGCGATAGGTGTCGGCCGGCCGCTTGAGGTGTGTGAGGGCCTCATAGTCACCCTCATACCGCGGGCAACGGCGCTTCCCAGATGGCGGAGCAAGCCTGGCCCAGGTATCAATCACCACAAGCCGCGTGTTCGGATGCGCCTTGAGATAGTCTTCCAGGGAGGTCAGCCCTCCTTCACCCAGGCACGGCCAGTCCAGGGCACACTCCATGCTGCTCGGAACGCCGGTCATGGAGGCCAGCAGTTGCCGAGCACGAGCCTGCAAGCGGCGTGCGTTCTCCTCCAGGGCCAGGTAGAGCACATCGCCCTGGGTGACAGGCTGTGTGCCCAGAGCCATACCACCCGCTGCAATGGACAGCGCGAGCGAGAGTGCCAGCCAGCTTTTCCCCAGCCCGGGTTTGCTGGCCAACAGTGTCAATCCCTCCGGCAAGATCTCCGGAATGGCCCAGCGCACCGGCGGCACCTCCCAGGACAGCAGATCCTGAAGGCTGAAGGTGGCCTGCGGGCGGTGCCGATGGCTGCTGGCAATGACGGACGAAGAGCGGCTGGGCCTGATCCAGCGCCCGCTGAAAGGCGGCGCGAAATCCTTGCCGCTCTTGTTGATGCAACGCATTGGGATCCTTCGCGCCGGACAGTCGTAACACACACGCTTGTCCCGGCCACTGCCAGGCTTCCAGCTTACGCGCGATCTGTGTCACGAACACCGAGCCCCCAGCATCTGGTTCCTGCATGATGTACAGCCGGTCAATTCCTGCAAGCACGGATTCCTCCAATGTCCCTGCCATCTTAGCGCCAGGCAATCCCAATGCCGGGAACTGGTGATACCAGAGCGTCCAGCAGTCCGATTCCCCTTCCACCAGCACCAGGTACCCCGCTTTTCTGGCCTCCTCTAGCCGCTCCAGCCCATACGCCACAATGCTGCCTTCGCCTTTGCTCCAGCGCGATCCTTCTTTCGCGATCAGCGCCGTTCGAATGCGGTGACGTGCTGCCAGCGTGCCATCTGGACGATGATAGGGGATCTGTAGACCGCCAGAGGGATGTTCCATCACACCGAGACTGCACAAAAACTGCCAGGGAAGCTGCTTCTCGAGCGCCAGGTCAAGCAGGGAGAGGCCTTGCGCTGGAACGTCCCTGATGGAACCTTCCGTCCATCAGCTGCCGAGGCGGTATCAGGAAAGAGATCCATCATGGTGAGCCCCATGGCTTGCACAATGCATGCCACCGAACACCCGGCGAAGCATTTGAGCAAGACCTGTCCGTGCTCACCCAGACCGATGCTCAGGCTGGGCGTGCGATCACCATGCGCAGGGCAACAGGCTGTCCAACCACGCCGTGCGGCTCGCACTCCTTTGAGGCGAGCCAGGACCTTCTCCAGGGCTCTTGACGACGCCTGGCAGGGAGATGCAACCATAGAGAATCCTCCTTCCACTCCACAAGGCAGCGATAGCGATGGGAGAGCCAGCAGGATGTAGCGATGGAAGCAGTGGCAACCATCCATCCAGGCACACCAGGGATGGAGGTCAGCTCCTCATCGCGTGAGCCACAGCAAGCTTGGGGCTTACGTGTTTTCTGCCTGTCCGTTTGGCCTGGCGAGCAGCAGGTAGCCATAGCCGATGAGACAGACAATGTCCAGGCCAAATGGCCAGAGCCTGGCACGCAGGCGGCTCATGTGTCGCGTCAAGCTGAGCCGGATGCTGCGGGTGGGTAGCTGCTGCCCGCTCATGCCCAGCAGATGCGTATACCGGACGGCCTCGCCAGCGTGGTACAGCAAAGGCACGAGCAGGCCGTACTCGGTCGGCGTACAAGGAACGACGACCCCATCGAGAATCACCAGGTGCTGCACGTCGCTATGCTGCACCTGATGCCCATGCAACTGTGTCCGTTCCACCTGATGGAGTGATGTTACCTCTGGCATGGTGTCGCCTCTCCCTGCTCTTCACCTGCGGCTGTCCAACTGCTGCTCGCATCTGTTACGCACACGATGTAGCTCAGAAAGCATGTGTAGAGAGGACCATCTCTGTTCTCAGGCGCATCCCGGCGACGTCTCTTCTGTGTCAAGTAACTGGGCGAGAGGCTCTGACACCATGCCTGCTGCATGTGCTCACCCGCCCGCATCCTGGTCATACCTGGTGAGCGAGGCAAGCTCTGCCGCACCAGGATGAGAGCCTGTACGACCTGTTGCCCGGCGGCCTGGGGCTTCTTCCAGAGCAGGATGAGCCATGCACGGTGAGACGCTGATAAGATCAGCAAGCACACAGGAGGCAGAGCAGCGAGCGCTTCCTCAAGCAGCCAGAGATGCAGAGTGGCAGCAGGAAACGCAGCACTGGCATCCATCGTGTTAACACCACCTTCCTGCGTTTGGGTACCATACCACGGGCAGGACAGGTACACAGGGGACGAGGATGGTCGAGCCCCGCCCCAGACGAGCCCATGGGACGCACGACGAGGACAGCTCCGATCATGGGTACAAGACCATCGTGACGCACTCATCGATGTGTCTAGAACAAATGTACCTGATGCACAGCGAAAATAGCGTCGCGTTGTGACCGACTTTTTGGAACAGATGTGCCGAGTTTTCGCGTCACATCTCTCGCACCCATGCGGTAGATCTGACGAGAGGTGGGCGGGTGAGAACTGTGGAGGTGACTATCAGGCGCGCTTTGTAGCGCGTGCTTCGACCAGGTAGCCGGCACTCCAGATGGAACGCACCTGTAAGCCGAAGTCGCGCAGCCCGCCTTTGAGACCAGTGATGGCTCGGCGGACCGGGCGAATGGCGATTTCCCAGAAGTCTTGCATCTGCCTGCGAGCCTCATCGAGCGACATCGAGCCCAGACTCGCCAGCAAGACGTCATAGGGGCAATAATGCGGATAGGCCTGGAGCAGTGGCACCAGGACGCGCATGCCATTGGGGGAAAACTGGTGCTGTGCGACGACCTGAGGCTTCCTGCCAGGGGTATGCGAGAATAGTATGACCGTTCGCTTGGTAGGATTGACCACCAGCGTCTGGTTGGCCGGGAAGAGACCTTCAAGGGTCAGCTCCAGCAGGCCTTCTTGGAGACCTTCACCATCCTGGGCGTCATGCACAGAATTGCTCATAGGCAGACATACGCTGACATACTCCTCTCTCGGGCGTACAGAGGAGACTCCATCGCTCCTTCTCCGACACAGAAGCGATCAAACCCTCTCGACACAGGGCTGAAGCAAGTCGTTCCCTTGCTCAGAGGAACTGCTGGAAGGATGCGCCCAGAGCATGGATTGTGGCAAAATACGATGCGCTCTGTATGACAGTGACAGACGATGGCATTGCCGCCGCATGTGTGCGAGGCATCACACAGCGACAGTGGTGAGAACGGGACAGCACCGGGTAGTGCATGAGCGGGCTCACGTGAGCACCAAACGAATGTGGTGCATGTCCCGTCACATCTAGAGAAGTGAGCAACAGCGGTAACAGGGTGATGTCATACGCTCGTGTAGCATATGCTACCAACTGTGCGAAAATGGATCCTTTCCAGGGTACCTCTTCTAGAACGGAAGTTCTATACATCCAGCATGAGTATACAGAGTTCGGACACATCTTGTCAAGGCGGCCGTACTTTGCGGGTGTGCCCCAACTTTTTGCACAAGGAATATCCAGGCGCAAGGAAAGCTGCTAAGATAGATCTATCCTGAAGCAGAACGAGCAAGTAAAAGGAAGGAACACATCCATGAAACTCTCTCCATCCCACTCAGAACAGGCCAGGGTATCCACCGCCCTCACATTCCAGCGCTACGCCTTTTCGGCCTGCATCATCCTCGCACCGCTCTCGATCACACTTTACCTCATCTCTTGGGCGGGAAATCTCCGCGAACCTCTTATCGCCAGCGCGATGGCTGGTTCTCCTGGCAACACCCTGCACTTCATCGGCGCCATCGCCGCCTCCTTCTTCCTGCCCCTGGGCTACCTGGGCATGTCGTTGCTGGGCATGAGGCGCGCGCCGTGGCTTGCCACCATCTCGGCGGCGCTCTCCCTGGTTGGCTGGATCCCCTGGGCCGCGCTCATGGGCATAGACTCCCTGGCCTACGACATCACCCAGGGAGGTCTCACCCCGCAGCTTGCCGCGCTCTGGACGCACTTCAACGGCGACACCGTCATGACGATCTACCTGCTCATCTACATCATCGGCCACCTGCTCAGCGCTGTACTCATCGGTCTCATGCTGGGTCGGCTGCGCCTCGTCCCCGCTTGGGCTGCCTGGGCTTTTGCCCTCACCAGTCCGCTCACCATCCTCATCTTTCCCGTACATAATATTGTCTTGCAGGACGTACTCAAATACCTGATCTGCGCGCTCTGGATCATCGGTGCCGTCCCCGCCGCTCTTGCTCTGCTCAAAAACAAGGACCTGACACCACCAGCGCCATCACCCACATAAGGGTACCGCTGCTCAGGCGAAGAGGCCGAAGCCGCTACAGACAGGAAAAACGCCTTTCTGTTCACGTTGCATTGAAGGGGAAATCACCACATTCTCTGCTGGGATCTGCTCAAGTCTGTAGGCGGTAAAACGCGGCAGCCAAGACCAGAACAGGGGAGCCGTTGCGTGCCGACTGCCTGCTCCTGGCTGAGCAGAACAAAGCTTCCACTAAAAGAAAATCGTCAATGACGACTTTTGCCTGGATATTGCCTGTGCAAAAAGTTGGGGCGCACCCGTACTTTGCTCCTATGCTTCAGGGTCGATATGTGCCCGCAGCGTCAAGCACCTGCAGGAGAGGGACAGATTCTTCCCTGGCGCGTTCTGCACACAGCAAGCACTGACTTGCTCTTGCATGGATAGCATATCCAATTTACCAAGATGCGCTGAGCTCGACTTTGTACATTTTCGGTCATCGAAGTCGCGGGTCAGCCCTTGAATGGCAGAAATCTTCACTCCATCTCAACCAGATCACAACCCCTTTGCTCTTCCCCGTCTTGCCGTACTGGCTTCATAATGGTTGAGCAATTGCGTACTTTTGTAGTAGGAGGTACCACCATGTCTTGGACACCCCAGCGACCACCTCAGCACATGGTCGAGATCTTCCCCTCGCGACGACTCTTGACCGCGGCATGCATCCTGACCCTCGCTACCGCTATCCTGGCCGGCGCGGTGCTCGCTCCCCGGGCCCACGCTGACCAAACAAGCTCGCCTACCGTTGTCGGCAACTTCCTGGTGGATCAGGATCACAGCCTGCCGTTCTCGCAGAACAAACAGAACGAACCAGCCATCACCCGCGACCCACTGACGGGTATCTTGATCGCTGGGGCCAATGACGAGCTTGAGCAGCCGCTCTGTCCTGGCACCACCACCCCGCTTGCCAGCCCGTGCCCCTTTGCCCCTGGTGTCCCAACTTCCGCCTATTACCGCTCGACCGATAATGGTCAGACGTGGAGCGGTGGTTTCTTGCCCGGCTTCAACACCCTTGGCCGGGTCTCTGGCGGCGACCCCAGCTTGGACTACGGCCCCCGGCTCTGTAACAGCACCTTCAGCTTCACCTGCGGCGTCGCCATCTACTACGCCAGCCTGGCCGATCCCTTCGCGGAGTTTGCCGGCGAGCAGGTCACCGTCTCACGTTCCGATGACGATGGCTTGAACTGGTCCAATCCGGTGCAGGCCACCTCCACCAATAACAAGTCCGACTTCGACGACCATGAGTGGATCGCCGTTGACCACTTCCCCGGCAGCCCCCATTTTGGGCGCGTCTATCTGAATTGGGCGGTCTTCTGCAACACCTGTTCGGGCAACGGCAACGTCAAGCTCTACGTCGCCCACTCCGATGACGAAGGGCGCACCTGGTCCCAGGCGGTGCAGGTGAGCGCGGCGAACAACAACACTGCGCAGGGCTTCCGCGAGACCGGCCAGATGGCAGTCTCCTCCAATGGCATCGTCGAGGTCTTCTGGACGGAAAACGCCGACTCGACCAAGTTCCTCAGCCTACAAGTCGTTGCTACCTCCACCGACGGCGGCCAGACCTTCACCGCACCGATCAGCATTGCCCAGGTGACCGATTACCCACTGACGGGCACCCCGTTTGATGTGGTGGACCTCTTCAACCGTGTGCCCGGCATGAGTGCGCGCGTGGATTGCTACCCGCATCCGGCTGCGGACCCCAGCAGCACGCAGGTCTACGTCGTCTGGTGTGACTTCAGTGGCGGGCACGGCGTCGTCAAAGGCGCGGTCTCGCTCGATGGCGTCAAGTGGACCTCCCTTGGCACAATTGCCAGCGTCTCTGGCCGCAATGCGTTCTTCCCGGAGGCCAGCGTGGCCCCCACTGGCACCGTCAGCCTCACCTTTGACGCCTTGACGCAGCCCCCGGCAAACAACCCCTTTCAGACAGGTGTGCAGGTCTACGACAACTACTTCGCCGAGTCTCCGGCGGGTGGAACAGCCTTTGGTGCGTCGATACGGGTCAGCACCGCCTCCTCCAATCCCGATGGTTCCAGCTACAACAACCTGCAGGAGCAGTTCATCGGCGATTACATCGATATTGTGGCCGGTCCCACCAGCGCCTACCTCGTGTGGACGGATGCACGCAATGCCACTCCCTGTCAGGCGGTTGATGCCTACCGCAATGCGGTGTACGCTGGCTCCAAGACGGCGGTGGCGCCCAATCCCGACAATGCCTGCGCAACCAGCTTTGGGAATACAGATACCGAAGCGGCAATTGTGAACTATTAATTTGAGCAAGCCGCCAGGTATCGCAAGGCGTAGGCATTACTGGGATAGCTTGACTTTTCAGACATCGGCTTTTCATCCTGATGTCTGAAAAGTTCCAGCGCTGATTTGACTTGACTTGTGCAGCCTGGGAGCTAGCGATCCGAAAATGTACAAAGTCGAGCTGAGGAAGGAACAACGTGTGAACTCGCTCCACTGGCCGATTTTGTCACACAAGTGCTTATGAGCGAGCACAGGGACTTAGCTTTCAGGAGAAGGCAGATGTGGCGGTGGTTGTGGCAGTAGCATGGCGGCGCTGATAGTGTTCGGCGAACTCGTACTTGTTGGCGAACATGCGGTTCCCGCAATAGACATTGCGCCTGCGAAATGGTTCTGGCGTCTGATGGAGGAGTCGTGCTCGCACCTGGGGCTTATGAGCCCCAGGGGAGTCGAACCAGGGTTCGGGCAAGCAGTAGGCGGCGTTGTGGACCCAGGATGGACAAGCAATCCCATAGCGCCCACAGAGCCATTCGACCGAGGCAGCACAGAAGGCGGCCCACCTGAGAGCATCGATGCCTGGTGCGTCTGGAAGGGTGAGTGGATCAGCGATGAGTCGCGCACGGTGATCTTTGGCATAGTCAAACCACTCATTCATGAAATTGCCCAGCGCTACCCAGGGCCTCTCACCCTGGCAGATGGCTTGATAGGTCAGGGCCATGGTTTGTAGACGATCACGTGCTTCCATAATATCTCCCGATGATGCCCGCTTTCTTCTCACGCTTTTTATATTCTATCACATAGCTTACTACGGAAATAGCTCATCCAGTGTATCATCGAGATGATTGAGTTGTTGGGTTTGCTTATTGGGAATGTACCGATCAACCACCCGCTGCGCCTGTGTGCGCGTCCGAATCTGCAACTGCTGGCAGAGGGAAGAAATGTCCTCTCGATCTTTTGGACGACCCGCGAACAGCTTCAGAGCCAGAATATAGTCGCTCGGTGGTATATACACTTTAAGCAGAGTGTAGGTGCGCCACAGGGTTCCTTCCGGCGCGGTACCAGTGTCGTGGAGGAAGTCGCCGATAAGGTCATTGAGCCAGGTGCCTGGAAGCTTGTTCTTCTGAGCAACTGCCCGTACCGCTGCCTTGAAGCTCTGAGCGAGCGGCGAGTTCGCGGAGCCCTGCACATCTTTATGCAACACGTCAATGTCATTGGTCGAGGGTCTATTGTGAATTTGCGTGAGCATGAATGCCCCTCCCACTAAGAGGACACGGATGGGGTGTTGGACACCCCGGTGCTGCAACTCCTGGCCGAGTTCAGCAAGATACCTTTCAATTTCATGTGCCTGCATCGAGACACCCTCTGTTTCATGGGAGTCGGATAGCTCTCTGCTTCAACCTCCTCCCTGTTGGAAGAGGTTGGAGCGTATCTGTGATACTACAGACGTTTCACCGCTCTCGCCAGAGAGATGCCGACCTCGTTGCTCCTCATCCTCTGTTTGCACTACTCTGACCCTGCTTATGATACACTATTTCCACGTGATAGTGAAGCAGATGTTCTACCCTTTTTGCTCTGTGTTATCCATCACGCAGAGTGGTATCAGCTTCACCCCTGGCAGTAAAACCGGCATTACTGTCTTACAAGAGGTGCTGGATAACGTCTCTGTTATGAGACAGTCTCATATCACCCAACTTGCCCTCAACCCGCTCCACAGGCGAAAAATTGGGTGTGGTACTACTACATCCAGATACTCTCTTTCCGCACGGCTCATGCTACCTATCATTGCTGCGAAGAGGCAGCAGGGCTTGTCTTTTCACGCCGGTCATGGTATATCCCTTGTGTAGAGAATCTGGCGTAGACAGGAAAAAGGCTCCAAGCCTCTCCTGTCAGCCTGAAGAGGCGATCCTGCCTCTCCCTTCGAATGTCGCCGGGTGGTCGCTTTGCCAGACCGCTCGCCAGGAGGGACAAAGGATGAGGGATCGAGTCCACCCTCGACTGTGCCGACGCTGGGTCATCTTGCCACAAGATGGCTCGCCGCCAGTCACAAGGACGCTTCATACATATCGTAGCGTTATCGATCATCGTAGAGGCGAAAAAGCAATGGAAAGGAGGCATACAGACCTGAAGACACACATGAGGGACTGATTCTGTCTTCTTTCGTGCTGCTCGCTAATGGTAGAGCAAAACAAGAAAGGAAAGCCCCCTCATGAGTCAACAGCAGTCCCATTCTCAGAGCCAACAGCAACACCAGCAACACCAGCATCGGCAACAGCCAGGGAATCCCCAGGAGCAAAGACGCGAATTTCTCTGGCGCGAGCGCGTCAAACTGGAGATGCAGGTGCAGGCGCTCATTGCGCGTGCCGAGAGCCTCGAACAAGAATGGTGCATGCTTCAGCACCACAAAGCCAGGATGCAGCAGCAAAAGCCGAAACTGGCGGCACAGATCGTGCTTTCCGGTCTGGCCGGAATGCGGTCTCTCCCAGCCGAGCGGCTGTTCCAGTATGAGCGGGAGCGTCTTATGCAGGAAGAGGTGAGGCTGCAGCAGGTCATGATCAGGTGTCAGAGCGACTTGACTGCGCTACACATGCAGATCGAGGTCATTCATCTTGAGCTATCCTTCCTCCGCTAGCGCGAAGCAACGTCACGAGTCAGCAAACCGTGGCGTTCTTTGCCCTCTGTCACGTCGCTTTCCTCTGCGCATCGCATCCCCCGCTTGATTGCTGCTCACTTTTCCTATCCAACCTCTGCCAATACGTATCTCCCCAACAGTCTCCACTCTCCGTGCTTACGGTAACGCCCTGGCAAGGTTGTCAGTGTATCAAGCTGACGCAGGTTCGTGAGAACCTTTATGGGAGGTCTCGTCTGCTTACTCGTGAGGCTGAGGCGGTAGTCCCTCTAGCCACGCTTTCATGCGCGGTATGATCTCTGCGGTCCAACCTGCATGTCGCCCGGCCTGTACCGAGAACCAGACTCTTTTCCCTGCTGGCCAAAGCGTGATCTCCAGGGTGCCTCGCTCGCCCGGCCTATGGAAATGCCAATGCTGGGAGCCTGGATAGGTGCGCAAGGTCCCTCTTATGCGAACCTGCAATCCGTAATGGTCAGCCGCTTCTTCGATCAAGGCGGCGAGCTGTTCTTCCCTTCCCTCGGGATTGACAGCTACTTCAATCTCTTCCATACAGTTACCAACTCGAATATGATGATTGCCAGAGCGCTAGCTCAGCCTACCAGCGAGTATCGCACTCAACGTTGAGCAAAGTGATCCCCTATGACTTCAGTCTTCTACCTGCTTTTGCTTGAAGACCATCCATTCCCTTTATCATCGGTCAGCCACTTCCTTGTCAGCTATGCGGAAGTGGCTTTTTTCTACGCAAAGGAGTAGCCATGTCTCAACCACGAGCGCCACCGAAACATTGGCGCAAATATGTAGACACGAACAGAACGATCACACATCGTCAACAGCGAAAAGGCAGCACACCTGGCCGGGTGTGCTGCCCAATTTGTTTTCTCCCACCACGAGAGAAAGGTCTAACCACATGATACCAGATGAACCCTTCAATTTCAACCACTCTGGCGCACTCACCAACCTCGATGATCATAAAGTTTGTTTGCGCCATCTGTTACGACAGGATGCCATACCGACACTGGAAGCCGACAGGCATCTCCTCTTTGTCTGCCCGGTCTGCAAACACCCCTGGCACAAAGCGGGTCGGTGCGAATATCCGCGCCTGACACCGGAGCAACTGGCGTTCCTCGGCACAACCCTGCATGTTGATATGCAAGCACTGTACCTGCTTCCCAGAGCGCTCTGCCCCATCTGCAGCACCGTCTACCTGGGCGGCATGTTCTCCATTGGGGAATATCCGCACCACAGGGGCTATCGCTTCCTGTGGGAAAGTGCCTCGCCACGGCACATCCGGCTGCTGGCGATGGTCTGCCGACGTGAGGGACTTACCCTGGATCTGCTCATGCAGCTGTCGCCTGAAATGCGTATGGAACCCATGTGTGATATGCGTGCAGCGCTCGCCTGGCTGGAGACGTGTCCATTCCCGGAGACGATCCAGGCGTTTACCGATGAACAAAACCAGCACCTTGCCCAGCGTTGTCCTCCAGGGAGCGCACCCGATGGAAGTGTACACCTGTGGCATGGGTATGCCTGGGAGGAGAGCTGCCCTGCGCTTGGAGGCACCGTGCTGATCTCGCTGGCGGTTGCCCTCCGCCCGTGCGCTCCCTCACCGCTCATGAGTCTGCTCATTGCCTGGAGTGTACTGGCGCGAACCATGCGCTCGGTGCTGTGAGGAGGCGAGCACATGACCATCACCTCACAGACCACCAGGCAGGGAAAAGTGATCTACCTCCTATCGCCTTGCGACCTGGGCGATGCTGTAGAGCGTGGGGAACGCCTTCGGGCCTATTGTCCCATTCACGGTGGCGACCATCAACGCTCTCTCTCGATTGAACTCGCCACCGGCTGGGGTTTCTGCCACTGCTGCCATGCGACCGTGCTGGTAGAAACCATTAACCCCATGATCGCCGACGAACGAGGAAGCAGGGATGAGCGACGCGGAGCTGAGAGCAATACACGCTCTCCACGACCATGCGTCGATTCTCTTCCCACATTCTCTTTTCGACCATACCCGGTACGACCAGGACGCTCTGCGACACCTATCCCACACTGGCAACAAGACGAAGTGGCCGCTCTCGTAGCTGTTGCGCCACTGATGTGCGAGTCTCTGGCTTCATCTGAGCACGCGCAGGGATACCTCAACGAACGCGGTATTCCTCTGGCCATCGCGCATGCGGCACGCATCGGCTACGTATCACGTTCCGCCTGGGAGCGAGCTCCAGTGTCAGCGGAGCAACTGCTGCTCTTGCAGCGCTGGATCGGACGCATCGTTTTCCCGCTGGGTTCCCCTGATGGAGGAGGGTTCATCGGGCGCACGCTGCTCAGGTGGGAACCAGGGATGGATGAGAACACCCACAAGGCCTTGCTCGACAGACCCGGCGCTCCCAGGCGCTGGATCAAGACCAACCCGGCAGGGTGGTTCGGCTTTGATGTACCAGGGCAACTCACCGAACGGGTTGTCCTGGTCGAAGGCGGCTTTGATCGCCTGGCACTGCTAGCCGCTGGCTTTCCTGCCACTACCGTGATCGCCCTCGTCGGCACTGCCGCCCGGCCTGCGTGGCTGGTGCGGTCGGCTCCACAGGTGAAAGGTGTGCTGCTGGCCCTTGACGCCGACCTTGGCGGGAAAACAGCGATGGAGCGCCTTGTCGGCGAGTTCCGGCAGGCAGGGCTCCCGGTCGCGCTCTGTCCACCGCCCCATGACCAGTGGGGCAAGGACTGGAGCGAGCGCTGGCGCAGGCTCGGCCCGCAGAGTATGTGGCCACTCTTCGAGGCTTTTACACCACACCATACATAGAGAGACGAAAGGAAGTAACCATGCACACGCACCAACGCTATGCCGTCTATCATGCCAACGACCTGTTCGCGATACCTATAGTACAGGCGTCGCACTGGTATGAAGACCGATCGCGCTACTACACCCACGTCGCCGATGTCGTGGCTCCGCTTGAGCAGGTGTTCGCACTCACGAACCACATCGACCACTCCTGGAAAAGTAACCTGGAGGTCGTCTGGCATGCCACCGCCGCTCCGCTGCGATCCACGTCTGTTGGGGATGTCATTGTGTCCCGCGAGAGCGGTCAGGCCTGGTTGGTGATGCCCATCGGCTTGCAGGAACTCCCACTAGACAACAGGACACATGCAAGCAATGCTGGAACACCAGGCGCATCCCACATGACGCCACACGATCCACGTTTTCCCTTTGGCCTCTCCCACGTGGCAAACTATGAAGCGGTCTGTCGCCACTACGCAGCAGCGATCCCCGCGCTGGCGAAGGAGGCACCCTTACCGCCAGCGCTTCCCGGTCGTCATACTGCGCTCGCACAGCTTGAGGGCAGGTATGCGGTGCAGGATTGCATCCCGCCCTGGTGGCATGGCTGCGTGGATGCGCTCACACAGGTCTGCCCCTGCCTGGAACCGCTCTTGCGCACCATCAGCCGGGAGGAATTCCGCCGGGGCTCCATTGATCAGCAGCGCTGGAAGCTGTGGCGGAACGAACAATGCCGCCTGGCCGACGATAAGCGGAAGCCGGTCCCCTGCTGGCAGCAGCATGGGCCAGGCCTGTACAAGATCATGACCGAGGTGCTGCCTGCTCAGGAGAGACCAGTCTGGCTAGAGCGGTTTGTCAGTCGCGGAGACAAAGACATCCCACTGGAATTGGACCTGGTCATCACTTCAGCTCCTGAGTGGTGGCTCAACATGGGCAACGGACGCGGATGGTATTCCTGCATGGGAACTGGCGCTGATTGCGACCCGCGCATCATCGGCAACTGGTACGATACCGGCGCGGTGCTGGCAGCCCTGGTCGCACGAGGCGCCGACTGTTGGACACCGGACTGTCTGATTGCACGTACCACCGTGCGCGTTGTCATGGACAAGGTGCCGACCTCTGAAGAACAAGAGACCACTGCTGTCGCGCCATCTGCCCTGCAAATGGTGCTTGGCCGGGTGTATCATAACGACCTGGCCTCGGCCTGTAATCTGCTGGTCACCCTGGCGGCGCTCCTTGAACAGCAGGGCATGCGCTGGGGATGCATTGCGGGCACAAACACCGCGCAGTTCGCCCAGGATGGCTCGCTGGGCGCGCTTGACATCGAACGGGTGTCTCATACCGCTCAGGGTGTGCCGTACTGGCTCCCAGCAACGGTCGAGCGTCCCGCTCTGGAAGGCCAGGTGGCCTACCTGGAACGCGCTGGGCAAGAGAGCGGCGGCAGCTGGACATACCCATCGTTCTCGGTGTATGCCTGTCACATGCGCACTCCCACCCCAACTCCTCATCCCTACAATAGGGATTAACCTTACATTCATTAACGCATCCTGCCTCAGTTCACCCTCCTTGCTCTTCACCCACCAGACTACTCTCATCTCGTCTGATCCCGTCTGCCTTCCCTTCTCCTCCATTGCATGACCTCTTGCGACAAGGAGAGGGAACAGCTCAGGAAACCAGATGGGACAGAGCGCTAACACGCTATGCAGGCCGGTGCACTGAGGAAGGATGCCTTTGGAGCTTTAGAAAGGACATCTTCTCATGAGTACACCTTCACCCATGATCACGCTTGATCTGCTGGTCGAGGACCTCCGCGCACCCTTTCCACCGGCGGAGATCAAATTCTTACCGAAATCTCCCGTGCAGCGCGGCGACGCCTGGGTCTGCCTGGCGTTGCCCTATGCCGACAAACGTATGTATGAAGATCGCCTGAACGCCCTGGTTCCCGGTCGGTGGAGTACTCCAGCGATGACCCCGCTGGTC
>WNGK01012158.1_pt1 | contig 15723 bp, 11 predicted proteins | sample 5400601 | NCBI WGS metagenome assembly WNGK01 (sample SAMN13153376, study PRJNA577476) | soil metagenome | isolation source: 60 cm soil or saprolite under Garry oak tree replicate 1 | place: USA:California | collected 2016-06-15
TCAGGAACTTCTCGACCGTGGTGTCGCAGGACAAGTTCGACGTGTCGTAGCCCTCCATGTCGAAGTAGATCGGGGTGTGCGATCCGAGCGCGAGGTCGCTCGCCGCCGTGGCCGCGTAGTCCGCCGACGCGACGCCCTGGTCGGCGGGACGCGTGGGATCGATCTTCGCCACGCCCGTGTGGTAGGTGCAGGGCGCCTGCAGACCCACCCACAACGGGGCGAGGCGCCAGCCCATCCCTTCGACGGAGGTGACCCAGGACGTGGTCAGGTTCGCCTGGGAGCACGCCCGGTTCGCCCCGCCGATGTACGTGCCCAGGCTATGGAAGGGCGAGCCGGTCCAGGCCTTCATCGTGGTCGTGGACGGAGCCGTGCAGGCGTCGAAGCCCTGCCCCGTGTAGATCGTCCGGATCGAGACGTCGGCGGTGTCGGGGGACGCCGGCGGCGGGGTATCGGGCACCGGTCGCGGCGTGACGGCACCCGTCTGTCGGACCGAGGCCAGGATGCGGTCCACGAGGGTTCGGTCGGAACCGTACGGCAGGCTGACCATCACGCCGAGGGAGGGAAGGGCCGCGGCCAGGGTGTGCGATGCGTCGGCGCCCGACGCCAGACGGGCGGGCGCGCCGCCGACGGTGGTCCGGCCGGGCGACAGGGTCACGCCGGCCACGGCGCGGTCGTCCAGCGGTTCGACCTGGAGGGCTTCCGTCCGTCCGATCAGGCCGGCGGGGCAGTCGGGCTGATCGCCCTGGTGTCCGAGGTACACGGCGTGACGATCGAACCGCACGCACCGCGTCGGGTCACGGCGCAGGTCGAACACCGGCCAGGCCGAAGGAACCTGCAGCGAGACGCCTCGATAGGTGACGGTCCTCCACGCAGCGGCGGCCCTGGAGGCCGCGAGCGCCGGTGGAACCGGGAGCAGGGCAACGGCCAGCGCGACGGCCGCGAGCGAACCGAAGACCGCGACCGTCGGCCGGCGAATAGCCATCCCATCCATCCCGAACCTCCAGTGACTGCCTCGGCCCGGTGAGCGCGAACCTTGAGAGATGGAACAGGAACGTCCGGTTCGAGGCTTTCGGGAGCACGCTACCGCGCCCGTCAACACCTCTCGGTGGTGGCGCCGGTACTGTTAGCCGTCATGGGCGCGGAGGACGACGAGGTCCGGGCACACCGGGACCAGGTGGAACGGTGGCGGGCGGACCGGATCGCCCGCCTGACCGGTCCGGACGGATGGCTGTCGGTCGTCGGACTGGCGTGGCTCCGCGAAGGCGTGAACACCGTGGGGTCGGAACCGTCGAGCAATGTCGTCCTGCCGGCGGGCCCGGGACGGGCGGGCTCGATCGTGGTCCAGGGCGGCCGGGCGGCGTTCGTCGCGGAGCCCGGGTCGGGCGTCGCGACGGACGGGTCCGCGGTGGGCGCCGGCCCGCTCTCGCTGAGGGACGACGTCGACGACGACCCCACGGTCCTCCGGCTGGGGTCGCTCGCCCTCCACGTGATCCGGCGTGACGGCGCGTTGGGCGTGAGGATCCGGGACCGCGAGCGTGCGGCGAGGTCGGGGTTCGCCGGCATCGAGCACTACCCCGTGGACATCGGCTGGAGGATCGCCGCGCGGTTCGAGCCGTACGAGCCCGTTCGTTCTGTGCCCGTGCCCACCGTGCTCGGGACGACGGAGACGTACGCGGTCCCGGGAGCCGCCGTCTTCGACAGAGACGGCGACCCGCTCCGGCTCGATGCCTTCCTCGAGCGTCCGGACGCGGACCTGTTCTTCGTCTTCGCCGACCTGACGAACCTCGACGAGACGTTCGGCGGGGGCCGGTACCTGTACGCGCCGCACGCGGGCCGGGACGGGACCGTCCTCCTCGACCTCAACCGGGCCTACAACCCGCCGTGCGTGTTCACGCCGCACGCCACCTGTCCCCTCCCGCTGCCGCAGAATCGCCTGCCGATCCGCGTGACGGCCGGGGAGAAGCGGTACGCCGAACCGTCGACGAAGGAGACCGCCGCGCCGTGAGAGCGATGGTCCTGGAGGCGCCCGCCTGCTGCCGGTCGAAGCGCGGGACGGCGAGGTCTAGCGGTCCGACGGCGCGGGACGCGGGCACTCCGGAGGGAGCCACAGCGAGAAGGTCGAGCCTTCGCCGGGTTCGCTCCGTACCTCGATGCGGCCGCCCAGCGCTCCTGCGGCCCGCTGGCCGAGGTGCAGCCCCAGGCCGACCCCGCCCACGCGGCGCGACGACGAGCCGTCCAACTGCTCGAACTGCTCGAAGATGCGCGGGATGTCCTGGGCCGCGATGCCGATCCCTTCGTCGCTCACGTCGATCCGGACGTCACCGCCGTCCTCGCGCCGAACCGCGAACCGGACCGGCCCGTCCGAGTACTTCAGCGCGTTGTCGCCCAGGTTGAACAGGATCCGGTACAGGAGCGTCCGGTCGGTCATCACCGTGCCCGGTCCGTCCGCGTGGACGTCGATCGTGCGGTCCCGGGCACGGTGCCGCAGCGAGTCGGCGACCTCCTCCACGAAGGCGCCGACGTCCACCGCGACCGGGACGATCGCGGGGTCCTCACCGGTGAGCCGGGACTCGGCCAGCAGGTTCTCCAGCTGCTCGGCCAGTCGCTTCGCCTGGCGCTCCGCCGCCGTCAGGAGCTCGCCGCGCTCGTCCGCCCCCAGCTCGTCACCCAACCCGGCGACCGTCATCACGTTCCCGATGATCGTGGTCATCGGGGTTCGCAGCTCGTGCGAGACGTTCGCCACGAACTCGTCCTTCAGCCGGTTCAGCTCCTGCAGCTTCTCCACCTGGTCGGCGAGCAATCGCCGGCTCTCGCCCAGTTCGTTGAGGAGGAACACCGACGCGACGTGCTGCGCGAACAGCCCGGCGCGATGCGCGTCGTCCGGGAGGAACGGCGGCAGGTCGGCCGGGCGGCGCATCGTCAGGACGGCCTTCGTCTGCTCCTCGACCAGCACCGGGACCGCCATCAGGTGCTCGTCCACGTCGGTGCTGTCGGGCACCTCGACGATCACCCGCTCGTGCTGGCCGACGTTCGAGATCACGGTTCGCTGGGTCAGCGCGGCCGTCCCGGTGGCGCCGATACCGAACGGCACGCTGTATGCGAGCAGCGCGTCCCAGTCGGGATCGCCGGGCACCGAATGGTAGACGGGGTGGCAGAGCTGCTCCGACGGATCGGCGGCGTAGATCGTGAGCGCCTTGACCGGGACCACCGCGTCGAGCCGCTCGCCCAGCAGGTCGAAGATGTCGGCGGAGGACGCCGACGAGGCGGCGCCCAGCCGGGTCCCGATGTCGAGCAGCGAACGTCGGAGCGCGACCTCGTCTTGGAGCTCCTGCCGCAGCGCCTGCATCTCGTGCTCGATCCCGAGCTCGTTCACGGTGCGGGTGAGCATCACGTTCTCCACCGCGTTCGCCCCCACCATCGCCAGGAGACGCAGCATCTCGAACGTCTCGGCGTCCGGCAGAGCCTGCTCGACCGGCGAATCGACGGAGATGAGACCGAGCTCCGCGCCCTTCGACGTCCGCATCCGGATCAGGCACATGTCGGCGGCGTGCCAGGAGCCCGGGCCGGCCCATCGGAACTCGGGCGTGACCACGATCTCCAGGTCCCGGAGCTCCGGCCGTGCGTCGTGGGAGATGAAGAAGACGTCGGGCGCGACCTCGAAGGGCGACACGAGCAGCGGGTCGAACGCGTCCCCGGGGAAGCTGGATCCCAGGAGCTGCTGTCCGAGTCCGCCCGCCGCCGCCCGAACCTCGTAGCGGTCGCGCTCCCAGTCGTGCACGTTCATGACCGCGTTGAAGCGGAATGCCGTCTGGATGGCTTCGGCGACGGCGAGGAGGACGTCGTCGAGCGATCCTCCGAACGCGGCGGCGATGCGCGCGAGAGCCTGCAGCCGCGCAGGCTCGCGCGGGGGCTCCGTGGCATCGGCCGGCAGCACGCTCGGTTCCGCGCTCATGGTCGATTCCGATATCGGACGCAGGGCGGCCGAACCTGAACCGTCCTCCCGGTCGGTCACCCCGCCTCCTCGAGCCAGCCGAAGTGCGCGGTCCGGACCCGCGCCTTCACGTCGTCCGGGAGGAAGCTCGCCCGGATCGCGTTCTCCGTCACCCGGCGGAACCGTATCGCGTCGAACCCCAGCGCGTCGCGGGCCACCTCGAAGTCCCGGGTGAGGTCCGTCCCGAACAGTCCGGGGTCGTCGGAGTTCAGCGTCACCCGGACGCCCGCGTCGAGGAGCCGCCGGGCCGGATGGTCCTGCACGCGTTCGACGCCGCCGGTGAGCCAGTTCGACCATGGGCACATCTCGAGCGTCACGCCCCGGTCGATCACCAGGTCGATCACGGCCGGGTCCCGGGCCACGCTGAGCCCGTGCCCGAGCCGGGACGGCCCGAGCGCCTCGACGGCTTCCTTCGGGTACTCGGGCCCGCCGGACTCCCCGTAGTGCGTGGTCAGCCCCAGGCCCGAGCCGTGCAGCGGTTCCAGCAGGGACCGGTACCGAGCCGGCGGGTATCCCACCTCCGGCCCGGCGATGTCGAACCCGACCAGCCGGTCGCGATGCCGGAGCGCGAACGCCACGGTGTCGCGGCCCGACCCCTCGCCCAGGTTCCGGCTGAAGATGGCAATCACCCCGACGGCGACGTCGCACCGCTCGCCCGCCTCGGCCACGCCGTCGGCGATGGCCTCCATCGCGCCGTCCCGGTCGAGTCCGGCCGGCCCGCACAGGAAGTCCGGGGAGAAGCGGAGCTCGGCCAGCCGGACGTTCTCGGCGGCCAGGTCCTCCACGGCCTCGACGGCGATCCGCCGGACCGCCTCCAGCGTCCGCACCGCGTTCTGTGCGTGGGCGAAGGCGCGCAGCGCCTCCTCAAGGTTGCGCACCGGCCGGGAGACCAGCGCGTGCGGAGCGAGCCCCTCCGCCGTGTCCGCCGGCAGCGGGACGCCCGCCGCCAGGGACAGCTCGAGGATCGTCGACAGGCGGACGGCGCCCTCCAGGTGGCGGTGCAGGTCCACCTTCGGCAGCGCCCGGAGGTCTCGGAGGTCCATGGATGCGGACTGTACGCCGAGCGCCAAGCGCGCTGCTACCATCCCCGGCGATGCGACGCGTGGACCTCATCGCTCTCCTCATGACCTTCGCGGTCATCGGCGGAGCGTGCGGGAAGGATGCGGTCGCCACGCACGTGGACACGGGTAGCCCGCCGCCATCCCCGACGAAGCCCGCCGTCACCGTCCCCGACGGGCCGCCGCCCACGACGCTCGTGGTCCGCGACATCACGGTCGGTACCGGTCCCGTGGCGACCGCCGGGTCGACCGTCTCCGTCCAGTACGTCGGGGTCGCGTGGTCCACGAAGAAGCAGTTCGACGCGTCGTGGGATCGCGGGCAGCCGTTCACGTTCGCGCTCGGGCAGGGCCAGGTCATCCCCGGCTGGGACCAGGGCGTGGTGGGGATGCGGGTCGGCGGGCGGCGCGAGCTGACCATCCCGCCCGGCCTCGGCTACGGCTCCAAGGGGGCCGGCCCCATCGCGCCCAACGAGACCCTGGTGTTCGTGATCGACCTGTTGTCGGTGCGATAGCGGCCGCTACCCGGCCGCGTCCTTCGCCCGGGCGCGCAGCGCGCGGGCCACGCCGTCCGTCCCCTCGATCACCGGCCGCCGCATCACGTCCGGGACCGAATCCTGGGCCAGCCGGCGCTCGCCCAGCTCGACGGTCGCGGGGTCCACGATCAGGAACGGGAACATGGCGCCGGCGAACGCGAGCGCGTCGACCGGGTCGCGGCTCTCCCACACCTCCGTCAGCGCGTCGAAGTAGCGTTCGGCGTACGGCGCCAGGAGGTCCTCTTGATCGAACTGCTGGAAGCCGGACATGATCTCCTCGGTCAGCGCCAGCGGGAGCGAGGGATCGCCGACCACGCGCTCCCACGCGCGGCGCTTCGCCTCCGGGTCCGGCCGCGCGGCCCGTGCGCCGGCCGCCCGCCGTCTGCCCCGATCGGACGGGTCTCGTGCGCCCTCGGCCTCGATGTGGTCCTCGCCGATGGCGCCGCCGGCGGCCAGCGCCCGGACGAAGTGCCAGCGGAGGTCCGTGTCCATCGCCAGCCCGTCGAAGGCCTCCTCGCCGTCCAGCAGGGCTCGGGCCAGCCCGAGGTGCTGCTCCGAGCGGGACGCGGAGGCGAACGCCCGCGCCCACGCCAGCTGGTGGTCGCTGCCCGCGTCGACGTCCTTCATGCCGTCCAGGCAGGCCTCCGCGAACTCCTCGGACGCCGTCTGCCGGCGCGCCGGGTCGCCGTACAGGTGGATCGCCGAGTTCGCCTGGGCCAGCAGGCTCTGGGCCAGCCCGATCTCGTGCTCGCGGCCGATGTTCCTGGTCACCAAGCGGACGTAGTCGCGCGCGCGCATCTCGCCGTCTCGCGTCATGTCCCAGCACGCGGACCAACAGAGAGCCCGGGCCAGCGGATCCTCCAGGTCGCCCACGCGGTCCACCGCCGCGGCGAGCGAGCGTTCGTCCAGGCGGATCTTCGCGAACGTGAGGTCGCCGTCGTTGATCAACGTGAGGTCGGGGACCCGCTCCCCGGCCAGGTCGGTTACCTCGGTCCGTTCGCCGACGGCGTCGAACTCCACCCTGCGCCGCAGGTGCATCCCCTCGGGGCCCGCGTCGTACAGCCCCACCGCGACGCGGTGCGAGCGGATCGTCGGCCAGTCGGGCGGAGCCTCCTGGATCAGGGCGAACGACGCGAACGAGCCCTCGGCCGTCGTCTCGATGTCGGCGCGGAGCGTGTTCACGCCGGGCGCCTCCAGCCATTCCTTCGACCACGAGTGGAGGTCGCGCCCCGAGGTCTCCTCGAGCGCCGCCAGGAAGTCGGCCAGCTCGGCGTTGCCGTAGGCGTGACGGCCCGTGTACCGCTTCACGCCCTCCAGGAACCGGTCCTGGCCCACCCACGCCACGAGCTGCTTCAGCACCGAGGCGCCCTTCGCGTACGTGATGCCGTCGAAGTTCAGCAGCGTGGACTGGGCGTCCGGGACCTCCGCCACGATCGGGTGCGTGGTCGGCAGCTGGTCCTGCCGGTAGGCCCACAGCTTCTGGGTCCCGGCGAAGGTCGTCCACGCGCGGGTGAAGCGGGTGGCCTCGACCTCGGCGAGCATCGACATGTAGGTGGCGAAGCTCTCGTTCAGCCAGAGGTCGTTCCACCACTGCATCGTCACCAGGTTCCCGAACCACATGTGGGCCATCTCGTGCAGGATCGTCTCGGCCCGCGACTCGCGGTAGGCGTCGGTCACCCGCGACCGGAAGACGTACAGGTCGTTGAACGTGACGCAGCCGGCGTTCTCCATGGCGCCGGAGTTCGACTCCGGCACGAAGATCTGGTCGTACTTCCCGAAGGGGTAGGGGACGCCGAAGGCCGGCTCGAAGAAGTCCAGGCCTTGCTTCGTGATCTCGAAGAGCTCGTCGGGTTCCAGGTGCTCGGCGAGCGACGCGCGACAGTACAGGCCGAGGTCGATGTCGCGGTGCCGGTCGCGGACCACGTGCCACTCTCCGGCGCACACGCACGTGACGTACGTGGGGAGGAGCGGCGAGGTCTGGAAGGACCAGCGGGCCACGCCACCCTCCACGGCGGGGGGTCCGGCCGCGGGCGAGCTGGCGACGACCTCCCAGCCCGCCGGCGTCGTGACGTGGAACTCGAACGTCCCCTTCAGGTCGGGCTGGTCGAAGCAGGCGAACACCCGGTGCGCGTCGAAGGGTTCGAAGTCGGTGTGCAGGTAGGTCCTGCCGTCGACGGGATCGACGAACCGGTGCATGCCCAGTTCGGTCCGGTGGTAGTCGCCGCGCGCCACGACGCGGAGCTCGTTCGCTTCGGCGAGGCCCGTCAGATGGACCCGGTGGCCGTCGAACGCGTCGAGTGGGACCGGCTCGCCGTTCAACTCGATGCTCGTGACCCGAGGAGCGGTCAGCTCGAGGTGCGTCGCGCCGCCGGGGTCCCGGCACCCGAATCGGCAGACGGTCTCGGTGCCGAACGTGTCCTCGTCCGTCAGGTCGAGGTCGATCCGGTATCGGATGTCGTGGACCAGGGCGGCCCGCGCGCGAGCCTCGTCGCGGGTCAGGTTGTTCCGTTCGTTCATCACGCGCGGCGCTCCGGCGGGGATGGATGGATAGGACGCCGCAGAGGTTAGCAGCGCCGAAGGCCGGACCGATCGATTCGGTCGTTCGGCCTAGGCGTTTGCGTCGAATGGTCGATGTGGGGCATCGGCCGGACAAGTAGGTTGGTTGTCGGACGGGGGATGGGACCATCACCCGGAGGCGACCGAAAGAGGCGGACGATGCGCAGACTGCTGGTGGCGGCGATGGTGGCAGGATCGGTGATCCTTCCCGGCGCGCACGCGTTCGCCGCCACGGCGACGCCCTGCCTCCGCCACTCGCTCACGACCGACTCCTCCGCTCAGGCCGGGCAGCAGGTCTTCATCGACGAGAACGCCAGCAAGTGCGCGGCCGGCCTGGGCCTCCGCGTGAAGGTCGCCCAGTGGGTCACCGGGCCGACGCACCGCACGATCCTCGGGCCGGTCCAGACGTACCTTGGGAACCGCGACGTGGTCACGTTCTACCCGGTGAGCGACGTCGGGACGTACACGGTGATCACACGGATCACCACCCCGGGCGGCCGCATCCTCGCGCTCGACCGCGCGACGTTCACCGTCAGCGCCTAGTCGGCGCCCCGGCTTCGCCGTCGAGCCACGGCGCCAGGTCCTCGGGGACCGCCGGTACGGGTTCGGCCCACACCTCGAGGCCCTCCTCGCCCAGGCGCCGCGGACGGTGGCCTCGGCCGTCATCAGGCCGGACCGCAGGTCCATCCCGTGGGCCAGGCGGTTCCACCGCTCGCCGTCCCCGCCCACGCCCATCGCGCCGGATGCCTCGGTGAGCCCCGCCAGCTCCTCCAAGCAGACCAGCAGCCCGGCCTCGGTCCGGACCACGCCGCACCGCTCCCACATCAGCGACCGCAGCGTGTCCTGGAGCTCCTTCGGAGACCCCTCGCCCGCCGCGAGCAGCGCGTCGAGCTCCCCGGCCGCGTCGGCGACGGCACCCGCCGCCTGGCCGCCACCGACGCCGGCCCCGCCCTGCCCGGCGATCCGCGCGGCCTCGGTCCCCGCCCGCCGCCCGAAGACCAGGATGTCGACCAGCGAGTTCCCCCCCAACCGGTTCGCCCCGTGCAGGCCCGAGGCGCATTCGCCGGCGGCGAACAATCCCGGCACCGTCGTGGTGTGCGTCTCCGGCTCCACGGCGATCCCGCCCATCGAGTAGTGGGCCGTGGGGGCGACCTCCATCGGCTCCTTCGAGATGTCCACGCCCTGGAACGCGAGCAGCTGCCGGTACATCTTCGGCAGGCGCTCCTGGATGTGGTCCAGGCCGCGGTGCGAGACGTCCAGGAACACCCCGCCGTGCGGCCCGCCCCGGCCCTCCAGGATCTCGGTGTAGTTGGCGAGCGCCACCCGGTCCCGGGTGGACAGCTCCATCCGCTCGGGGTCGTAGCGGGCCATGAACCGCTCGCCGAGCGCGTTCGTCAGGATGCCGCCCTCGCCGCGGACGGCTTCGGTGACCAGCGTCCCGGCGATGTCCTCGGGCGCCACCAGGCCCGTGGGATGGAACTGCACCAGCTCCATGTCCATCAGCTCGGCCCCGGCGGACAGGGCCAGGGCGATCCCTTCGCCCCAGTTCTCGTCGGTCCGCGAGGTGTTCGGGTGCCAGAGCGAGGTGTGCCCGCCGGTCCCGAGCACCACCGCGTCGGCCAGGAACGCCGTCTGCTCCCCGGTCCGCAGGTCGAACCCGAACGCCCCGGCGCACCGTCCGTCCTCGACCAGGAGCCGGGTGACGTGGGTGTGTTCGACGAAGGGGACCCCCAGCGCCTCGGCCCGCCGCACCAGCGCCTCGATGATGTCCCGGCCGGTGTGGTCGCCCGCGTAGCAGGTCCGTCGGTAGCGGTGCGCGCCGAAGTACCGCTGGTCGAGCTTCCCGTCGGGCGTGCGGGCGAATGCGCATCCCCAGTCGACCAGCTCCTGGATGGCGGCGGGAGCCTCCCGGGTCAGGATCTCCGCCACCGCGGGATGGGCGAGCCCGTAGCTCTCCCGGACGGTGTCGGCGAAGTGCTGCTGCCACGAGTCCTCGGGGTCCACGGTCCCGAGCGCCGCGTTGATCCCACCGGCCGCCATCACGGTGTGCGCGTCGGCGCGGCCGCGCTTGCCGACCACCAGCACGTCCGCGCCGGACTCCACCGCCGCGATCGCCGCGCGCAGTCCGGCGCCGCCCGTCCCGATCACGAGGACCCGGGCGCGCCGGGTCAGGACGTCCGCTGCCACGGAGGCAGCCTATCCGCTACGGGCAGGCCGCCTGGGCCGAGTTCGGGTTGACCATGCACGCCGACTCGTCGATGGCCTCGAACTGGGAGGCGGGGACGGTCTTCAGCTGGTCGAGGAGGCTGTTCGACCAGCCGCTGTCCTCGGTGCCCTGGAAGTACCAGTTCGAACCGTTGTCGGCCAGGATCAGGCCGTACGTCTTCATGGCCTTCAGGATGACCTTCGCGTTCCTGCTGAAGCCCTTCAGGCTGAAGCTCGACTTCAACCGGAACCGCGCGCCCATCGGCGGGTAGTTCGGGTTGCACGTGCCCGCGTCGTGCCGGGCCGGCCAGATGTGGGTGCAGTCGGTGAGGTCAGCAGTGAACCGGATGGCGTGCCCGATGAACCCGGCCTGGACCTCGTCGAGCCGTACGAGGCCGGGGAAGATCGGCAGGCCGGCGGCGTCCGCCGACGTCCATCCGTCCGTGCGGAGCGCGTTCGAACCCAGGTCGAAGATCGCCCCGCTCCCCGCCTTCGGGCTCCCGCCGTTCCAGTTCGCGGCGAACAGCTCGTACAGCACGCACGTGTCCTTGTTGATCATCAGCGCGTGACGGTCCGACCCCTGCTCGATGGGGATGTCCGGGCCGAAGGGGTACGGGCCGGGGTCGCTCTCGCTCGCGTACTGGAACTTGATGTGGACGGTGGCGTGGGTGTCGTCGACCACGGCGAACGGCAAGCCGTACGGCGGCTTCCCGAAGTCCGGGTGGAGGTTCGTGCTGCCGGCGTTCATCGAAGCGAGCCACGCGCCGCTCTTGGGGTTCACCGGAAGCGTCGAGATGTCGGTGTTCCAGATGTTGTCGGCTGGGAACACGGTGCAGCCGGTGCCGGGGACCGGCGCGGCGGCGAGCCGACCTGCGCCGGCCGGGGCGGCGGAGGCGAACGCGGCCGACACGGTGCCGACAATCAGGGCCGCGGTCGCGACCCCGACGAACCGACGGGCCATGGACCGCGGACGTGACCGCTTGCGCGGTTCCATCGGGTTCGCAGCCATGGAGGCCTCCTCGGCGTGATGTCGAGATGTCCGGATCCGGAGCGTCCTTTGTGCCATGGGTCCCAGCACGAGTCAATCGGCCGGTCGGGGCTTCGCGACCTCGGCCGAACGGCGTACCGCTCGCGTGCGCCGGCCGTCAGGAGGTTCGGCGGTGGATCGCCGTCACGCCGGCCTGGTCCCGGGGCATGACCACGATCTCGTCGATGTTCACGTGCGACGGCCGCGTCACCGCCCAGGCGATGCAGTCGGCGACATCCTCACCGGTGAGGGGGGTGATGCCCTCGTAGACCTTGCTCGCGCGCTCGACGTCGCCGGAGAACCGGACAACGGCGAACTCGGTCTCGACCAGCCCCGGGTCGATCTCCGTCACGCGGATCGGCTTGCCGAGCACCTCGAGCCGCAGCGTCTTCGTCAGCACCCGTTCGGCGTGCTTCGCGGACGTGTAGCCCGCGCCGCTCTCGTACGTGGCGAACCCGGCGATGCTCCCGACCACCACGACGTGCCCGTCGCCGGAGGCCTCCAGCGCCGGCAGGAACGCCTTCGTCACCCGGACGGTCCCCAGGAAGTTCAGCTCGTACATCCGCCGCCAGGCGTCCTCGTCGGCTTCCGCGATGGTCTCCCTGCCGAACGCCCCGCCCGCGTTGTTCACCAGCACCCGGACGTCGGGGACCTGGGATGCGAACGCGGCCACCGAACCCGGATCCGTCACGTCCAGCGGCAGCGCCCGGGCCGAGCCGCCCTCACGCTCGATGGAGCCAGCGACCTTCTCCAGGCGGTCGAGCCGCCGGGCTCCCAGGACCACGGCGAACCCTTCGGCGGCGAGCGATCGGGCGGTCGCCGCGCCGATCCCGGAGGAGGCCCCGGTGACGATCGCCGTGCCTCTCTCGGCGAGTGACATGCTCGCCAGCCTACCCGGAACGATGCGAGCGGTGCCCCTCACCCGTCCGGCGGACGCGCAGCCGGCCTTCGATCCAGGACGCCGCCAGGAACACCGGGACCGCGACGACGTACGCCAGGAACGCGCCCCCCGTGACCGCCTGCACCAGGAACGACGCGTGCTGCCCGCCCAGCACGAAGTAGAAGACGACGTCGATCGCCAGGAACACCGCGTACCCGGCCGTCGCCGTGACCAGCACGAACCGCGCCAGCGGGACGAGACCCGCCGCACCGTTCGGCGGAGCATCCCCGGCGTCCGGGAGCGCCGGTCGCCGGCCCCGGCGGACCCGGAACGCCAGCATCAGCAGGAATCCGACGTACGTGAGCGCGAGCGGCGTGACGTCCTGCCGGATCAGCGCCTGTCCCGAGAGCGTGTGCGCCAGCACCACCAGCACCACCGTCATCGCCGCAGGAAGAACTGCCATCCCCGGACGAACAGGTGCCACCCCAGCCACAGCCACAGGCTGAACAGGATCCATCGCCCGGCGACCGGCCGGGTGACGGCGCGGAGCATGTCACTGATCGTCGGCCACCGGTCGTGATCGTTCACCACCCCCAGGCCTTCCCATGCCACGAAGGCGCCGATGATCACCGCCCACCCGATCACGCCCACCGTCGACACGCCCCCTCTCCCGGAACCCCTCGCGGACCGTCGCATGACCCTCACACGCTCCGTGCAGCGAGCGCCGTCAGCCGCTCGCGTTCGAACCGCCGGATGTGCTCCGCCCCGCCGAACACCAGCACCGCGAGGCCGAGACCCGCCCCGACCCCGGCCGCCAGCGCCAGCCCGCCCGGGATCCCCAGTCGGCCGGGCTCGCCGAGCCACGCGAACAGCACGCTCCCCGAGGCCGCGGCGAACTCGTTCAGCCCCATGACCGCGCCGTAGACCCGGCCCCGTACCGCGTCCGGCAGCGCCTCCGCGATGGTCGCGCTCATCGGGATCCCGGTTCCCGCGTCGGTCAGGCCCGAGACGAGCGCGATCGGGAGCAGGAACCCCAGCGCCGGCGAGAACACCGCCAGGCAGAACGCCGCCATCCCGATGACCGCCAGGTACGTCCACGGCGTCCGCGGGTGATGGTCGTCCCGTGCCCCGATCGCCAGGCTGGCCAGGACGGTCCCCAGGCCGGCCACGGAGAGCACCAGCCCGAACTCACCGCCCGGTCGGTGCAGGACGTCTCGCACGTACACCACCAGCAGCGCCGTCACGCCCGCCCCGCCGAAGTACATCCCCGCGTTCATCACCGAGTACGTCCGCACGGCCGGCACGCGCACGATCGCCCGCCCCCCGTCGCGGAGCTCCTCCAGCACGGGGTGCTCCGACGGCGGCGGCCGGCCCCTGGTGGGGATCGTCAGGATGAACGCCGCGGACAGCACGAACGACGCCGCGTCGACGAAGAACGCGTTCCTCGGGCCCAGCGCCAAGACGATCAACCCGCCGAACGCCGGGCCCAGCGTGTGCAGGACCTGGTGGGTGGTCTCGGTCACCACCAGCGCCGGGACCAGCCGTTCGCCGGCCGCGATCTGCGCGAGCATCGCCCCCCGCGCCGGCCGGAACATCGGCCCGAACGACGAGGACGCCAGCGCGATGGCGTAGGCCTGCCACGCCGCGTGGGTGAACGGCAGGGCCGCCACCAGCGCCGCCCGGATCAGGTTGCTCCCGATCATCAGCCTGCGCCGGTCCACCCGGTCGGCCAGCACGCCGCCGAACGGCCCGATGGTGAACCACGGGATCGACCGCAGCGCGAGTGCGATCCCCACGGCCAGCGCGCTCCCGGTCAGCTTGTTCACGTACACGGCCAGCGCGATGAACGTGACGAAGTTCCCCGCGTCCGAGATCCAGTCGGCGAACCATAACGCTCGGAGCTCCGAGCCGGAGAAGTCGAACGCGTCCAGCATGTCGGAGGCCACCCGATCCCGCGCCGCCAGGGGCGGGAGCCCCCAGATCCGTTCGATCATCTTGAGCACCGACGAGAACTCGAAGACCGTGTGGTCGACGAAGCCCGCCCTCGACCACGGCGAGATGATCAGCGCGGGGACCCTGGGCCCCAGACCGTACAGGTCGACATGCGGGGGGGCCACGTGATCGTAGAAGCCGCCGAAGTCGTCCCACGTCAGCACGATCGCCGTGCTCTTCCACTCCGGGCTCCGCATCACGGCGTCGATCACCCGCACGGTCCAGTTCTCTCCTTCGCACACCGAGGAGGGAGGGTGTTCGGACAGCCCGACGTACGGCACCAGCCACGACACCGAGGGGAGCCGCCCGGCGAGGGCGTCGGGGACGAATTGCGCGTCCGAGACCTCGTGCGAACGGAGCGGACCGTGCCAGATGTGCTCGATCTGCCGGAGGGGCTGCGCGTACGGGTTGTGGCCCCGGTAGTCCATCCACGAGATCCCGTGGGCCGACAGCTCGTCGGGGAGCACCGGGATGTTGATGCACGGCCATCGGGTGATCCAGTAGCGGGTGAGCCGGCCGACCTCGAAATAGTGCTCCTCCATCTGGAACGCCGTGGCCTGCTGGGCCGGCGTGAGCTTCCGGAACGAGTAGGCCCGCTCCGCCGGGTCGTCGCAGTACTCACGGTCGAGCCCGGTGCCGAACTGCCCGGGGCGCTCGTGGTCCACGAACCGGTCGGAGGTCGCGGCGAACGTCCAGAGGTGCTCGGGGCCGCTGGGCCCGTAGATCGACGAGAAGAAATGGTCGGCCAGCGCGTAGTGGGTGGCGTACGCCCAGTAGGCGGGGATCTGGTCGCGGTGGTACTGGACGTAGGACTGCAACTTCGTCCCGTTCCACATCGTGTTGAAGCAGTCCATCTTCCCGCCGTCCATCGAATGCAGCGCCGGGAGGAAGTGGTGCTCCACGTCGGGCGTCTGGTCCTTCGCCCGCACCAGCGGGACCGTCTGGCCGTCGCAGGTCCTGCCGTTGGTCGCGCCGTCCGCCCCGGGGAAGGTCCCGAAGTACGTGTCGAACGTCCGGTTCTCCTTGACGATGAACACGACGTGCTTGATCTTCTGCCGGGCCTCCGCCAGCGTGGCCGTGTCGGCCAGCGTGGGCGATGGGAGCGGCGGATAGCCGGCTCCGGTCGCCGAGCCGGCGCCCGCCGATGCCGAAGGGCTCGAGGTCGCCGTCCCGGGCGATGCCCGGCCGGTCGAACCGGCCCGGTGCGCGGCGGCGGTGGCCGCGGCCGATCCATGGCAGGCCGCGGCCAGGAGACCCATCGACACCAGCGCCGCCCCGCCCCGGCGCGGGCTCACCCGGGCGGAGCCTTCGAGATGACGTCCTCGGCGAACCGCTCCAGCCCGCTCCTCAGGCCGTCGGGTTCGAACGCCGGCGGCCGGATCACCATGCGAGCGACCCCGAGGTCCGCGTAGCGGCCGACGGTCTCAGCGTCCTTCGCCCCGCCGCAGGTGATCTCGATCGAGTCCGGATCCCGGCCGGCT
>WNGK01011625.1_pt1 | contig 15722 bp, 14 predicted proteins | sample 5400601 | NCBI WGS metagenome assembly WNGK01 (sample SAMN13153376, study PRJNA577476) | soil metagenome | isolation source: 60 cm soil or saprolite under Garry oak tree replicate 1 | place: USA:California | collected 2016-06-15
TCAACACGCGCACGTCCGGGCCGAACCCATGGGCCAACTTTGCGGTTGCGCGAGCCAAATACGCTCTGTGGAGCGGGTCGTACCTCGGAGTGATGGGAATTGACAAGAGGTCGGGGAATTCCGCGGACAGCTTCAGCCAATCGAGCGGAGCAGACACCAGGCTCGTATTTTTGCGCAATCTGGTTTTGAATGGCTACGCTGCGCAGACTCGAACGCAAGGGTACAGCTCCGGGCAGACCAATCTAGGCGCCGGAGTCAGCTACGAAACGAACTGGTTTGAGGGCCTTTACCAACATCGAAAAGTGGGGCCGAACTTTAATCCGGAAGTGGGGTTCGTTGAACGGACGGATTGTATCTGTGACTTCATGGATGCAACCCTGAAACCGAGGCCCAGGATCCGAGGGCTTCGCGAACTGAATTTTGAAGGCTTTCTCTTCCATGCTCCCGATACTCATCGCGTCTTGCAAACGCAGGAATGGCAGGGCTCGTTTCGAGCCGAGTTCAATAACGGATCGTATACCGATGACGATATCGTGAACGTCTTCACGCAGAAGCTGACGGAACCGTTCAATATCTATAAAGATGTCTTCCTTCCCGTTGGCGACTATCACTGGACGCGTCATCAACTGACCTATGGCTCTCCGCAGGATCGCCGGCTCGCGGTCAACTTCTTCGAGCGATTTGGGACGTACTATAGTGGCCGGCTGAATGAGGCGCGAGTCCGGAGTACGTATCGGGCCAACGAGCGGCTATCCTTCAATTTCGCTCAGCAATGGAATCGCTTTAGGCTCCCGGTGCAGGGAGGAGATTTTTCGGTGCTTGTCGGGAGCCTGCAAACGAATTATTCGTTTTCGAGATTCCTGACACTTTCAGCACTCGCTCAGATGAATACGGCCAATCGACAAGCGGTGAACGCCAATATCCGGCTGCGGTGGAATTACCGGCCTGACAGTGACCTCTATGTGATCTACACCGCCGGACAGGCATTCGCTAGCCTGGTCTCGACGAATCCGCCTCAATACTATGAGAACCGCCTGGCGATCAAGTTCACGTACTCGTGGCGGCCGTGAGATTCCTGACCTTGAGAGATATCCCTGAGGAGGATCAAGACAAGAGGATTGCGCCGAACATGCAAATCAAGAGCCAACCCTTATTTGCATTCGCGATACTAATGTTGTAACGTGTGCGTGTAATGAGTATTACAAGACAAAGCAGTGCCGACATCGCCTGATTGTTCACGTTGTATCCGCGCTGAGTCAGCAGCTCGACTACCTGTGAAGCGTCGACCGGATTCTTGCTGGCCGCGTGCAGCACATATAGCTGGATAAATACATCAAACAGGCTTTCGGCTGCCGCCGGTCCCCGCTGAGGGCTGTGACTCATAGAGGTATGCCTCCACTCTTATGTGAGTTGCGCGTATCGGCTGGCACTGGCACTGTCCCTGGGCGACCGGAATCGGTCCTGACGTTCAACGATTCCTCCGGCGGTCTGAGACGACGGAATGACACAAACAGTGCAATGTCGTAGATGATCTTCAGCGAGCTACCGATGAAGATCGGCGCTGCAAGAGATATTGTGCGCATGAATACTCCTGAGAACGACGACGATGCAGCCCAGCCCACGTTTCGCGCCACATTCGCGATGGCGGCAGCGAAGGTCCGTTCTTCAGCGCGAACCACGGCTGCTGAGTAGGACTGGCGAGTCGGAACATCCATCTCCACCAACGCCTCGCGGCAAAGCAACAGGAACGCGGCAACGGGGAACGAAGGTGCAAAAGGTACAGCCATCAGAATTAGGCTGGAAGGCAGATGCGTGAAAACCATCGTGTTTACCAGCCCAATCCGACGCGAGAGCCACGCGGCCCCAAGATGAGACATCGCGTTCAGAACATGTATGACAGCGAATAGCACTCCGAGGCTCTGCTCCGGAACACCGAAACGTCGAAAGAACCAGTACGAGATTAACGCGTCAGCCAGGAATCCTCCGCCAAATGCATCGAGCGAGAACAGAGCGGCCAGCTTTGAAATCACACGCTTCGTCTCGGGCGACACTCGATGCGCCTTGAGATTGCGATCCGCCGTTGCTTCAGCCGAGCGCGAGAGAAGGAGATAGGCTGCGAGGCTGGCGATCCCAAGAGAGCCCAATCCGCAGAGCACGTATCGATAGCCTGCGAGAAGATCTACACCGAACCAATGGCTGAGCAGAGCTGGAACTACGGCAAGGAGTGAGCCTACCGCCAAGCCGGTATCGAGCACAACGTTGTATCAGGCAAGAGTCCACGTTCGCCTTCGATCATCTACCAGACCGGGAATGATCGCCTGTTCGATGGCGAATGCGGCCGAACGGTCCGAACCCATGGCGTTCAACATGCCGACAAAAGACAAGGCGAGCAGGGGCACGAAGCCGGGGCGCCAAGCCAACGCAAACGCAGGTACCGCGGCCAGAGCCGATAGCAGGGCAAGCGATCGACGCCTTCCCCATCGGTCAACATACAGCGCCGATAGCGAAGTCGCGACAGCAGCGCCGGCTAATCCCACCCCGATAACGAACCCGATCTGCATTGAGTTCAGGCCGTCCCGGTACAACAACACCGCCAAAACCACCCCGATGAAGCCCACTGTCAGAGCGCGCACAAATCCTGCAGCGATGATCAGTGGCAGATCGCGTTTGGCGGCAGTTGGCAAAATTCACGCCTTCATGTTGAGTGGCACATAGGATAGCGCCGATCTCATTTCAAGATCGGGAGTCCGAAGATCAACAGCCCAACCGCACCGGATGCAAGGACAATGATCGGTTCCGGAATCTTCCATCGCCATAGCGTCATGGCTGTGAGAGCAAAGATGATTATGGTGGGAATGTCGTGAATCGAGTGACGTCCGATGATCACGATCGCGCCTGCAATGGCACCGGTCGCTGCTGCTGTCACACCCTTGACGAATGCCTGTACGCTCAAACTCGTCGAGAGACGCCGGTAAAAGGGGGCGCACACCGTGACCAACAGATAAACCGGCAAGAAGACTCCGATGGCCGCCAGCACGGCTCCCGGGAGTCCATCTGCAAGATATCCGATAAAAGCGACAGTGATAACGACTGGACCTGGCGTGATCATCGCCACGGCAATAGCATCGAGGAACTGGCGCTCATTCAACCAGTGGTGTGTATCAACCACTCCACCGTGGAGAAATGGAACGATCGCCAAGCCGCTTCCGAACACGAATAGGCTCGACTTGAGAAAGAACGTGAGAATCTCGAAATGTTTCGTCCCAATCCATGTGAACGACGCGAAGATCGGAGGTGTAATGCAGAGTGCGATGCGCCTTTTCTGATACTGCGCCTTGAGGGCAACAGCAAAGAACCCTCCCAGCAGAAACAGCCAGAAGATTTCCCGTCCGGTCACTGCGGTTGAAACGCAGAGCACTGCGGCAATGCTCCACAATACCGGGTCTCTCTTCAGCGTGGATTTTCCCAGCTTCGTCGCGGATCGGAGAATGATTGCGACCACAGCCGCCCCAATACCATAGAAGACCGCCTGGAGCTGGGGAAGCCCATCGAAGCGCACATAGAGTGCTGAGATCGCAAGGACCATCAAGGAAGAAGGGAGGATAAACACAAACCCGACCAGCGTTGCGCCCGGAATACCGGCTTTGACGTAGCCCAAGTACATGGCCAGCTGAGCCGCCAGAGGGCCAGGCGCCAGTTGCGCGAGAGCCAGACCCTCGAGGTAGTCGTCCTGGCTGATCCAGTTCCGATCTCGTACAAGATCACTCTCCATGCGACTGGCAAGCGCGATTGGCCCGCCGAATCCGAACGTGCCGAGTCGCAAAAAATAGAGGAGAAATCGAGCGAAAGACGTCTCGCGCGAAGATTCGAAACGTGATGAGTGTGCTTTTCAACCACGGCTTGCGCCATGAACTCATCTATCGGAACCCTGTGCAGTGGGTGCGTCAAAGCGCCAAACGGAAGAAGATCCCAGCGGTATTGGAAATAAAAGAAGTCAGATCGTTGCTCGGTGCCCTCGCTATGCGCGAGCGGACCATGGTCCTGGTCGATGTCGTTACAGGACTGAGGGCAAGCGAACTGTTCGGACTCAAGTGGGTCGATATCGACTTCGCCAAGAACGAGGTCAGCGTGACGCGCTCTGTCGTCATGCAAGTCGTCGGCTCCTGCAAGACGGAGGCGTCGCAGAAATCGGTTCCGCTCGATCCGGTTCTCGCGCGAACTCTCCGCACGTGGCAGGACCACACGAAGTACAAAGGCGCGGGCGACTGGGTCTTCGCCAGTCCGTTCAGCAAAGGCCGAAAGCCGTACTGGGGGCAGTCGATTATGAGCAATCAAATTCGCAAGGTTGCGCGCGAGGCGGGAATCACGAAGAAAATCGGCTGGCACACGTTCCGCCACACCTGCGCAACACTGTTGCGGACGAGCGGCGCTGACGTCAAAGTTGTTCAGGAACTACTTCGCCATGCCTCCTGCCGCGTCACGCTCGATACCTACACCCAGGCTGTTACCGAACAGAAGCGAGCCGCGCAAAGCAAGATCGCCGGTATGGTGCGCGGACGGTAGACGACTCAGCGTACACATCGACTACTGATCCTCAATGTCATGATTTCGAGGTTTTTTACCGGAGTCTTGACGCGGCGAAGGAGGGAATAGACTGGTAAAAGTTGTGCCTTTTTGTGCCTACGAAGTTTCGGCGAAACTGCCCGTATCTCGCTGATTCTTTATTGGCGTCCCCGACGGGATTTGAACCCGTGTTATCGCCGTGAAAGGGCGGTGTCCTAGGCCGGGCTAGACGACGGGGACATTGGGATTAGGGCGGAAGGCTCCAGCTCTCGGCTGAACTCGATTCCCAATTGCCGCAAAAAAAGCGGCACGTCGGCCGGAATCACCCCTTTTGAAGGCTAACAACTCAGGCCGTGTATGTCAAAGCGGCCCAATCGCGTTCGGGAGCCGCAGCCGATCGAATTTGGGGTCCGCAGACCTAACCCCAAAAACCAGATCGAATCCGACAGCAAACTCAATCCGGAATGGGACTTTGACACTGGAAAACCAGACCTATTTTGCAGTGAAACGCTAACAGGACCTCGATGGGTGTGGCGCTCGTGCGCGGGACCGTGCCGGATTTGCATGTACGTCATCCGGCAAAGCGAGAGTCCAGCTTGCAACGCCGGGTGATCCGGCTGGCAACGTCTCACGGCAGAAAAGCGAAATATTTGCGACAATGGAGCGGTTTCAGTAATCAGACTTTCAGGATCGGCTAAATCAATCTTTTCGAGCGGCATCCGCCGCTGTCCGGGAGCACCAGCAAGTGAGGGTAACCCTTTGAAATGGAATTCGGGAGTGGTCGGTTGTGTCGTGGTGGGACTGGCGGCGGTTGGTTGCCAGAACGCTGGCGCCGGTTCCGCAGAGCAGTGAATACGTTGCCACCATCAAGTCGCGCCGCTCCGCTACGCTGCAGCCGCAGGTGGATGGGCGGCTCACGGAGATCGATGTGCGATCGGGCGACCATGTGAAGGCGGGTCAGTTGATGATGGCCATCGATCCGCTGCACCAGAAGGCTTCAGTGGATGCGCAACTGGCAACTGAGCGGCAGAAGAAGGCGGTTTTTGACTACAACACTTTGCAGATCGAACGCCAGAGAAAGCTGTTTGACGAGGGCATTATCAGCCGCGACGTTTTCCAGCAGGCGCAGCAGGCCTATGACAATTCCAAAGCCGACTATGAGTCGGCAGTGGCGTCGCGCAAGGCCCAGGAAGAGCAGTTGGCCTACTATACGATCAAGGCGCCTTTCGACGGCATAGTCGGCGATGTTCCTGTGCACGTGGGAGACTATGTTTCGGCATCAACGGTGCTGACGACCCTCGACGAGAACAAGGACCTCGAGGTCTACATTTATGTGCCGACGGAGCGCGAGTCGCAGCTGAAGCCGGGGCTGGAAGTAGACCTGACGGACACTTCGGGCAAGCTGCTGGAGAAGACAAAGATCGATTTCCTTTCCCCTCAAGTGGATAACACGCTGCAGGGGATCCTCGTGAAGGCGCCGGTGCACCTGAGCCTCGAGATCCTGCGTAATGCCCAACTGGTGAAGGCGCGGATCGTGTGGAGCACGGCTCCAATGGCAGTTGTTCCAGTGCTTGCGGTGTGCGGCCCAGACCCCGGTCACGCTGGGCGATACGGTTGGCAACACGTACTCCGTGACTTCAGGACTGAATGCAGGCGACCGCGTGATTGTGTCGAGCACTCAATTCCTGGTGAATAACATGCCGGTGATGCCGCTGGGCGCTTGACGCGCCCTGGCTGAAGCGATTCTCGGCTCCGCATCGGGCAGGCGATCGTCCGGGACTGCCCCTGCTGCGAACGTAGGGAAGGAAGGCTTACCTTGTTTGTTGATTTCTTTATCCACCGGCCGGTCTTTGCCACGGTTTGCGCGCTGTTGATTATCCTGGCGGGCGCGGTCTGTATCCCCACCCTTCCGGTTTCGCTCTATCCGCAACTCACTCCGCCGCAGGTGTCGGTGGCCACCAACTATGTTGGCGCCAACGCTGACACCGTAGAGAAGGCGGTGACGATTCCGCTGGAGGAGGCGATCAATGGCGTGCCAGGCATGCGCTACATTACCTCCTCGAGCACCAACAGCGGCACGAGCAGCATCGGTGTTACCTTCGACACGGGGTACAGCCTCGACATCGCCGCCGTCGACGTACAGAACCGCGTGGCCAGCGTTCAAGGCCGGCTGCCTTCGGCGGTGAATCAAACCGGCATCAGTATCACCAAAGTCAGCAACAATTTCGTTTTTGCCGCCGGGTTTTTCACGCGCGACGCGCGATACTCCAATGAATTTATCTCGAACTACCTTGATGTTTACGTGAAGGACGCCATCAAGCGCGTCAACGGGGTTGGCGATGTCATCATCTTCGGCGAGCGCAAGTACGCCATGCGAATCTGGCTCGATCCAGTCCGGCTTGCCACACGCAACCTAACCGCGACCGACGTTGTAAACGCTCTCGTCGAGCAGAACGTCGAGATCCCTGCGGGCCAGCTCGGCCAGCCGCCGGCCAACTCCAACCAGGCGTTCCAGATTCCGGTCCGTGTTGTTGGACGGCTCACCGATCCCGCTCAGTTCGACAACATTATCCTCAAGAGAAGCGCGAATGGGCTGGTACAGCTCAAGGACGTTGGCCACGCCGTGGTGGGCGCTGAGGACTACAGCTCGGTCCTCAAATACAACGGCCAGGTTGCCATGGGCATTGGCATTCAGCAGCTCTCCACAGCCAACTCCCTTACAGTTGATGCGCAAGCCAAGGCGGCGTTGAAAGAGCTTTCCAAGAGTTTTCCGCCTGGACTTGAGTACGCGATTGCCTTCGACTCCACGACGGTGGTCGGTGATTCCATCCGCGAAGTCATGGTTACGCTCGTTGAAGCGATCGTGATCGTGATCGTAGTGATCTTCCTCTTCCTTCTCGACTGGCGCGCCACCATCATTCCGGCCGTCACCATCCCGGTGTCGCTGATCGGCACGTTTGCGTTCACAAAGATTTTCGGCTTTTCAATCAACTCCCTCACGTTATTCGGAATCACGCTGGCAACAGGACTGGTGGTGGACGATGCGATCGTGGTGATCGAGAACGTGCAACGCCACATCTCCATGGAGCACTCGGATCCGCATGAGGCGACATCGCGCGCGATGGGCGAAGTAACCAGCGCCGTGATCGCGACGTCGCTCGTGCTGATCGCCGTCTTCGTGCCGGTCTCGTTCTTCCCCGGCACCACCGGCATTCTTTATCGACAGTTCTCGCTCACCATCGCGTTCTCAATCGCCATCTCGGCGTTCAACGCACTCACTCTTTCGCCCGCACTGTCGGCACTTTTTTTACGCGGCGAGGAAGAGCGCCCGCACCAGCTGGACTTCCTGCACATCCGGCCGCTCTCGTGGGCGTTTGCGGCTTTCGTTCATGGCGCCGATGCCACAGTGTCGTGGATGAGCCGCACATACGCGAAGTCGATTCACTTGGTCCTTCGCATCCGCTATGTGCTACTGGTGCTGTTCTTCGCGGGACTCGCGGCCACGGGCTGGATTTATACGCGCGTGCCCACCGGCTTCATTCCCCAGGAGGATCAGGGCTACTTTATTGCGATCGTGCAGGCTCCTCCCGGATCGTCGCTGGAATACACCGGAGCCCTGGCAGACCGTGCGACCGCAATCATCGCGCAGGACCCGGACATTCTCGGCGCGTTTTCCGTGATGGGATTCAGTTTCAGTGGCGGTGCGTCAAATGCGGGCCTGATGTTTATCGCCTCCAAGCCCGCCGATCAGCGCCGCGGCAAGGGCCACACCGCAACGGAGATTGCGGGGCGGATTTCGCCGAAGCTGCAGATGTTGATGTTTCAACCCAATGGCGGCCTGGTGGCGATGTTCCAGCCGCCCGCCGTGCAGGGCGTGGGCAGTTTTGGCGGCTTCCAGTTTGAGCTCCAGGACCAGGGTAGGAACACGATCGGCGATCTCGATCGCGTGGCCCATCAGATTGTAGGCGCCAGCAACGCGCGCAAGGATCTTACCGGCCTGATCACCACCTTCTCGGCCAACGATCCCCAGGTGTTGGTGACGATCGATCGCGAGAAGGCGAAGGCGATGAACATTCCGCTCTCGCAAATCACCACAACGCTGGGCGTCTTCATGGGATCGCAATATGTGAATGACTTCGACTTCAACAATCGCACCTACCGCGTGTTTGTCCAGGCCGACCAGTCGTTCCGCATGACGGCCAGGGACCTGCACAATTTCTACGTGCGCTCCGATTCGGGGCAGATGGTGCCGCTCGACAATCTTGTCACGGTGGCGAACAGCGCCGGGCCCCCGGTTATCAATCACTACAATCTGTTCCGTTCTGTCGAGATCGACGGTTCGCCCGCGCCGGGATACAGCTCCGGCCAGGGCATTGCGGGAATGGAGGAGTTGGCGAAACAGAGGATGATGCCGGGCATGGCTTACCAATGGACTGGCCTGACGCTCGATGAGATTGAATCCAGCGGCAAGGCGCTGATTATCTTCGGCCTCGGCATCCTGGTCGTCTATCTGACGCTATCCGCGCAATACGAGAGCTTCGCGCTGCCCTTCATCATTCTGCTCGCGGTGCCAATGGCAGTGCTGGGCGCGCTGGGAGCGATCTTTCTGCGCGGCATGTCGAACGACGTGTATTGCCAGATCGGACTGGTGATGCTGATCGGCCTGTCGGCGAAGAACTCGATTCTGATCGTGGAGTTTGCAGAGCAGTTGCGGCGCAAGGGCCGTTCCATTTCGGAAGCTGCCATTGAAGCTGCCGAGCTGCGGCTGCGGCCCATTCTGATGACATCGTTCGCCTTCATCCTGGGTATTCTGCCACTCGTGTTTGCGACGGGCGCCGGCGCGCTCGGACGCCGTTCGGTGGGAACCACCATCGTCGGCGGCATGCTGTTTTCAACTGTGCTGAACCTGTTCTTCATCCCCACGCTCTACGTAATTCTGAGTACTATCCTATGGAGGCTTTCGGGGAAGAAGGCTCCGGTTCTCGAGCACGCGGAGTCGGTGCATTGATTACTGCTTGTCCCGATGCGCGATGAGGTACTCCCGAATGCGGCCATACACCTCACTCGGGACAACACCTTCATCGAGCAGATCCTGCTTGCTGTGATAGGGCCTAAAGCGCAGGATGCGCAACGCCCAACTCCGCTTGAGCCCCGGGATCTTGAGCAGTTCTTCCAAAGTGGCGTGATTGATGTCGACGCGTGATTCCGGCGGTACCCGGTTAGCAACGGGCGAGCCGGCGGAGTAATCGCGATCAGCCTGCGACCAGCAGATGCTGGCCGTGCACGAGAATGCGAAGCCCAGCACCAGAGCTCTTGCTATCTTGCCCACGCGCCATTCTCCTGCGTTCGCGGTTTCTTTGCAAGCCTGCGCTACCGATGATGGCGCTGAAACATTTCATCCGGATTTCGATTCTCTCCGGGCGCTCACCTGTGACAATAAGGTATGGAGAACTCCCCGCTTCCTCCCCGCGGCAAACCTGACGAGCCCCGCATCGGGCAAGTGGCACTGATCTCTCTTGTGGCACTGGCGACCCTGCTGGTGCTGTGCCTGGTGTTCGCCTGGACCACTCGCGACGCGATGCAGCACCTGCCCTCGACAGCGAGCGCCGGAAAAACGACGGCGACGAATGCGCGTAACACTCTCGTTGACCAGGGCCCATGGCAGACCGCCGAGGCGCTCGCTCCCCTGGCGGTGACGGCCGAGGAGAACCAGCTCGCGAGCGAGGCCGAACGCCTGGCCGATCACGAGGTGGATCAAGCCTTTGCTGCTGCGCTGCGGGAAGCGACGATGCAGGCACAACACCGCACGCTTGCTGGCGAGGCATTGACGCTTTCACAAAAGGTGGACCAGCTTCAGCAGCTGGTCGTTCAGGATCAAGCGGTCGTGCAGCAACTTGTTGCGCAGGGAAAAGCAGGCGCACCGAACCAGCCCGTAGATGATTCCGACCTGGAGATCGCCAAGGCGCAGCTTCAACTCGACTCTGATGAACTGGCCGACGCAAACGGCGATCTCGATCGTGCTGCAGGCGATCAGCGCTCGCAGATTCAAAGCGAATTGAATGCGCACGAAGCGGCAATGAAAAAGTACGATAGCGAGCAAGGCGGCGATGGCCAGATTGCCGTCCTCTCGGCGGCTCATTATGGAACGCTGGCGGGACGCCTGGGTGCTTGGAATCGCCAGAACTCGCGTCTTCAGTTGATTGAACAGGCTGCGCAACGGGCGCTTGACGATGCACGCCGGTTCACTGAACGGCACAATGCGCTCGAAGCGCAGGCCAACACAAACACACAGGCGGCTGCCAACATCCAGGACCACAATGCCCGGCTGGCCAGCATGAAGGATCAAAGCGCGGAACGCCAGCTGCTGAGCATCTACGACGACCGCATTCAAACGGAACAGCGGCTGGCCATGGCATACCAGAAGTGGGCGACCCAAGTGCGGCTGCAGCATCGCATCCTGCTGCATTTGCTTTTGCAGTCGCTGGCTTGGATCCTCGTGATCCTCATCATGATGGTGGTTGGCGATGCGCTGGTGCGAAAACTCATGGAGTACCCGGTGCTGCTCGAACGAAGGCAGCGCCATACTCTGCGCGCGGTGCTGCAACTGGCTGTACAGGTCACCGGCATTCTGGCCATCCTTTTCATCATCTTCGGAGCGCCCCAGCAGACGTCCACAATTCTAGGCCTCACTACCGCGGCGTTGACTATCGCATTGCAGGACTTTGTTGTCGCGTTCTTCGGCTGGTTTGTGTTGATGGGCAAGAAGGGCATGCGCGTGGGCGACACCGTTGAGATTAACGGCGTAGGCGGCGAGGTGACCGAGATGGGGCTGATGTCCACAACCCTTCTCGAAACCGGCCCTCTGGCTACGAAGGGTTATCCCACCGGCCGGCGCATCACGTTCATGAACAGCTTCGCGATTCGCGGGCAATACTTCAACTTTTCAACCGCTGGGCAGTGGATGCTGGATCACTTTGAAGTCACCATCCCGGCCTCGGATGAGACGCACGTACTGGTTGAGCAGATTCTGAAAGCTGTGGAAGAAGAAACGACTGAAAATGCGAAACTTGCCGAGCAGGAATGGAAGCGATCGACGCGCACGGATCGGCTGAAGGGGATGCAGGCATCGCCGTCGGTGAATTTGCGCCCGTCCGGAACCAACTTTGATGTTGAAGTTCGGTTCGTAACCAGAGCCACCGAGCGCGAAGAAGCGCGCAATCGTCTGTACCGGCGGGTGATCGACGTGCTGCATCGGTCCAATGTCCCCGCCCCCGCCGGCGACCTCGCCCCCGGGACGGCTACACAGGGGTAGCTCCCAAAGCGGGTGGAGAGGAAATATTTGACACCGAGAGGGGCTTGCCCTTAACTTTTAAAGAAGATGCAGAGCCGCCGCCATCACGGTCATCACCACCATCATGGACACTCCATGCCGGCGGACTGCCATGGCCTGATCTAAACGGCCCGACAGATCGAGAAGCACCCAAGCCCGCCGGCGACCAAGCCGGCGGGCTTTTTCGTTGCACAAATTCAAAGCGAGAGAAGAAGGAACATGATCGATTTCGACAAGATGGATGGCCTGGCGCCCGGCATTGTGCAGGATGCGCGCACGGGTGAGGTGCTGATGCTGGGTTTCCTGAATCCCATCAGCTACGCGAAGACGCTGGAGACGGGCTTTGTGACGTTCTGGAGCCGCACGCGCCAGAAGCTGTGGATGAAAGGCGAGACCAGCGGCAATCGGCTACGCGTCGTCTCTGCCGCCACCGATTGCGACAACGACACGATCCTGTTTCGTGTAGAGGTGGAAGGCGACGGCCTGGTTTGCCATGAGGGAACGGTCAGTTGCTTCACGCGCCCCATCGATCTAATGACCGAGAGCCAGACTTCGGAGGCCTCCAATGGCTAACAAGCTTCGGCTCGGAATTCCCAAGGGCAGCCTGCAGGACGCGACGATTGCGTTGTTCAAGCGCGCAGGATGGAACATTTACGCCGATGGGCGATCCTACTTTCCTTCCATCGATGATGGTGAGATTGAATGCATGCTGATACGCGCGCAGGAGATGGCGCGATACGTCGATCATGGCGTTCTCGACGCCGGCCTTACGGGAATTGACTGGGTAGTGGAGAGCGGCCTCGATGTCGCGAGCGTCACCACACTCACCTACGCGAAGCAGAGCCGCAGGAAGGTGCGCTGGGTACTGGCTGTGCCCGAGTCGAGCGGCTTTGAAAAAGCCGAAGATCTGGAAGGTAAGATCATCGCCACGGAATTGGTGGAAGTGAGCAAGCGTTACTTCGCGCAAAAGGGCGTAAACGTAAAGGTCGAGTTCAGCTGGGGCGCTACTGAAGTGAAGCCCCCGATGCTGGCGGACGCGATCGTCGAGGTGACAGAGACCGGCAGTTCGCTGAAAGCCAATCACCTCAAGATCATCGATACGGTCATGGAGAGCGAGACCCACCTCATCGCCAGCAAGGCCGCGCTCGCGGACACGTGGAAGCGGGAGAAGATCGAATCGATCGCACTCATGCTGCGAGGGGCGATCGACGCGCAATCGCAAGTTGGCCTCATGCTCAATGTGAAGCGCGCGGATCTCAGCGCGGTGCTCGCAGTGCTCCCGGCTCTCAATTCGCCCACGGTTTCTCAATTGAGCGATGCGGAGTGGGTTGCCGTCAACACGATCCTTGAGGAGCGCACTGCGCGCGACGTAATCCCGCGGCTGAAAGCGGCCAATGCTACCGGCATCGTGGAGTATCCACTGAACAAGGTCGTGCTGTAGTCCCGGAGGAACGATGAAGATCATTCGGACTCAAGGACGAGGCGCACGACGAGCAGCAGAGATCGTCGCTACGCTCGAACAGCGAGGCAGCGCGGCGCTCGACACCGTGCTCCCAACCGTCAAGCGCATCGTGTCCGACGTGCGGACCGGCGGCGATCGCGCCTTGCTGCGCTATGCGAAGCGCTTCGACGGACTCGCCGGCCTAAATGCTCTTCGCATCAGCCGCGAGGAGATGATTGCAGCCTGGAAATCGACCGATGCCAACCTGCAGGCGGCGCTCTCCACTGCCGCAGACCAGATTCGGGCATTTGCAAAACGCCAAATGCCGCAGTCATGGACCGAATCGCCCTTTGCCGGGCTCACCACGGGCCAGCTTGTGCGCCCTCTCGGATCCGTCGGTTGCTACGTCCCCAGCGGCAGGCATCCACTGCCCTCCACGCTGCTCATGACGGCCATTCCCGCTCAAGTGGCTGGAGTCGAGCGCATTGTCGTTGTCTCACCAAAGCCTGCGAAAGAGACGCTGGCGGCAGCTTCTCTTCTCGGCATCGAAGAGTTCTACCGGCTCGGCGGTGCGCACGCCGTCGCGGCGCTGGCTTACGGAACCGCCAGCATTGCGCGCGTCGACAAGATTGTTGGCCCTGGCAATCTTTATGTCACCGCGGCCAAGCGCCTGGTCGCGTTCGACTGCGCCATCGACATGCTTGCCGGGCCCACCGAGATCGTCGTCACCAGCGAGCGCGGAAATGCCGATGACATCGCGTCGGACCTCGTAGCCCAGGCAGAGCACGATCCTGCGGCCCTCGCGGTGTTCGTCACGACAAACGAGCGACTTGCGGATGCAGTTCAGGTGTGCTGCAAATTGCGCAGCCGGAGCAACGCCGTCGCGCGCGAATCTCTTCGCCGGAATGGGGTCATCCTTCTCGCGGTAAACACCGAAGATGTGAGGAAGATCACAAATCGGCTTGCGCCCGAACATCTGACGGTTGACTCAGCCCCCGACCTCAACTGGGTTCAGAATGCAGGATCGGTCTTTGTCGGGCGCTGGTCGGCACAGCCCATGGGCGACTACATCTCCGGCCCCAACCACACCCTGCCCACCGGCGGCATGGCGCGCGTTCGCGGCGGCTTGAGCGTGAACGATTTCGTAAAGCTCATCACCGTTCAGGAATATGCCCCGGAAGCAATACAGGCCCTCGGGCCCCACGCGACACTGCTGGCCGAAGCCGAAGGCCTCACAGGGCACGCAGAGGCAATAAAGACGCGGCTAAACGCTACGTCGCGAAAAAGGAGATCGAATGCCTGAGAGCCAAACGGCCGTCTTCCCGGAACCGCGGGCTCGGGTTCGCGCCATGAAGGAGTACCATCCGCCCCTTGGCTGCCGTGACGCCATGCGCCTGGACTTCAACGAGAATACGGTTGCCTGTTCGCCCGCTGTGCGCGAGGTGCTGAGCCGCATTGCCGCCGGCGACCTTACCCGCTACCCCGAGCGGGCGCCGATTGAAGCCAAAGTCGCCCGCCTTCTAGCCCTCGCCCCCGAGCAAGTAGCGCTAACCAACGGCGTCGACGAAGCAATTCACGTCCTCTTCGAAGCCTTCCTCGAACCAGCCGACGAACTCCTCCTCCCCGTCCCCACCTATTCGATGTACGAGGTGTATGCGTCGGCTACGGATGCGACTGTGATTGCGATTCAGTCGGGCGATGATTTGCAGTTTCCTTTTGAGCGGCTGGCTATCGTGCTGGTTGACGAAGCGTACTTCCACTTTCACGGCGAAACCGTCTTGGACCTGGTCGGCGTGCAGCCGAACTTGGTGGTAGCCCGCACCTTCTCCAAAGCCTATGGCCTGGCCGGGCTGCGCGTCGGAGTGGCGGCGGGCTCCGTCGAAGTCATGCAATGGATTCGAAGGGTGCTGTCACCGTATAGCGTGAACTCGGTTGCGCTTGCCTGCCTGCCCGCGGCGCTGGACGACGCTGCCTACATCAACTGGTATGTCGGCGAAGTCGTAGCTGCGCGGGTTGAGTTTGAAGCGGCACTGGACCAGGCGGAAGTGCGGTGGTGGCCGAGCGCGGCGAATTTCGTCCTGGTAGAGATCGGCGCGAAGCACGCCGAGTTCGTCCGCCGCATGCATGCAGCGGGCGTGCTGGTAAGGGACCGCTCCAATGATCCCGGCTGCGACGGGCGCGTGCGGATCACCGTTGGCACGCGCGAACAGATGCGCCACGCTGCAGCCGCAATGCGTGAAGCCGTTGCAGACATTCGCAGCCAAGGAGGCGAGTAATGGAAGACACGGCAGCCCAACTCGATTCAAATCCGGCTCCGCTCCGCGTTGCGAGCTTCGAACGCAATACGACTGAAACGCGCATCGCGATTCAGCTTACGATCGAAGGTCA
>WNGK01004082.1_pt1 | contig 15716 bp, 16 predicted proteins | sample 5400601 | NCBI WGS metagenome assembly WNGK01 (sample SAMN13153376, study PRJNA577476) | soil metagenome | isolation source: 60 cm soil or saprolite under Garry oak tree replicate 1 | place: USA:California | collected 2016-06-15
GGGTCTGCCCCGAATGTGGGGTAGACCATGACCGAGATATCAATGCTGCTAGAAATGTGTTGGCCGCGGGGCTCGCGGTGGCTGCCTGCGGAGAGTCTGTAAGACCTGGCCGGGCGAAAGCTCGTACAGGCAAGACTCGGTGAAACAGGAAAGCCCACTCGTGAGGGTGGGAATCCCCGGCTTCAGCCGTGGGGAGGATGTCAAGATGCCAACCTGTAACTCCTGGGATGGAAGTCACCGTATATACAGTAATGGTTCTCATCGAAGTCATTGTTGTTCAATGATAAGCTCAGAATAGTTTTTCTGCCAGACAGGAGCACAATTTGTCCACTGCGCCAGCTTCGTCCCAGCGAGTTCCGACACTGGGTGAGATAGAGGTCTGCACGGCTGATGATCCGATTGAAACCGCCAAAGCCGCCGGTCTACGCTACGTCACCGACGCCATGCCAGGTATACAGCGTAAGCGTGTCGGCAAACACTTCAGCTATATCGGGCTGGATGGCAAGACCATTCACAACCCCGACGAGCTGCAACGTATTAAAAAACTGGGCATTCCTCCCGCCTGGACCAATGTTTGGATTTGCCCCAATCCGCAGGGTCATATCCAGGCGACCGGGCGCGACGCGAAGGGACGTAAACAGTACCGCTATCATCCGCGCTGGCGCGAAGTGCGCGACGAGACCAAATATGACCGGATGATCGCTTTTGGTGAGACTCTTCCCGCCATTCGCCAGCGTATCGAGCATGATCTGGCGCTTTCGGGCTTACCCTATGAGAAAGTGCTGGCGACCATCGTGCGCCTGCTCGATACCACGCTCATCCGTGTTGGCAACGAGGAGTATGCCAGAGAGAACGATTCGTACGGCCTGACAACTATGCGCAGCCAGCACGTCGAAGTGGAAGGCACGAAGGTGCATTTCCATTTTCGCGGCAAAAGTGGCAAGGAACATATCATCGATGTCAATGATCGCCAGCTCGCCAAAATCGTCAAACGCTGCCAGCACTTGCCGGGGCATGAACTCTTCCAGTATATCGACGAGAAGGGTGAAATGCGCGACATCGAATCGGGTCATGTAAATACCTACCTGCGTGAAATCAGTGGGCACGACATTACCGCGAAGGATTTCCGTACCTGGGGAGGCACCGTCTTTGCCATGCGTGCCCTTGAGGAACTGGGCGCGTTTGATTCGGTGACCCATGGCAAGCAAAACGTGGCCCAGGCCATCAAATCGACGGCGGAGAAGCTTGGCAATACCCCCGCTATCTGTCGCAAATGCTACGTCCATCCAGGCGTCATCGACGCCTACCTCGACGGGTCGCTGCATAACTTCTTCAAGCAATACGGCGCGCGTGAAAAGCAGGAAGAGCGCCAGGGATTACGGCCTGATGAGACCAGGACGCTAGCATTCATCGAGCAGTTTTCCGCAACCTGGACCAACTGAGGTACGATGAGCAGGAAGTGCCGTAAGACAACTTCCTCGAAGTCAAGGAGAATTTTTGTGGCACAATCACAATCGGGTTTCCTGCAGGCGCAGGGAGCGCCGCTCTACTATGAAGTCGCAGGCCAGGGCCATCCTTTGCTCTTGATCCATGCAGGTATAGCGGATAGCCGCATGTGGGACCAGCAGTTCGACACCTTTGCCCGGCAATACCGGGTAATACGCTTTGATTTGCGCGGTTTCGGCCAATCCACCGTCCCGGCTGGAGCGTTTGCCAATCACGAAGACCCCGCCGCGCTTTTAGCATTCCTCGGTGTCGAGAAGGCGCGCGTGGTTGCGCTTTCATTTGGCGGCAAGGTAGCGCTCGATTTCGTGCTGACCTACCCTGAGAAGGTCACTTCACTGGTGCTGGTCGCTCCGGACGTAGGTGGTGAGGAGCCATCGGCAGAAGTAGAGCAATTCGCCAGGGAAGAGGAAGCACTGCTTGAAGAGGGTGATCTGGCAGCCGCGACCGAGTTGAATGTACGCACCTGGGTAGTTGGGCCCGGGCGTACAACGGACCAGGTTGACCCTGCTGTTCGCCAGCGTGTCTACGACATGCAGTATCATGCTTTCACAGTTCCTGTCCCTGACACAACAGAAGTGATTTCCCCGGAACCACCGGCCAGCACGCGTCTGGCGGATGTTCGCGTGCCGACGCTGCTTATTATCGGCGACTACGACTTGCCCACCAAGCAAAGACAGGTCGAGCGGTTGGCAGCCGAGATTCCCCAGGCGCAATCGGTCGTCATCCCAGGCGCTGCCCACATGGTGAATATGGAGCAACCGGAGGAGTTCAACAGGGTCGTACTCGATTTCCTGGCCCGCGTTTCCTGAGACCCTTTAAATGCTCGACAGTTCACCCCTCTCTTCGCACCGCTACGATGTCGTTTTTTGCGGCCCAGGTCGCCAGGTCTTGCTTTGAGATGGCGGCGGCCATCAAGTCGGGGAATAGTTCTGGTGTGCAGGCGAAGGAGGGGATATCCATGCCTGCCAGTTTAGCGGCATTGTGCTGGTCGAAGCTGGGAGTGCCTTGATCGCTCAGGGCAAGCAGGCAGATCACCTGGACTCCGCTGGCTTTCAATTCGGCGGCGCGGCGCAGCATCTCCTTCGCGTTGCCGCCCTCGTACAGATCGGTTATCAGGACGAGGATAGTTTGTGCGGGGCGTGAGATCACCTGCTGACAGTATGCCAGGGCGCGGTTAATGTCCGTGCCGCCGCCGAGTTGCACGCCGAAAAGCAAATCCACCGGGTCCTGTAGATCGTCGGTGAGATCGACCACCGAGGTGTCGAAGACAACCATGTGTGTGCTAACCGCACGCATGGTGGCCAGTACCGCGCCGAAGATACCGGCGTAGACGACAGAGGTAGCCATTGAGCCGCTCTGATCGACGCACAATACGATGTCACGCAGCGATGAACGCTTGTGGCCGTGTCCCACCAGCTTTTCGGCTATGATCGTGCCTTTATCTGGAAGATAGTTCTTCAGATTAGCGCGGATGGTGCGGTCCCAGTTGATCTCGTTTGGTCGCGGCCTGTAGGTGCGCGTGGCGCGATTCAGGCTGCCCCGCACAGCCTGGATCAGTCCGTTGGCAAGCTTACGCTCAAGTTCGTCGACAACCTGGCGCACAACCTGGCGCGCTGTATCCTTCGTCTTTTCGGGTATCACCTTGCTGAGCGACATCAGGTTGGCGACCAGGTGGATATCCGGCTCGACACTTTCCAGCATCTCCGGCTCGAGCAGCATCTGTGTCAGGTTCAGCCGCTCCAGCGCGTCCTTCTGCATGACCTGTACGGCAGCAGTTGGAAAGTAGGTGCGGATATCGCCAAGCCAGCGCGTCACATTGGGAGATGATCTCCCCAGTCCGCCTGAACGCCCGCCTTTATCTCCATCACCATACAGGGCTTCCAGTACGCTATCGATACCGGAATCCTGGCCGCGCAATGATAGCCCGGACTCGGTCACATCGCTCGTCAGCGTTTCTTCCGCATCTTTCCCTAAGACCAGCCGCCAACGGCGCAATCGCTCTTTTTCATCAATTGCCATCGTACTTTACCCCCACAATGTGTGCCAGCACCGGCAATACACTGTTGGCCCGTTCATCATCAATGTCGCTGGCTTTTGTACCGCTTTTCGCCGTTGCGAGATTCGCTCTATGGAAAGAGCCGCCCCCGACTTTTTCACCCATTGCCCGTCGTTCGGACGGCTCAAAATCGGAGAAAGCGCGTCTCAGGAGCGGCAGCAATTCGATGAAAACATCGGATGGAAGTTCAATGAGCCAGCGATCAAGCGCGACCCAGAGGCCATCCTGGTGAAGCAGCATCAGGCCACTGCCGCGCAGTAACCCTTCAAGCCATGCAGCCGCCTGGGGCAGGGGATTAACGGGCGAAAGCGCCAGCCCCGCCAGGCGCTGCAGCTCTTCATCATCGATGACGTTTTGTTCGAGCAAAAGGCGACAGCAGCGGCCGCGTACCAGCCCATGCACGCCATCGCGCTCCAGCAGCAAGTGCAACACGCCTCGCCATGCTTCGCGCTGGTCATCGCGGTTGAGCAGGGCAATGCTCTCCTGCGCGTGGTTAATGCTCTCGACCATCTCCTTTGCTGCATCGTCATCCAGCGATGTGCAGGCGCCGGGGAGACCAACCACGATGCGCTCGAACAGGGCATCGATAACCGGGAGAATGCGTTCAGCCCTGGTCTCGCGCACATTGCCATAACGAGCTACTCGCGCCAGGGGAGGTAGCGCATCCATCAAGTGACGTACATCGCCGGAAACGGCAGCCTTGCGCTGGATGCTGTTCAACAGGTGATCGATTGCGCCGGGCAACTCAGCGAGGATGGTTTTATCGAGCAATTCGGTCAGCTCCGGCAGACTCTCCAGCGTATCTGCCTGGTGGCACACAAAAGCGGCAGTCGCGCTCTCAACCGTATTGCCCCAGATGTTGGCTTCGATGAGCTTGATGGCAAACTCAACCTGCCATTGCACCGTCCAGAGTTCATGGAACGTACTATGCTTTTGTGAGGTGCGCTGCGGCTTGCCCCATTCGATATTCAAGAGCCGCAACTGGTGCAATAACTGGCTACGTCCTCGATCTGTTTCTTTGCGCAGGTCAAAGTCATAGGATTCAGTCGAAGCCGATGGCTTGAAACGCAGTTTGCGCTGGCGATTCTCCAGGTCGCGCTGCAATGGCACAGCGGGCGTTTCCATCGGCACTTCGCCCAGTTTCTCACCGATCTCCAGTTTGTCCCTTATGAGGTGCATTGGTTCCGCGTTGCCGTGACATAAGACGGTCTGGATAGCCTCGTGCAGATCGACCAGCCCCGGCATGGGAAATTCACGCATGGCAGCCAGTGCTTCGGCCAGGCGCACCGCCTCGATCACGCTGGCGGACGAGGCGTCCAGTCCTTCCGCTCGCAGCAGGTGCGCGGCGTGCGTTACCCAGCGAATCGAGGTGAGACCGGGCGTATGCCAGAGGTGTTCATACCAGCCCGGCGAAGTCACACCAGCTCCATAGCCACTGCGATAGGAGAGTCGCGAGTTCGTCCAGGGAATCCACGTCGCCTCAATCTTAACGCGCTTCAGTCCGCGAAGTAGAGCGGCATCGTTCTTCTCATCATCGAGTTGAGTGAGTACGGGCGTGTGCCATGCGCCGCACACGACGGCGATACGTTGAAATCCCTCCTTCTGGGCGGCTCGGATCGTCTGGCGCATATATGCTTCACGCTGCGCCTCATGCTCATTTTTCGCTTTGGGATCGGCGCGCAGCTCGCTCATGGCTTCCAGAATACCCTCAAACAGGTTGGTGACATCGCGCCGCTGCTCGATCTGCCTCTCCCACCATAGCTCGTAGTCGGGGTAGCCCGCCGCTTTCGCCAGCAGATCGAGCGGGTCTATCTCTTGTTGTTCCTCGATGAGTTGGGAATCCCCCCAGGGCGACCGCGAGGGTCCCCGCTTCACATCCGCTCCACCCCCGCCCTTACCATGACTACGGGAAGTCCTTTCGTCATGTATCATGGTAAGGGCGGGGGTGGTGTAGGGTAGGGATGGGACCCTCGCGGTCGTCCTGAGGGTTATATTGTTGGAGACGGGTTCATCCTGTGGCGTTTCCTCGGTCTCTTTCGCCTGCGCCAGTTGAATAGCCTGCGGCAAATCCATAAAACGCGCTGGGATGCCTCGTGCGAGGGCGTAGTGCAGAGCCTGCCACTCTGGTGAGAAATGCGTGAATGGATAATAAACGGCATGGTGCGGTGCGTCGGGCACGTAGATTAACATGGCGACGGGCGGCCGCATGCCTTGAGAGGTGAGCAGCGGCAGGATATCCTGCGCATCCGGTGGCCCCTCGACCAGCACGATATCTGGCTCCAATGATTCCAGAGCGGCTCGCAGGCTGCGCGCGCATCCGGGACCGTGGTGGCGCACGCCGAAAATGCTTACATTTCCGCTCACAGCACCTCCTGGCAGGCGCGGACATCTATGTACATGAGCTTTTCTCTTTCTTATCCTGATAGCCACCGCACCGAGGCGGTGGCTATCACTATTCATACATTCAAATGGCTTTGACAAGAGATTATTCTTTTCCCTCCAGAGCGTTCCGGCAGCCGGTTTGAGGGGACGGCAGCCCTAAAAGCTCCTCAAACTTTCCCAACAGATCGAGGAACCCTATCGTACCAAAACGGTAGGCATAAAGCCATACGCACATACTTTCGTATATGTCACCGAGTGGTACCTTGGGCGGTTTCACCATATCGGGAGGAGGTGAAACTATGGATGTGACGTTACTGTCCTGTATACTTGTCCTCCACCAAGAGCGGTATAGGCTGCTCATCATAGAGCGTATACCAACACGGCTCAAACCATAGGCGGGATGGGTCGAGCGGCTGGGCCAGGCTACTGAAGCAGAATGTCAGCCCGATTGCCTTAGACTCGTTGGTCACGGCTAGCTCCTGCCGTGACCATTCACGCATTTGCGCCAGACGTTTTGCGCCGACGAACGTCGTAAAGGCGATGGTAATCGCCTTCACCCCGAACAAGTCTTTGTAGGCTTCGGACTTGAGCAACGTCAGGTAGGCTCGGATGCGCCTCCTGAAGTACCGCTGCTGCTCACTGCCTCGGTCGTGCTCTAAGAGTGTTGGCATACGCCGATAACCGCCGCTCGGCAGCATCGTACGCAGGTCGAGAAAGGCGTCGGGGATGAGGCTAAATCTCTCTCCCTGCCAGGTGACTTTATATGGCTTTCGCCTCAGCACTCGCTCGTGGATAAAGCTGTCAAGGTAGTAGTCCGGTGCGACCTGGCGCAGCAGAGCGGCTGCAATCAGGGTCACAATACTAACGTAATAGAGTGTTAGAGCACATACGCACTAGAACAGTAGAGTCCAAACGCATATGTGCGTTATTGAGACTACACACCCAAACTTGTGTGTAAGCATACTCTTGTATATATTTGGAAATATAAACTTTTATGTATGTGCAAAAAAATAGGCGTTCAAAACAGGTAGGAGGGGCGACGATGTATGGCTAGAAAAATCGCTATCGCTATTCATAAGGGGGAGTGGGCAAAACGACTACTGCTAAAAACCTGGCTGCCGCTCTTGCTTTGAAGGGGAAACGAACGCTTCTCATTGACCTAGACGAGCAGGCGAACGCCACGAAAGGGTCAGGTATCAACCCCCTTGCGCTGGACGCCACCCTCAACGACTTGTTTGCCGACCCGAACCGTGCCACGCTCGCTGTTATCTTTGAAACTGGCATTGACGGTCTGCACATTATTCCGGCTCATTCAGATCTCGCGAAAACAGAAACCGGCATGGCCTTACAACGTGCTGATCCGAATAACCCAGACCCCATAGGAATGCTAAAACTACTGCTCGAACCCCTAAACGATCGCTATGATTTCATCATTTTTGACACCCCACCATCGCTCAACTATATGACCATCAACGCCCTCGCAGCCGCCGATGAAGTGCTTATCCCAGCCGCAGCATCAGCCTATACTGAAGATGGCATCGGCAGAACGTGGGAAGCCTACGAGCGAGCCAAAAAGACCTACAAACAATCATTGCATCGTCCTCGCATATTAGTGACCCGCACAAAGCGTACCAATGCTTCAGGCGTGGTATTGGATGGCATCAGCCAACTATACCTTGATAGTGTTATGCCCCAGCTCATAGTCGAGTCAACCGCAGTCGATGAAGCGGAGCAGTTAAAACAGCCGGTTGTCACGTATGATCCCGACAATCCAGCAGCACAAGGGTATATAAGAGTAGCGGAGATATTCATCAATGAGCAATAGCTTCAAAAAGCAAGTCACACAGCAACGTGCCGCCATACCGCAGGTTGACCCAGAAAGCACGAAGCCGATTGTCCTTGAGCCAGCCAAGCCTGTAGAGCAGGAAGCTGTTACAGAACCCATCGAACAAATACCAGAGCCACAACCTACTAGCACGCAATCTGAGACAAAACCCCAGTCACCGCACCTTACCGCCGTCGATACCAAGGAAGCCCCTGTGAACCGTGGCTTCTTCATGTACCCATCACGTCATCGACAAGTGGTGAAAGACCTAGTCTACCTTGAAGATCGCAAGCCCTGGCAGATTATAGAGGATGCGCTTGAGGAATATGTGGTCAGGCATTATGGCAAAGAGCATAAACGTAGGTAGGCTTGCCTACTAAAGCCAGTGTTTGTTACTGGTTCCTAGAGACTGCCGTTTATAAAGACGGAATTAACTCGCGCCCAGCCTAAAATGGCAAAATCTAAACTCCGAGGCCATGAACCAGGGCTGCAGGTGTCCAATAAATGACCAGCAGAGCGAATGTGCAGCAGTACCGGTAACGATAGCCAACACGCAGCACTATCCTGAAGCGAGTGGCATTCGTCAGTGTAAGAGATATAATTATCAGATATGGCAAGACCACATAAAGGCCAACACAAGGTTCCGAGGATATACTTAGAAGCCTTCACCGATGAGAGTGGCTATTTTTGGGTTGGCAATAACCAACTCAAAATCTACCGAGATAAACCGCACAACGTCTTAACGGAAAAAGATTATTACACCATCAGATTCCCCGCTGGCGGAGGCACGTTGACAATTGAAACAAAATTCCTCGGAGGCATAGAAACAGCTTATGCTGATGTATACAGAAGCAAGCTGAAGACCCGCCAGCAGCTTAACGATAAAGAGAAGGCCATCATGGCCGTATTCTTGGCGTCAATGTTGGAACGAAGCCCTAGACGACGGGAAGCCATGCAACAACTTTTCAAAGACGTAACCGCTAAAGTAACTCAAATGCAGGCTGCGATTGACGCAATGAGTGCCGAAGAGTATGAAAAGTTCGAGCGCATGTCTGCGCTCATCGGACCAGATGACAGAGATAACTCCATGCCGGCGGATGAATTTATAGAGTTAGGGAAAGACGTGCCTTCCGTGCATAGTTCTGAAATACCGCACGTGGTTTCATTTACTGCGCCAATACTTTATGACATGAAATGGGGCTTTATGACTAGGGAGGAAGATACAGACCCATTTATGACATCTGATAGTCCTGCTGTAATTACGAACCCATCTCTTCCACCAAATTCATTCTGGGGACCTGGGTTGATGCAGGAAGAGGTTGAGGTAACTATACCTCTGTCACCTGACCTCGCTCTACTAGCTAGCTGGCAACTCCAGCATGAGCTGTTGTATACACCAATCGACGCTGCTCTGGTTAATGAATTAAACCGTAGGCTCAGGCGGCAGAGCAGCATACTTATATGCAATGATAGATCAGCACTGGAACGCCAGGCGGAGCGTGTAAAACGTTTTTTAGAAAGTAAGCATGCTTAATCCATTTTGTGGGCTGCAACCATGCGACGAGACCGCCGATCAAGTCAAATCTCCTGAAGAACAGCGCAAAGAAGAAGTCAAGGGAAGCTGTATACCCAGAGCTCTCAATAAGCCTTTAGCTGGAGAGGAAATTTAAATCTCCTCGAAGGCAGCCGAGGATAGTCTAGGACATTAAAGAGATGATGAATTTAACCGAACTCCGTTCTTACCTGACAGAATCAGCCGACATCCAGGGTCTACTGAAAGTTCTAGCGAGAGAATATCACAACCGCAACTTAGATCTCGATTCGAATGTTACCACATCTGATAGTAAAGCCATTCAATCAGACCCTCTTGTAAGAAACTACGTCAGGATACTCGAAATGATACATAATAAGATACTGCAAACTAACCTGACGAGCCTAACAAGCCAGGAAGACGAGGAGTTCTATTTCAGTACAATTTGGTACGGTGGAGACGAAGACGGTATCATGCATACCGAACGAGCAGCCAGAATGGTTATCAGCTACCTATTAGGCATGCATTTGCCCGATATTGACGAGTACATAACCCGCATCGAGGACTACAATTTGCCGAAACGTCTTGGTATTCTAGTTGATGATGAAGGGCTAGTGGTGCTAGACAAAGGCATGGAGCTAAGAGGACACGCTCTTATATTGCCCTCGCAGAAGACAATGATATACCCGCATCAGTTTTTGCGACGGTTTTATCACGCTAATTTCGTCAATATGCTCTACATGCTTGAAAATCACAGAAAAGAAGGCAAGAAGGTAAAAATCCGCATAGACCCTATGCGCGTAACCCATTCAAAGTACTATGGCGGATTCATCGAGGAAGATTTTTGGCACGGCAAAAAGTTTACGGCTTCACTACTTCAAAGTAGGGACAAGACACCGCTTAGAACCCTCCATAGAACAAATGGTGATCATGACCCTTTCTACCCTGTAGATTTCACGCTCTTCCGCAGTGATATGATGAGCGACACGGAGAGACAATTCGCGATCGAAGAGTACGTACCATTGACCAATCCAGTGCAACCCACACGCCGAATCCATGGCATCGGCAAGGAGTACTGTATTCAAAAGTTCACTCATTTTGTTTACGACCAGAGGCGACAGAGTATTAGCCACATTGACGGAGCGGTACGGACTTTTTCCATAAAGGATTATGCCGAAGTGCTGGATATCGTTACAGAGGGTAGGGAGCCAGGCAAGCATGTCGGTGAGAGACATAAGCTCTTCAAGGTAGAGGGTGACATCAGTATAGAACAGATACAGTCACTCCTCTATGAGTTCTTTATATATAACCCTCACATTGGTGAGTATTTTTCAAACACAACGTCCCCTCAAACAACCGCATCAACTAGATAGGAATCGCCGGAGAAAATGGATGCAGGCTCTAAAGCGTTTCTCGGACCTGAAGGGAGGTTCAGTGGAGTACTAGCATGACTTCTGTTAACGAGGAGACACGATCACTTTTACCCGTACATCACCAGACATACTGCTTAAATCTCGCTCAAATCCGACTGCGTTCTCAATATAGCCATCAGGGTCGTAGACGAAAGCAATGAAGGTGCGACAATGGGGGTGTGTTCGATATAGTTCCTTATCCACGATCAACTGGTCTCGAAGCTCTTTGACTTTTAGCGATGGCCGCGTCTTTTTTATCTCTATCACAATTTGCTCTGCTTTGATTAAGAAGTCGATTCGGCCATGACCGCCTGCATGACTGGGTGCTACTTCTTCAGGACGGATGTCCTCAAAGAACGGCGTAAGTAGCGCGTAAAATAGGTCCTGAACATCATATTCATCACGTATTTCGAGCGGAGGGCGATTGTCGTGACGCTGACTTAATTTTCTTACGACCAAGTGAAAGTTACGAGCCAACTGCTCAATTATTTCAATGGCACGAGGAACAATATATTCCTCGTCCTTAGTTCCAAATCTAAATGCTTTGTATATCGGCCTTCCGGATTGCATGGAAACGGGTTTCAATACATAGCCGTCTGGTTGTAAGGATTCTTTAAAAAACGAGAGCAACTCCGCAACTTCCTTCTTATCTGGTCGCACGAGTGGATGGATACATGAGGCTAAGAAGGTCGTGAATAGCTCATCACTGCAATCGCCTAGCTTGAGGCATCGATAGAGAAGGTAGTCGTATTCCCAGTCAGGAAAAGCGATCATATGCCGTCTGATGTCATACTCTAGGGAACGTTGTGAGAGAGGCGAGGGCATGGAGTCCAAGTTCGGCCAGGTCATTGTTAAGAACTCTATCAATCCGAGTCTGCCCTCAAGAGTCAAAGAGCAAAGTTTGTCGATAATATCTCTTCGCGTGACATCAGAGATATGTCTTTCCTCTGTATCGCTCCTAGCAGCGTTTGAAGAAACTGTTTCTGATGCGTAGGCCGGAGGGGTAATCGTGTTACCATTGACTTGAAACCCAGCAGCACTATACATCTGCCGTAGCCGCTCTTTATAGTCCGCTGGGACATACTCTTGTACAAGCGCATAACTCACAACATTCAAAAACTTCTGAGCATCTACTGGATTTGCCCAGTCGAGAGAAGCGTAGTATTCTTCCACTCGATAGCGCCGTTCGCCGCTGATCCTAGGGAGAGTTTCCGGAGAGACCTCTCCTGGTTGAATACCACAGCTTAGAAACATGTCATCGATTTGACGAAGAACAATGGAGCTGGAAAACTCCCGGAAATTATGACGAAGTGCGACTGGAATCAATTCCATACGAATAACGACATCCTTCTCTGAACTACTTTTCAACTCGGTCTTTCGATCTTTCTTGCTCTGCACCTTCTTGAGCAACGTAGGCTGCTTCAAGCATTCTCTCTTCGGCTATTTCCAATCCCATCAATGCCGCCTCTAACGCTTCAAGCAACGCATCCATCCGTTTACAAAAGGTAGGCATATGAACTACGAAGTGGTGAGGAACGGAAGGGTTTCCTTGCTTGTCGATTGGATAGCGGAACGTATAAGAGCCAAGATCGACGCGTTCAAAATCACGCAGTAACTCCTCAACCTCTTCAAAGGTGTGCAACCCTTCAATATCTAATTCCCATGTCCAGCTAACAGCCTCAAAGGTTTGCTTTAGTAAAGGCAAGAAAGGGAGCAAGCTGTGTTTTTGGAGGAGGCTCCGATTCGTGAGAAGCGTTTTGCCATTCATGCGCAGAATGGCCTCGCCGTGCAGCACGATCGCTTTCAAATAGAGTTCAAGTGCATGACGATAAAGGAAGATAATAGGGCATCCTTCCAAACTGTTATAGCTGCTCTTAGCAAACATCCGCTCGAAGAGTGCTTGCCCGGCTGTATGAAATGCGCGTGCGTAAACACCAAATTCACTACTGGCGGCATCCTGAAAATTCAGAACAACATTGCCATACGAGGAACCGGTTCGGAAGAGCGAATGATTGCCGCGCGAACGGTCTATAGGCTGCTCCATCTCTCTCATCTTTCCCAAGAGACTTTCGCCTCACAACGAGGTAGGATGAGTATAGCACTAAGAGCAGATTGCAACCAAGTTTGGTGCTATAAGTAATGTCCTCAAGGTTCTTTGCTGAAGCAAAGATTTATAAATGCCCCACAAAACGAACGCATTTTGCTCACAACACCGGCATCTCCCTCCCCTTGAAGTCCGCAAGGTCAGCAAAATTAACCATATGAATTGTTCCTATCACCAAAGGAGTAGCTAGGATATATTCCTCTGTCACTTGTTTAGTAACACCTAAACCCGCAATACGCGACGTCGTTCCGGACAGGAACACACTGAACGCAGTATCTGTCGTTACCCAACGCGGATCGATGCAAAAGCAGATTTTTCTGTTACCAACCGAACAATAAATATATGGGTCTGTTTGTATGTCGCCATGCGGCACAAATGTCTTTGAAAGCAACTTCTTGCTATTTTTCGTCCTCATCGACTGGTCAAAGTGGATTCTGATGCCAGTATCCATCTCAGTCATGTCCTCGCAAGTGGCGACATCAAGCGCATTTATACGATAGCTGCTATCAACGCTCCAATCTTGGATAAAGTCTTTAAATACCTGTAGGATCGTAATAAGCTGTTTTATATCTAGCCCACGTAAACTATGAACTCCATCCAGATCAAGTCCCTCCCATGACACCAGGTGGCTGCTTGCCGCAATATCCATAAGGATACGGGGGATATTTAGGTAGTCTATCGTCGTAAATCTAGGCCCATACGCTGAACCTCTCAATCTTTGAGCGCGCATCCTTCGTTCATGCTTCGATTTCATCGCAAGGAGCTTGTCTGGTGTCCACGTACTACTATCTTTATCTATAAGGGTATGATGCGTCGGGCAAAGCAGTATTAAGTTTTTAAAGCTGTCCCTTTCTGACAGGCTAAGGGTTGATACCCCACGAGGCCCGTCTGGTCTCTGAGCAATGATGTGAGCCATTTCTCCAAGAATAGAAAGATCAGGCTCTGTCGTAATAAGTTCTCTCGAGCAGCCAGGAAATGCACAACAATTACTAGAGAGTCCCCACAAAATTTTTATATCCCATTTATGAATTGCCACTCTACATATTCCTTTCACGAATCTGGAGCGCACCCACGTCAGTCTACAAGATAAAACGTATGATACCTATGATGGTAAGGAGAGGTGGGATATCTGGCGATATGCTCTTAGAACTTTTTACTTGTATCGGACTGCCTTCTTCAGCTTTTTCTGACGTTTATTAAATACCACTTGCTCTCTTATCAAAGATACAGCTGTCTAGTCCCACAAAACGGCCGTTTTATGAGATTAAGGTTTGAGGCGCTTCCAATCAATGCCAGTTAGATAAAGTCCCAGTCTCAACAAACGTAATAACAAACATAATCTCCTGTATTGACTCTCGGGTGGGTTATTGAGACAATGGTGATATGACCACCGCCGAGCAGAAACAGAAAATCCTCAAAGCTAAAGTCGCTCTCGCCATGCTTGACGAGTTCGGCAGGGTTCCCAAAGAAGCAGACATCGAATACGCCTTCCACTTAGCCAGAGTGTTATATAAAGCAGTCCTCGGTACCCACTACATCAAAAAACAGCAACAAAAGACTGGGCAGTTACCGCTCTTCTAGGGCAGGGTATCGTTACCATGCTCATCGGCTACGCTCGCGTCTCCACCCACGAACAAATCCTCGACCTCCAGTTGGATGCGCTTGCTAAGGCTGGCTGTGACGCAGATAAAACATACACCGATGTAATCAGCAGCAGAAAAGCCGAGCGACCGAAACTCGTACAAGCCCTCGATCAACTAAGGAGCGGGGATACATTGGTCGTCTGGCGTTTAGATCGGCTTGGCCGTTCACTGCAAGAACTTATTACTCTGGTCAATACAATTCATGCTAGAGGCGCAGGCTTCACCAGTCTCACTGAACACATGGATACGAACACCCCAGGCGGCAAGCTCGTGTTTCACTTCTTTGCGGCGCTGGCTGAGTTCGAGCGTGACATTATCCAGGAGCGCACGAGAGCGGGACTCGCGGCCGCCAGAGCCAGAGGCAGGAAAGGCGGACGACCGAAGCTCGACACCGATCCTGCTATGCGTAAGAAGATAGAGATGGCCAAAGCTCTCCACAATGACCCGAACCACACCATAGACGACATCTGCAACACGCTGCATATATCCAGAGCGACGTTGTACAGGTGGGTGGGGAAGCAGGGCATTACGCCTCAGCCCCTACCCTTGTGAGCTTGTGCAGTATAGGTATAATATACATGCCCTCAAGTAAATAGACATAAGGAATTTGTACGTGAAGACCAATTCTAAACCTAGAGAGGTCTTTCGGAATATCCGATCGGGAGGTACGTTATGAGCAGAATTCGGCGATCAGGTGGCCTCAATCCGCAGGCTGGAATAACTGCCCAAAATTGGGCTGCCCTTTCTATGTTTGTGCAGCAGACGTTTGCACCCTTATTCGTGAAGATACAGATGGAAAGGTCTGGACTGGCTGACTTCGTATTGGTATTCCAGGAAAGACGTATAATTTGTGAGTCGAAGAACTACGTTATATCGTACTCCCATGTGAAAGCTATTTTGGACGCCATCCCAGCAGTAGAAACCGAAGACGAGATAGTTATCATTTGTAAAGGCGTCAAAGACGGAGTTGCTAGCCGATTGGACAACGCCAAATATTTTCCTGAAGTTCGGGAGTGGCTATCTAAGGAAAAGTCCTTTACCGATCGACACCTTGACCTATTACCAAAACTTAATTTCTGGATCGTAGACCAAAGTATTAATGAGGCCATAGCCAAGAATTATGGTGGCCCACTTTGTCAAGACAGAAAAATCGGCTCAACTAAGAGCTACTTTCCTCCTTTTCAAGTTCTATTCGTTCTGCCTTCGCCCAGCTGATGCGTCGTGAAAATACACTTCAGCAGGGGTTTGGTAATCGAG
>WNGK01005381.1_pt1 | contig 15716 bp, 13 predicted proteins | sample 5400601 | NCBI WGS metagenome assembly WNGK01 (sample SAMN13153376, study PRJNA577476) | soil metagenome | isolation source: 60 cm soil or saprolite under Garry oak tree replicate 1 | place: USA:California | collected 2016-06-15
TCAGCTCGGCGACGAGATTACTTGCGTGACTGTGTTGTTGCTTTATTTGTCCGGCGTCTTCGGCTTGCGCCGCTACGCGAGCGAGGACGTCGATGTGGCCAGGAGCCTTCTGCGTATGCGTGCATCCTCCAACCAGCCTTGCACTAGCAGCTCGAGTAGGTTTCCAAGATCGACACCTTGCGAAAATTGAAGAAGCGGCGCAAAAAACAATTCGCGAGATCCGCTTTCGAGTTGGCTAACGTTTGTTGAAATTTGCTTAGATCCAACGTTGACTGACAGAGCCACTTTACGTAATCTCGCTGTCTCCCATGCCAACTGCCTTAACCAAATGTTTTGTCTGCGTTTTCTTGGCATCGGCTGCGACGCTCAACTCCATTACTGTAGCCGCAGCCGCACTCGGAATTAAGGAAGCCACATCGTAGCCAACATGTGCTTGCTGTGTCAAAACTCGGTTTAAAAGATCCCAAAGTTAGCATGAAAACAGGTTCGGGGCGGAAAAGAAAAGCTCCTCCCGCAGAAGAGCGGGGATGGATGGACGAGACAATCTTCAGCAAGTTTGCGTATCGTTGCCTGCCGTTAGTCATCGCGAATCAGTACGGCTGGGAGATTTTATCGACCCATCACATCCGAGTGAGTTGGGACGGTACTTCCAGGCGAGAAGGGCTGGTGGTTGAAAATTTGTCTGGCGACGGCCGGCTCCACGCGGCGTCGCACTTCGGACTAGGCGTGCTCACTTTTCAAATTCCGTTTCTTTTCAAAACCCCCGGCGGATGGAATCTGATGGTGCGCGGTCCGATGAACCGGCCGAAGGACGGAATTGTTGCCCTCGAAGGCGTGGTGGAAACAGATTGGTCGCACGCCACCTTTACCATGAACTGGCGATTTACTCGCGCTTGCACGGTCGAGTTCGGTCTTGGAGAACCGATTTGCCATTTTTTTCCAGTGCCACGGGGCGCGGTGGAAGGATTCCGCACTGAGCTGCGGATGCTGGAGGGCGAAACAGAGTTGAATGAAAAATTCAAGAAATGGTCCGAAAGCCGCGATTGGTTTTTGTGGGCGTTGGGCAAACTGAAACCCGACGTGGTCGCAAAAGGATGGCAAAAGGATTACTTGCAGGCGGCGAAAGACAAAAAGTTGCTCGCGCAGGAATTCGTGGATCAAAGGCCGCGCAACGAGTCGAATCAATCAGACGGCAACCACGAAATTCCGTAGCGGGCCGGATTCTCATTGGTCGATCATGAGCGGTCACTCTCGCGCCTACTATGACCGAATGGCGCGAAAATTTCGGAAAAACCGATACCTGTTCGTTAAACGGTTGCTGCCGGCGTCGATGTTGGAATATCTCAAAATCTACTACGCCGTTTTACTGGACAATGAGCTCTTTGTCCGTGACACGCAATGCCCGTCCTCCCTGTCACTCGGCGGTGACCCTGGTTTGGACGCGGTTTTGGAATGGATTCGTCCGGAGATCGGTCGGCTGGTTGGTTTTGAATTAGCCCCCACTTATTCCTATACGCGGCGCTACGCAAAGGGTGAATTACTCAAGCGACATAAAGATCGTGAATCTTGCGAAGTCTCGGTGACGGTGTCGATCAAAGTGCCGAAACGGGCAGCGCCCTCGGTTGTTTACCTAAGACCTCCAAATGCGCGGGCCACCAAAGTTGCAATGCGCGAAGGGGACGGTTGTATCTATGCCGGAGCCGAAATCGAACATTGGCGAGACCGGTTTCGGGTTGACGGATATATTCAGCTCTTTTTCCATTTTATTTCCAAATCAGGTCGTTACTACCCAGACCATCTCTTTGATGGTCGAAAATTTCTCGGCGGCACTCGCTTAACAGCCGAAAAAAAAGCGTGACATTGGATGTGAAATCAGTCATCGCTGTGCCCTTATGACAAATCCTCAGTTTGGGATTGGCGCGCTTGGGCTTGGGGCTGGTCCACCGGGTCCACCTCAACCGTCTGGTCCGCCGGGTCCACCTCAACCACGGCCGGGACCACCGGGTCCACCGCAACCACGGCCGACTGGTCCACCAGGTCCGCCTCAGCCTGGCCCAATCGCCCCGCCTGGCCCACATCAACCGCCCAAAGCGCCGCCGGGGCACACAAGCCCGTAGCCACCGGGCAGCCATCGAGGAAAACGTCACCAACGACGACCTTGAGTGGCGGCTGGCGAAGATCGACGGCCTAAACATAGCAGTAGTTCCGATGAGTAGTTGGACTGATGCCCAACTACTCATCGTGTTTCGGGGCCGAAAATATTTTAAGGCCGCTTCTGAAAGTCTGAATTCGCCAGCTTTTGGAAACGAGGATTGTCTCGGAGGGAATCAAACATCGGATCAAGACGAAGAAGTGCCGGGGTTAGTGGTGCACTGACTCCCATGGCGCCGTCGTACGGCAAGGTGAGCAGCTTTTCCAAAGCATTGATAGCGCGGTCAGTTTCTCTAAAGCGTGCGCACACTCGGGCCAGAATTTCGACCGGAAGCGGGCCGCGAACCGCATCCTTTTCGACCGGATTGGAAGCAATAGCGCGTTCCGCGAAAGCCGACGCTTTGGATTTATCGCCCAAGCCCATGTAGATGAGCGCGAGATCGTCAAGCAGTCCGTAGTTATCACCTAGTTCGTTGACTAATTTCTCGAGCTCGCTCTGGGCCCGGCGGTAACTTTCACGCGCATTGCCAGAATCACCCGCCACTTCCTGTGCCCACGCTAACCATACGGTCAGATTTCCCAACCACACGTTTACGTCTGAGCCAGGAGATTGGGGCACCGCATCCGGTTTGGGCATTATCTGCTGCGCTTGAAAAATGGCTTGTTGGGGCCGGCGCTCCAGAATCCCTTGGTAAATTTGCAGTTCTATTACGCTGGCGTCGGTCGGCCCGGGGCGCAGTGGCGCCAGAAGCGCTGCCGCGCGCGGTAAGTCACCCTGGGCTTGGGCTATTTTCGCCTTTAAGGCAATCGTGCCAACGTCATCCGGGGAGATGTTGAGCGCTTGCTCAAGTTTTTGCAGCGCTTCAGGAAAACGACGAAGACACATGTAACTTGTCGCATGACCGGCGAGGAGGACGACATTGCGCGGGTCCAGTCGCTCGGCGTCATTGAGGTACTGTTCGCTTTTGTCCCATCGGCCTCGTCGTCGCTCAACGTAGGCCATCGATTCAGGAATACGGCTGTTATTCGGCAAGAGTTGGCGCGCTCGCTCGAAATAAGTCATCGCGGTGTCGTAATCCTTGAGGCAGGCGTAGTGATAAAATCCCTTGGCCCAGATCGCTTCGCCGAGACCGGGCTGCAGAGTTAATGCAGTCTCGGCGGCTTGCCGCGCTTCTTCGCGGAGCGCTGGGGTTGGTGCAAGGGCCTGGGTCAAATAGTTGCGTGAATCGACAATCGACAGCATCGCCCAGCTCACCGCGAATTTGGGATCTAGTTTGACCGCCTCGGTGAAGTACTTCCGCGCGTTAGTGGCATTCGTGTAGGTGGGAATCGTTTTGAGCGTGTAAGCGAGTCCGCGCAGATAATCATCGTAGGCTTCAAGGTTCTCCGTCGGCTTTGTCGCGATCATTTTTCGTTCGCGACCAGTTAGCTGTGCCGACAACTGATCGGCGATGGCTCTCGCCACTTCACTTTCGACTGAGAAAATGTCGGTCAGTTTGCGATCAAAGGTATCGGCCCAAAGATGGGAATCATTGGCTGCTTTGATTAACTGGACGTTTACGCGCACGGCGTTGCCGCTCTTCTGCACACTTCCTTCCACGATGTGGGCGACGCCAAGTTGCTTTGCGATCTCAGACAGGTTTTCAGGCGCGCTTTTGTAATGTTGCGTTGAATTGCGCGAGATCACTTTGAGATCGGCGATCTTGGACAGACGCGTCAGAATCTCATCCTGGATGCCGTCGGCAAAGTAGGCGTTGGCTGTGTCTTCGCTCCGGTTTTCGAAGGGCAAGACGGCGATGCTCTTTTCCGGAATAGGAAGTCCTACGGCGGCGGCTTTCCCCGAAGAGGAGCGTGCGACCGCCGGTGAGCCTCGGCGGTAAAAGACTGAAAAGCTGATCGCCAAAACCACAGCTGAAACGAGCAAAACAGCGGTAAGCACATACTTGGGCCAACGCCGCGTAATGACCGGACGAACGCTAACACCGGACGCCCGCTTCCATCTTCTTATTCGCTTGAGTTTTTCAGGAAGATGTGGATTGCCGAGATTGTCTTTGTGCAGATTGACGAGGTGCAACCGCAACCCGTACTTCACTTCACATTCGCCTAGATCGTGCAGATAAGGCCGCCAGTGTCGGTACTCCACTAAGTCATCCGCCAAACGTTTCGACAAAAGAATGTGACCGGCATCGCCACAATCCATTACCCGCTGCGCCACGTTGATTCCCGCTCCGGCGATGTTCGGCCTGTCGTTAACATCGGTAACTTGATTGACCGGCCCGCTGTGAACTCCCATGCGTAATTCGATGTGCGGGTAATCCTTTAACGCTTGGCTAATCTCCAGCGCACATTGCGCTGGCTGCTCCGGGCTGCGGAAAAAAAGTAGCGCCATCCCATCACCGGTTGGCACCCGAGTGAGTTTGCCCTTGCTTTCCGCCGCTCGAAAACATTCGGTGCTCCGCACAATTCGATTCAGTTGCTGGAGCAGCTCAATCTGCTCATTAACCAGTAACCTCGAATAACCGACCACGTCGATTAGCAAAATGTGCGCGATCTCCAGCTCGATTTCTTTTTGGAGCTCGGCGGACATACAGATTCAAACAGAAACGCCCGTCACAAGATACTCTCAATTTAGACCGCCGAGGGTCGAAAGCAAAGCTCGCCTTCGGAGAATCGCTGCGCACGCCACAACACTATCTTGCCCAACTCCATTCGAGTCGTTTATTCTTTGCAGATCATTGTTCCCGTAGTTCAACGGATAGAACAAGGGTTTCCTAAACCTTAAATGTGGGTTCGATTCCCGCCGGGAACGGTTTGTGTAATTTTTTCGAGTCTGAAACACACTGGGAATATGCGCGTTCCGAGGCTTCGATTGATTCGCTCGCTTCCGCTCACTTACCTTGCGAGCTACCGTCTATGTCGCTCGACTTCCCGCGTGGTGAAAATCAGCCCGAATTTCGTCGGATTTGCTTACAACTGTCTGGTATTCTTTACAGCTTACTGTCTGCAATTCATTACAACCTCCTATCCTTCAGGATGAATATGGTATTTCAGAAACCGGCACGCTTGATGCTGTTTTATCGCGCATGAAGTCCTTTCTTAAACTCTTACTTATCCTGGGTGCGGCTACTGCATTTTTCGTTGTCCAACCTGTTAAAGCAGGCCACGTCGTCCAAGGCGGACCTACTTGGGTGAGTGTTCCGGATGGCGGGTCGACAATCTCTTTACTTGGTTTCGCTTTGCTCGGCGTCGCTGCCTTGCGGCGCAAATTGAGTCGCTAAAGGCAAGTTTAGAGAAGCTGAAGTTCGGCGTTGGTTGCGCGAATCACCGATTCGAGGTCAATAAATCCAGCTAGCTTTTCATTACGGTCCGGCACGCCTTAAATGCGGGCTCCGTTCCCGCCGGGAACGGTTTGTGTAATTCTTTCGAGGCTAAGACTCGCTGGGAACACGCGTGATCGGCCGCTACATTGCTTCGCTCGCCGCGGCGAGTCACGCGAATATCGCTGATTCTTACCCGCCGCTGTTTCGTGGCAAAGTCTCAGGAGAACGAACACTTTTCCCGGTCGACATGCCGAACTCCGAAAAAACAGATGCTCATCCCGGCGGTGTTCGACATAGTTGCCGGAATTATGCATTTCAAATTTCTGGCATTCGCGGCTGTCGCGCTGGTGACGCTCGTTCAAAACACCGACGCTCAGACGCAATTTAAATATCCACCCGGCCCGGCAAACAATCAGGTCGACGATTACAACGGCGTAAAAGTCGCGGACCCTTACCGACCGCTGGAAAATCCTGACTCGCCCGAGTCGCGGGCGTGGATCGAAGCAGAAAACAAGATCACGTTCGATTTTCTGAAAACGATCCCGGAACGCGACGGAATCAGGAAACGACTGACCGAAGTATGGGATTACGAGCGCTTCGGCGTGCCGTTCAAGGAAGACGGGCATTATTTCTTCTCGAAGAACAGCGGCTTACAAAACCAGAATGTAATTTATACCACAACGAATCTTTCCGGGGCGTCGCGCGAGTTGCTTGACCCGAATTTGCTGGCCAAGGACGGCACGATCGCGTTGGGCGGACTTGACGTGACTGACGACGCCAGGCTGATGGCTTATGGCCTCGCCACTGCCGGCTCCGATTGGCAGCAGTGGAAAGTGCGCGATGTGGGGACCGGCAAGGACCGACAAGATCTGCTGGATTGGGTCAAGTTCTCCAACGCGTCGTGGAAAAAAGACGGCAGCGGATTTTTCTACAGTCGTTACGACAAACCTGATGAGAAAAACAAACTTCGCTCTCAGGTTTACAATCACAAACTTTTCTTCCACCGACTCGGCACGCAGCAATCGCAGGACAAACTGATCTACGAGCGGCCCGATCAGAAGGAATGGCTTTTCAATGCTGAAGTCACCGACGACGGCCGCTATCTCATCATTTCCGTACAGCGCGGTACGGATCCAAAGAACCGCATCTTTTACAAAAACCTGGCCGATCCGAATTCCAAAGTCGTTGAGCTGTTGGACAAAGCCGATGCCGAATACGATTTCATCGACAACGAAGGGCCTGTGTTTGTCTTTCGGACGAATCTGGGCGCGCCGCTAGGCCGCATCATTTCCATCGACACCAGCAAATCCCTGCCACCGAAGGTTGACCAGCTGGTTCCGGAATCGAAAGATAAACTCGAAGCCGTCAGTTCCGTCGGCGATCGCTTCGTCGCGGTCTGCTTAAAGGACGCGCATAGTGCGGTGAAATTGTTTAAGCGCGACGGATCGGCTGACGGCGAGATCGCGCTGCCAGGACTCGGGACTGCCGCCGGATTCACTGGAAAACACCAAGACCGCGAAACGTTTTACTCGTTCACGAGTTTCACCACGCCCACGGAAATCTTCCGCTACGATTTCGACAAGCGCGCAAGTGAGCTGTTGTTCAAACCGAATGTGAAATTCAATCCGGACGATTACACGACCGAACAGGTCTTTTACCACAGCGCCGATGGCACGCGCGTGCCGATGTTTATCTCATATAAAAAAGGAATGAAACGAGACGGCCAGACGCCGACTTATCTTTACGGTTACGGCGGCTTCGATATTTCCAGCACACCATCATTCGCGCCGGCGAATCTGGTGTGGATGGAAATGGGCGGTATTTACGCTGTTGCGAACCTGCGCGGCGGCGGCGAATACGGCGAGAACTGGCACGAGGCCGGAATGCTTCACACGAAGCAAAACGTGTTCGATGATTTCATCGCGGCCGCGCGCTATTTAATCGATAACAAGTTTACATCGACATCGAAGCTCGCGATTGGCGGTGGCAGCAACGGTGGATTGCTTGTCGGCGCGTGCATGACGCAACGCCCCGATCTTTTCGGCGCGGCTTTACCAAACGTTGGCGTCATGGACATGCTGCGTTTCCAAAAATTTACCATTGGCTGGGCATGGACGTCCGATTACGGGAGCTCCGAGAAGCCGGATGACTTCGCGTATCTCTACGCGTACTCACCGCTCCATCACATCGCCAAAGGTTGTTGTTACCCGGCGACGTTCATCACGACCGCCGATCACGACGATCGCGTAGTCCCGGCGCACAGCTTCAAATTCGCCGCGACACTCCAGGCAGCGCAAGGCTGCGACAAGCCGGTTTTGATTCGAATCGAAACAAAAGCCGGTCACGGCGCCGGCAAACCGACAACGAAAATTATTGAAGAAACCGTCGACCGCTGGGCCTTCCTCGTTAAAGAACTCGGGATGAAACTTTCGAAGTGACCGACGCTTTAACAGGCCACTTTTCGCGGTGATGATAGTTACACCGCGATCTGGCCGAGAACGGCTCGCAGCTCGTGAAAGTCCACCGGTTTGGTCAGGTGAAAATCGAAACCGGCTTCCTTGCCGCGCTCTATATCGTCCGGCGCTCCAAACCCAGTCAGGGCTACCGCTTTAACGGGTCGTTTTCGTTTGGCCTCGGCGACCAGATCATAACCGCTGCCGTCCGGGAGAGCGATATCGGCCAGGACGACGTCAAGATCTTTTGAACGGATAATCTTTCGCGCACTCTCTGCATCATCGGCCACGGAAATTTCGTGCCCAAAATGGGTGAGCAGATTGGACAAGGCTTGCAGGGTGTCGCCGTGGTCTTCGACCACCAGAATCCGCAAACTCTTACCCGAACTGTATGCGTCTTTTGTTCGATCTTCGCTCATTTTCGCGTTCCCCAGGGGAACCCGTACACCGGAATTGTTGGGCCGTCCAATTTCTCTGAGAAATCAGAGATCGGTTGTCAGACTTCTCGTGGTCGTATGGCTGAGTAAGATCGACAGCTATGGCTGATAAGGACATTGCTGCGTTGAGGGGTGCGCAGCTGCGCGGTACCAGGTTCGTTTACATCGCAGCATTATTCGCCGCGTTGGGTGGGCTCCTGTTCGGCTACGACACAGGTGTTATCTCGGGCGCGCTTATTTTTATCAAGCGTGAGTTTGGCCTGACCACTGCAGCGGAGGAAGTCGTCGTGAGTGGAGTTTTGTTAGGTGCCACAATTGGCGCGATCTTTGGTGGAAAGGCGGCCGATCTGTTCGGTAGACGAAGAGTCTTGCTGGTGACGGCGGCGATCTTCGGCATCGGCGCGCTCGCCAGCGCCGTAGCACCCTCGCCCACAATCCTGATTGTTAGTCGCGTCGTTCTCGGCTTGGCGATTGGCCTCGCCTCAACAAACGTTCCGGTCTATCTGTCCGAAGTCGCGCCTCCGCACGCGCGTGGCTGGGTTGTATCGCTTTTTCAACTCGCCGTCACCGTCGGCATCGTCGTTGCCTATCTGACCGATTACGCTTTTGCCGGCGTAGAGGGCTGGAGATGGATGCTTGGCTTGGCCGTCGCCCCGGCGCTGGTCTTCGGCACCGGCATGTTTTTTCTGCCGGAAACTCCGCGGTGGCTTATTCGTGGCGGTCATCATGAGGTCGCGCATCGGGTTCTCGTGCGGATCCGAGGGCTGTCCGACGTCAACGTCGAGATCGAAGCGATCAAGGCAAGTCTGGCGCAGCAAGCTGAAAGCGGACACTGGACTGATCTGCTGCGTCGGCAAGTCCGGCCAGCTCTCGTGGTTGGACTAGGACTTGCCATATTCCAGCAAATTACCGGCATCAACACGGTGATTTATTATGCGCCGAAAATTCTTCAGTCTGCCGGATTCAATTCCGCTTCCGGCGCAATTCTGGCGACCGTGGGCGTTGGCGTTGTAAATGTTGGCATGACAATCGTGGCGATGTTCCTAGTTGACCGCGCAGGCCGACGACCGCTGCTGCTCGTCGGCATTGCCGGAATGATCATCATGCTCGGCGTGCTCGGCTTGAGTTTCCGGTATCCATCGGGACAACTGGCCTGGATCGCGGTGATTTGCTTGATGGGATACGTCGCCTCATTCGCAATCAGCCTCGGACCGATTTTCTGGCTCTTGATCGCCGAGATTTATCCGCTAAAAATTCGCGGCCTTGCGGAGGGTACGGCAGCCACGTTCAATTGGGCTTCGAACTTGGTAGTCTCGCTTACTTTCCTGACATTGATCGAGAAACTTGGAGCGAGCTCAACATTTTTTCTCTATGCGCTCGCTTCGATGCTCTCGTGGCTTTTTGCCTATTATTTCGTTCCGGAAACAAAGGGGCGTACTTTGGAGCAGATCGAAGCATTTTGGAGAGCAAGGTATCACGCTCACCAAACGGAGAGTGGTATTTTCTAGGGCGAGTTCGTGCTGTAGCCATGGCCCTGTGGGCCGTCTCCTTGGTGTGACAAGCAGCGCCGACTGACCGGCTACAATATTTGCGAAATCCCTCTAGCCCAATCGTTCGCGACTGCGCGGTTTTTCCAGATCAAGCAGCGGACCGATGGGGACGATTTGAGTCGGGTTAATTTCAGTGTGCGTTATATAATAGTGGCGCTTGATGTGATCGAAATTCACCGTGTCGGCGATACCTGGCTGCTGATATAAATCCATCAAGTAACCCTGCAGATTTGGGTAATCGACAACGCGGCGCAGATTGCACTTGAAGTGGCCGTGATAAACCACGTCGAATCGGACGAGTGTGCAGAAAAATCTCCAATCGGATTCGACAATGCGGTGGTCGAAGAGAAAGCGACTCTTCGACAGGCGTTCCTCCAGTTGATCAAGCGCCCCAAATAATTTTCGACAGGCAACCTCGTATGGCCGCTGACGCGTAGCAAAACCGGCTCTGTAAACGCCATTGTTCACGTCGTCGTGCAGAAAACTGCAGAGCTTCTCGTGCTCGGTTTCGATCTCTTTCGGGAAATAATCGACGTCCTTGTTTTTGGCAAAGTCATTAAAGACGTCGTTAAACATGCGGCAGATGTCGTCCTCCGAATTGTTGACGATCTTTTTCGTTTGTTTGTCCCAAAGCACAGGGACGGTAACGCGTTCGTTGTAATCGGGATCGGTCGCTTTATAGGCTTCGCTCAGGAAATGGAAGCCGTTGATGGGATCGGTCGATTCAAACGACGCGCCCGGTGGGATTTTGCCGCTCGGGTCGCGAAACGCCCAGCCATTCTGGTCACGGATCGGGTCGACAATGGTCATGCTGATCGCTTCCTCGAGTCCTTTTAGCTTTCGGAAAATTACGGTCCGACTGGCCCACGGGCAGGCCAGCGAGACGTAAAGATGATACCGGCCCGCCGCGGCGGGGTAGGGGGTAGAACCGTCGTTCGAGACCCATCCGCGAAACGCGTCCTCCTGACGGCGAAACTCTCCGGACTTGGTCTGTTCCTCTGGAAATTGCGCTTTCACTTGAGCATCAATGAACACGGATGCATAATGCCACAACTCGTTCGTGTCGATTCGCCTCCACACCGAAAGAGTCGAGCGGTCGTGTCTCGTGGTCGCATCCCTCCCGTTGACAGCGAAAAACCCGAATGCTACCGTCGCGCGAATTTACGCGGAAGTCCGCAAAAGGCGGACCCGATAGAAATTTGCAAACTGTGCTAAACAATCAGGTTTTGGTACTTAACCGCCTGTGGCAGGCGGTTAACATCTGCTCGGCGCGTCGCGCCTTCGCGCTGGTGTATGCAGGTCACGCCCACATTGTTTCGTCCGATGAGGGGAACAATTTCATGACGCACGATTTCGAAAGCTGGCGCGATTTGTCGACAAACGCGCCCGAACACGAAGTCGTCACAACGATTTCGTTCAAGATTCGTATCCCGCGGGTGATTGTGCTCCTCGTGTTCGATCGGCTTCCAAAGAAGGAAGTGAAATTTACCAGGCACAACGTGTTTGAGCGCGACAAGAACACCTGCCAGTACTGCGGCGAGCTTTTTGACCGCAGTGAGCTCAATCTCGATCATGTTGTTCCCCGCGATCGTGGGGGAACGACCACTTGGGAGAACGTGGTTTGCTCGTGCATCCCTTGTAATACACGCAAAGGTAACCGGCTCCCGCGCGAAGCGCACATGAGTCTGATTCGTAAACCGAAGCGACCGAAGTGGCGGCCGTTCGTCCATGTCACATTTTCCGCCCCGCAGCACGATCTCTGGAAACACTTCGTCGATCTGGCGTACTGGAACGTCGAACTGAGCGACTGAGCTTCGCTGAGTTCGACCGTGATTCGTTGAACCGTTAACGCGGAGCCACCGCTTCATCGCTTTAAGGCATCCAAAATTGGCTGGGGATAAACGCCCAGCCAAATCGTAGCGATAATCAACGCACTGATCGCCAGACGTGACAGCCCGTTCACAGGGATCTTGTCGACTTTCCCGGTGGATTGCCAATACATCGCGCGAATGACTTTGAGGTAATAATAAAATCCGCACCCCACTGTGATGACTCCGACAACTACCAAAGCTGTCTGGTGCTGCAAAATTGCGGCATAAAAGATAAAAAACTTTCCCAGGAAACCAGCCGTGAATGGCACTCCCGCCAGGGAGACCATTCCTATCAACATCGCGAAAGCGAGAAAGGGGGAGCGTTTTGCCAATCCATCAAAATCGTCAATTTGCTCGCCGGTTTGCTGAGATACAATTATCAAAACTGCAAAGCTAAGCAGCGTCATGAGCAAGTAGGCAACAAGGTAAAAGCCTATTGCTGACGCGTCGAAACACGCTACGCCGATCAGCAGATAGCCGGCGTGCGCGATACTTGAGTAAGCAAGCAATCGTTTCAAGTTCGTCTGCGGCAAAGCGGCGAGATTTCCGTAGATCAAAGTCAACAGCGCAATCACCACAATCAGTCGCTGTGTTTGAGGCAGCGTCAGGAAAGGCTCCAACACTCGGAGCAGCACGATAAATCCCGCTGCTTTCGAACCCACAGAAAGGTACGCAGTCACCGGCGTAGGTGCCCCCTGATAAACGTCCGGGACCCAAATCTGGAAGGGCACCGCGGCGATTTTGAAACCGAGCGCTACCAGAACGAACACCATACCTAACAAGGCTGCGCTTCGATCTGTCGCTGGATTTGCGAGTACGTCTGCGATTCTCTGCAGATTTGTCTGACCGGTTACGCCGAAAATCCACGCGATCCCATACACCAGAAATGCCGTCGAAAGAGCACTCAGTACGAGGTATTTGGTTCCTGCTTCCAAAGTCATCGGATTACGCCGGGTGAAACTGACCAGCACGTAAAAAGAAATCGTTACCAGTTCCAGCGAAACAAAGATGAAGACGAAATCGATTGCTGATACCAGGTACATCAGGCCGGCGCATGTGAAAATTGGCAGGGCAAAAAATTCGCCAAGACCCGCCTGCGGTGTGGTGCCAGGAAAAGAATTGCGCACCATCGGCGCGTAGTCGGTCATTAAAATCAGCACAAAGATTGTGGTGACCAACGCGAATTGCTTGAAGAAGATCGACAGGCGATCTGCGGTGTAAAAACTCCAGAAGCCGGTTGCTTGACTGGTCGACGTGCTTGGAACTACCAAAAAGCTCGCAGCGAGAACCAGAGCGAGACCGGCAATTGCAACGAATGCCATTACGCGTTTATCGATCTTCGTGGCAAACGCTTCGACTAACAGGATCGCCATCCCAAGCACCAGCACCGCGATCTCCAGTTCTGGCGCCGTGATCATGGTTATTTCCGAGCGATCTGCCAAACCTTGTGGCCGCTTCGCTCCGTCGAGGCGCTTGGGCGATGTTGCTCCGTGAAGCACGGTGACACCCGCCACGGCGGGCAAGCTTTGCCGTGGCCACACTCTGTATCTGCGAGATGGCGGTCGTTAGTGAGATAATTGCGAAAAACCGGCGTCACGGTTTGAACAAAAGATTGCGGGAAAAATCCATAGCAAAGAAGTCCTATAACCACCAATGCGACCGGGATCCTCAGCGCCGGACGAAGATCGACAACTTCTTTCCATCGCTCGCTTAGACTTCCCATGAATATCTTGCGATAGGCCCGAAGCATGTAAACGGTCGAGATCACCACTCCCCAAAGCGCAAGCACGGTTGCGATTTGGAAGATGTGAAAGTGGCCCATCTCCCAGCCGTTCTTGAACACACCAAAAAAGATCATGATTTCCCCGGCGAAATTGGCGAAGCCGGGAAGCCCAATCGCAGCGAATACACCGAATCCAAAGGCGAGCCCGGCAAACGGCATTACTTTGGCGAGACCACCCAGGTCATCAAAAACCAGCGTTCCGGTGCGTTTTCGCAATTCGCCAGTCAGCGCGAAGAGCAATGCGATCGAAAGACCATGAGCAAACATGAGAACAACAGCGCCAGTCGTGGATAGGATAGTGGCGCCCGCAATTCCGAGAAAAATATAACCCATGTGGCAGCACCACAAGGAGATCGGTCCACTGACGCGCCCCCTCCGGTAACAACGGAATAGCCAGCCGCAACAGACCGTATAACCCAAATTTCTTTAACACTCCCGCATGCAACATTGCTGCGGGCGCGGGGGCCGAGGCATACGCTTCCGGCGCCCAAGTGTGGAATGGAAAGAGTGAGATAAGAATTCCAAAACCAATAAGCAACACCAGGTAAACATGGCGCTGCGCGTCCGCACCGATCTGACCGAGACCTGCGGCGGCTGTTAAGGCGCGAATATCAAAGCTGCGAGCAGACGCGGGAAAGCTTTGATAAAGCAGGATCAAGCCCAGCAGTAAAATAAAACTCCCAATTGCCAGATAGATAGTGATTTTCCACGCCGCCGCGACACGATTTCCACTGCCCCAAATCCCGATCAACAAAAATGTGGGGATTAGCGCGAGCTCATGAAAGGCATAAAAGAAAAATAAATCGATCGAGGCAAAAGCGCCGATCGCGCCGCCTGAAATTAACAAGAGGCACGCATAGAACGCATTTTCATACTTTTCAATCGTTTCGGTAAACCATACGGCGGCCAGCGTGACAATCGTGGCCAGTAAAATCATTACGAGACTCAAGCCATCGATTCCCGTCGTGAAGCTCAGGTGCCATTCCGGAGATATCGTAAAGGAGGTAACGTGCTGAAAATCGAGTTGGCCATGGTCGAAAGACACCAGGAGAAACAACGCCGCCGCAAACGCCAAAACCGACGCAGCTAAAGCAGTCTTACGCGCGGGCGCGCCAACCATGATCAAAATGGCGGCGACAATTGGGCAGAAGATTACGAAAAGAACCATTAGCGGAAAACGGTGAAGTAAATGACGGCGACGACACCTAGCCCGAACAGAAAGACGTAAGCTTGCAGGTTTCCAACCTGGATCAGTCGCAGGAGCGCGCCGATTCCCAAAGTCCCCCGGCTACTGCCATCAACAGCGGCGGTATCAATGATCCATCGATCAAAGAAAGCCGAGATGTGTGCGAGGAGTTCCTGTGTCCAGTTGATCAGCCAGGCATAAAGCTCGTCGAAATAAAACTTGTGGCGCAGAACCTCGATATCGATCGGCTCGCCCGTTCGGTTGCGGTAAATGGCAATCGCCAGCCCGCTTCCCGCGATCAGTGCGCCCAACGCTAGGGCGGGAACAAACAAAGCGGCTTCCTTCTCTATCGGGAGCGCGAGAAAGTTTCGCGCGAAAAATCCAAACCCACTTAGAGCGGCAAGAATTGCAAGCACGATCAGCGGTGCCGTCATCACGAGCGGTGACTCCTTGCTTTGGCGTGCGACTTCGCTGCGTGTGTCTCCGAAGAAAACGATGACCAGTAAACGCACAACGTAGAAGGCTGTTAGAAACGCTGTGAACAGTCCGACGATGAAAATCGGGAGGTTGCGTTCGTAAGCGAGTGCAAGAATTGCGTCCTTGCTGAAAAATCCGCTAAAAGGTGGACAGCCGATCAGCGCCAGCGCGCCAACAGCGAAAGTGACAAACGTGATTGGAAGTTTCCGTGAAAGCCCTCCCATTTTCCAGATGTTCTGCTCGTGATGAAGCATTACGATGATTGAGCCGGCGCCAAGGAATAGAAGCGCTTTGAAAAACGCATGGGTGAACAGATGAAACATCGCAGCGTCGTTCGAGGCGAGACCGACTGCCATGAACATGTAACCAAGTTGCGAGAGCGTTGAGTAAGCCAGGATGCGTTTAATGTCGTTCTGTTGTGTTGCGATCAACGCGGCCATCGCCGCCGTGATCGCGCCGATCCACACGACGACCAAAAGCGCAGTTTG
>WNGK01005637.1_pt1 | contig 15716 bp, 19 predicted proteins | sample 5400601 | NCBI WGS metagenome assembly WNGK01 (sample SAMN13153376, study PRJNA577476) | soil metagenome | isolation source: 60 cm soil or saprolite under Garry oak tree replicate 1 | place: USA:California | collected 2016-06-15
GTAGAGGGTTATCCTCATTCGAGCAGTATACCTGACAGTACACCTGCGTCAATGGTCCGTAATTGATTGAAAACAGAATAGATTAAATGGTGGCCAGGGACGGAGTTGAACCGCCGACGCCAGCCTTTTCAGGGCTGCGTACTACCAACTTATCCCCATCATTCTTCAACAACTTAACTTTGCAGAGTGGCCCCGGTTTTGTGACCATTCTGTGACCAGCGCCGATGTTCGCCTAGCGTCGGCCAATTTTCAGCACGGAACGTTCAAACGGATCACAACGACGCCGGGTGTGAGCGAGTGAATTCTGTCGTCAGTTTTCGAAGTATTCAAGGAACGAATGACGGCCGAATAGTCGATCATTGGAATTACTAATGGGATGGTCCGCCGCCTTTACCCAGCGAGCAGCCGGGGTATAAGAGGTGAAAGGAGGAGTCGTCCCATGGAGCTACATACGATCGGCATTGATCTTGGTAAGACAGTCTTTCATCTGGTGGGAGTTAACCATTTTCTTGGCCGGGCGCTGCAAGAGCAAGGTCATGAGGTGCGGCTGATGCCGGCCCAGTATGTGAAGCCGTACGTGAAGACCAACAAGAGCGACTACATCGACGCCGAGGCGATAGCTGAGGCGGTCGGGCGGCCGAGGATGCGCTTCGTGCCGATCAAGACCGATGACCAACTGGATCTGCAGTCCCTGCATCGGGTACGTGAGCGTTGGGTAGCGCGTCGCACAGCGGTCATCAACCAGATTCGTGGCTTGCTGCTGGAACGTGGGATCACTCTGCGAAAGGGACGTTGCCACGTCGATGCGGCATTGCCCGGGATACTGGAAGACGCCAGCGCAAAGCTATCGGGCGCATTGCGCGTCCTGCTGGCGCAACTGAGGCTGGAGCTCGCTCACTTGGAAACGCGGATCAACGAAGCCGATGCGGTGATCAATAAGACGGCTGGAGAGAACGAAGCCTGCCGACGGTTGGTTGCGATCCCTGGCATCGGACCGGTGACGGCGACCGCAATCGTCGCGGCGATTGGCAACGGAGCGGCCTTCCGCAAGGGTCGAGAGTTCGCGGCCTGGCTGGGGGTCATTTCCCGGCTCACAGAAGTTGAAAACCGATCTTGCCACAGTGTCTATGCGGTTTTCGAATCTTCCAAACCAGTACAGAAACTGCTAGCCAAGAGGTGGTAGCAGCTATCAGGACCATCCAGTGACTATCGCGAGGCACCAATTTCCACACGACAAAGGCAAAAACAGCCAGTCCGAGACTGCCCATCGCTGCGCCCGCCGCATCGACGCTCGCTGCCATCCGACCGCGCACCGTGCCATCGACGCCTTGCCGTTCTTTCTTCTGCCTTTCGTGTTTCTCAATCAATGTTGCACTGGCTGGGAAAATCGCAGGAAAGGCTAGAAATAGCCCGCCAACTCCGGGGCCGAATGCTTTGGCAATTATTCCGGCAACCGCTGTGATCAAGCCCCCAAACAAGAACCTTATCGCGTAGTCGCGCCATTTGGTTTCTCGAAGAGCCGAAAGATCAATTTTGACGCGCATTCCTATTTCAGGCAAAGGTACCACGTACCGAATGCCACTGCTAACCACAAAGGGATCGCAACGATCGTGACTAAGAGAGCACTTAATTGGTGTCTCACCATGATCCAACTCACGAAGGAGGCGTAGGTGAACAACGCCAGTGCCCCAGCAATCATGGAACGACTCTCGGTTGCGGCATAGGAAGCGCCTTCGGTCGCTATCGTGAGGCCAAGAGTAGCCAGCGCTACTGAAGGCGCGGCACCAAACAGTCCGGCGAAACTCTTGGGTCTCAGTACATCGCCCATTGCCGCGAACGCCGTAACTACCGCGCCACCAACCAGGAATCGAATCAGGATCTGAAGCATAGAACGGGGCCCTCATCGTCTTTCCGAGTTAACCAATTTGCGAGCTTGATCTGGACCTTTCAGTCCGAGCACACGATACTGCTTGCCACTGAGCTTATGGTAGTTCACAAAAAACTCCTCAAGCTCGCGGGCAAATTGCTTGCCTAGATCATCGATGGTTTTGACATCTTCCCAACTGCGGGCATCTTTTTCCACTGCTACGATTCGGTCATTGCGTTCCTTGTTTTTCTTATCGCCCTGCTCGCCTTCAATTACCCCGATCGGTCGACAACTGAGCACGCATCCTGGAAATGCCGGTTCATCCATTAGCACCAGCACGTCAACAGGATCGCCGTCATCTGCCTTGGTTGATGGTACGAATCCAAAGTCATAAGGAAAAGTCATCCCCACGGGGAGCACCTTCTTTAGTTCAAAGATGTGCTCGTCCGGATCGAACGCGAACTTGTTTCGACTTCCTTTTGGAGTTTCGATCACGACCCGTAGCATCTGTTTGTCTTCCGCGTCGAACGGTTTGAGGCGCGTGGGATCGGCAAGACCGTTTTTCTTGCTCATTTGACCTCCATCTCCGTCGTAGCGTGGATGCAAGGAGTCCGATGAAGGTTTGTTCTCAAATCCACGAGGGCAACACTCCCCCTAGCGAGAGGTTGCACCCGTTTTATGAGCAAGAAGAACACGCGTCTGAGATTGGACTTTCCCATCATCGTCTTTCTTTTCCCTCTCCGCATCGAGGCAGGACTTGGGAGAGAAGGGACCGCGTTGTCACGGCTCGATATAAAGATCAGGACGGCACAGAGAAGAGAGTTCGACGTCACCACGCGGCCTAAAGGCTAGCGGGCAGAAACGTCCGACCTGTTTAAGCGAGAACACAAAGAACCAGCCGGGGCGAAGATTCGCTGCCCTGCAGATTTTGCTAAAAAGCAAGTTTAGGAAGAGCCTGTCACAACTTCAAGACACGCGCAAACTCTTGAGCGAGGCGCGAGCACTTCCGCCACTCGTATTCGGAACAATTATCAATTCGAGTACACTGACGTTTGACAGCTCAACTTGATATTCTTCGACCTCGCGTATTGTCTCAGGAGGCTGAAATTCCACTGCTGGCGAACAATTTCCCGTAGCGAGCCGCTATCGGAAGACCAACGTAAGACGAACTCTTGCGTCCTCGCGGTTTCTTTTTCTTCGAACACAAGCGATATCCGTTTCAGTCTTTGCGGCTGGTCAAACACGAGTCGCATCGTTTGCGGCCCTGGTTCGGCGGCGCGCCAGCCCAGTGTTTCTCCCGCAACGAACGCAGCTTCGACCGGATAATCTTTCTGCTCTGAGCTGATCTCAACGATGGCCGCCCGCTCAACATCCAGCCAGTCTTCACGTCGCGATCGCACACTCTCTGGTGTTGGGGTAATAAGCCGTTTACGCATACAAACCTCAAGTTTACCTCTCGTTCCAGCCCTGGCGATTATCAATGAAAACACGCGGTTTCTGAGGCAACTGTTGGTCGAATCTCATCTATATAGTATCGGCTGGTCTGACTCACCCGTATTTTTAAAACTAGGCTCCGCGTGAAAATCCGGCACGTTGCATGCAGCCTGCCGAGACCACCTTAAGCAGGATTTATCTCCTGTTAAGGCGAGGACTGCCAGACCCGGCAAGAGCATTGACTGAGGTTGTGGGCGTAAATCCCCTCAAAAAAGCCTACGCTATGAATCTCGGAACTAGTGGAAATACAAGGGAAGATCCATTCCGACCGCCTGCCTCTGCATCTGCGGCCTACCGCTGGACTAATTTTTGAGGGGCAGGTCACAATGGGCATCATGTCCGACAATCCTAAGCAGTTTGAATACCTTGCTATTGGAGGCGAGGTTCCACACCACGGTGTACTCCCCCAAAGGGCTGTGGAGCAGTACAGGTCCATTCAGCAGTACTTAACAAAAGAGTGGCGTACTTCGAATGAATCTCGGCAGCGATGGCTTTGGAGCATAAACGGGTGTCTCGACAAGCTGAGCACCACCTTGATGCAGGTGGCACGCATGCGGGACCATCATGACCGGCTCATATCCCATGCACGGGAGCTCCAAAAGGCGCCTCCCGAAGCGCACATTGCCTTGGCTGCACGAGAGGCCTGTGGAGATTTCGAATCGCTCCTTTTACAAGGGAGGGCTGCATTGGACCGTTTGACTTGGTTCGTGGCCGCGGAGTTCAACCAGAGGTGTACCCGATTCTCTAAGCTAAAGAAAGTTTTGAGCAACGCCGGTTGCCAAAATCCGAGCGTACCGATCCTCCTACACATCTTGGATCAGGCGCTATGGCTGGAGGGTGTTTTCGTCGATCTTGGGGGCCTAAAAGCCCTCCGGTCGTTTGTCGCCCATCAGGGAGGAATTTCGGAAGCGATGGACAACTGCTTCGGCGTATCGAGGGTCGATACCCAGACCGTGCTTGTTTACGATTGCCAATCACGAAATGTGCCCCTCCTCGAAACAAGCTGGCAGAGCGCTAAATTTCTTTCCTTCGTCGTGCTCAACTCCCTTTCGGTAGTCACAAAGCAGACCATACATGATTTAAATTGCTACGATCCACTCTGGGATAACCTGAGCGTTGTGCCTTCGCAATATATAAGACCGAGAGATACTGGGCTAAGCCTCCCACTGATCACGAGGATGATACCGGACGGATTCGACATAAGAACCTGCTACGTAGACCCGGCAATCCTGCAGAGGTGCGTGAAGTAATAGCCAAAGAGGAAATCGGTGATCGTCCTCGGAAATCGACTTAAAAACAACTTCCAAACTGTACTTAGATCGTCATGGCGCTCGCGTCCATGGATCGATGAGTTTCATGGACTATTGCCGGAAATCCTGCGAGCATGCCCATCCCCACTTTCCGAACTACATCCTCCGGGTAGCTGTTGATTCTCATCCGCGGCGCATCATGGCGTGATCTGATCAGGACCATGTCCGCCCCGCAGCAGGCCGCGTCTCCCCACCGCGATCCGACCCTGGCTCACAGAATCTTTCTCGCTGTTACCTGGATTCCGGATTGCTGCGCGTCGGCCTCCCTATATGGGTCCGATGGTGCTGCTCACCGTGCGTGGCCCTAAGTCAGAAGAGCTCTAGTTGACGATGGTTTTCGGAGCTGTCGAAGTGGCCCTGCGAGGAGGCTATGAGTCCATCCGCTCCTATCTGCCAAAGCTGGAAGCCACCGCTGTCCAGTGCCTCCCGGCCCGGAGTTTGTGCCGATCAACGTCCAGTGGTACTCAGCGCGGTCACCCCGCGCAAGCACCTCGTCCATGACCACTCGCATATCCGAACGCGATCATGAAGGATTGAGCTACCTCCGTGATAGGCGAGCGGATCTATTTCCACGTGAAGAAGAAGACGCCGATGCAAGCGCATAGCATTACCGCTGTGGCAAGCCAACCCACCCATTTCAGGTACGCCGGGATGACGAGCTTTCCCATCACTTTTTGGCTTGAGGCCATAGTCATGATGACCGCCATCAGCGGTGCGGCGACGATTCCGTTTAGAATCGCGGCCCAGAACAGCGCCTTAACGGGATCGATATGGAGGAAGTTGAGCGACAGCCCAGTCAAAGTCGCGATCGTGATGGCGGCATAAAATCGGACAGCTTCTCCTGGCTTACGCTCCAGGCTTGTTTTCCAGCGGCACGCTTCGCCAACTCCGTAGCACGCCGATGCCGCGAGCACGGGCACTGCAAGAAGGCCGGTGGCTACGATGCCGCAGACAAAAAGCAGGAACGCAAAGCGGCCCGCCAGCGGTTCTAACGCCGTGGCCGCCTGGGCGGAAGTCGAAATCTCGGTGATGCCATGAGTGTGCAAAGTCGCGGCGGCCGTCAAAATTATGAAAAATGCGACGATGTTGGAGAAGGCCATGCCTAAATAAGTATCGATACGGATGCGCCCCAGTTGCTCCTGCGCTTGCAAAGGAGCGCGCTTCAACGGTTTCTCGCCGCGATTGTTCCTCACCTCTTCGACCTCTTGTGAAGCCTGCCAAAAAAAGAGATAGGGACTGATGGTGGTCCCTAGCACCGCAATCAGCGCGGTAACGTATTCTTTTGTGAGTTGAATGTGCGGAAGCACGGTCGCGTGAAGCACGGCGCGCCATGACACGTGGACACAGAAGACGACAGCCACGTAAGCGAAGAGAGACACGGTAAGCCATTTCAAGTATTTAGCGTACGTTGAGTATGGAACCAACAACACTCCGGCCAGCGACGCGACTCCAAAAATCACAATGAACACACCGACCTTTCCCGGCAGGACCAAGTGCGTCGCAGCTGCCATGGCGCCAATATCCGCCCCCAAATTGAAGATATTGGCTACTGTCACCACGATCAGCACGCAGTAGAGAACGGACTTGGGGTAGTTTTTCCGAAGATTGGCCGCGATGCCGATTCCGGTGACCCTTCCAATCCGGGCGCTGATCTCCTGAATCGCGGTCATGAGAGGATAGGTCAAGACCATGGTCCAGAGAAGGCCATAGCCGAACTGTGCCCCTACTTGCGAATAGGTGGCGATTCCACTGGGATCATCATCAGACGCCCCCGTGATGAGACCAGGCCCGAGTTTTTGGAAAAGGACTTTGGCGGCGCCAGCGTTGGGTTTCTTTCCCGCGAGTGGTCGCGGGGCTCCCGACTGGGATTTGAATTTGGCCGCTTGAGTTCTCATCGGCGAGTGCCTGACATCAATCTCAACCTGTCATTGCCCGCCGATTTGTCCGGGTTGTGAACTCTGGTGGGTGAAGGGAGTATTAGAGACCTGACGGTCGCTCGCTTGCACGTGTCGCTCACAAGCGCGATCGACCTCCCCGTACCGCGTGATAGACAACCAGGACGATCACAGCGCCGATCACCGCCACAAACAGGCTATATAGGTTTACGCCCGTCACTCCATGCGCCCCAAAAATACTGAACAAATAGCCGCCGACTATGGCACCAACGATTCCCAGTACGATATCTAAGATCACGCCTTCGCCAGTCTTGTTCACTAGCTTGCTGCCTATGAACCCCGCAATCAAACCCAACACAATCCACGCCAGAATCGACATACTCTGTTCTCCTTGTAGATTACCGCTCGTTCTGCTGCGTCGAAGGCATTGCTCGAAATTCGGCGGACCGAGGGGCCCCCATATTCGGAGGCAACCACTCGGTCCGACTCAACTCTCAGGCAGCCTTGCTATATGCATCTGAGCCGTGCTGCTTTACCATCTTGTTGTAAACACCCATTAACAAAAATGCCGCCGGCCACTGTCCCACAAACAACGCCCAGTCATCCTTGCCCACGATCTTCAGAATAGCTGAAGCGGTGATAGCACCGAATGCTGCCGCCAAATAGCCGGAGCTTGGGATTTTGGACGTCTGCGACTCAATGGCTCCCGTGAAACGACCCTCTGCAACGCCACTACGAACTTTGTCTTCCATGCGCACTCCTCTCTCCTCTTCCTATGTATTCTGATTGTTGGTTCTTACGCCGAATCTTTACTTTGTTCTTCCGTCTTCTCCGCCGTCGTGCTTGTTGTTCTTGGCAACTATCTTTCCGCTATGCCCCTTCACGCCCTTTTCGACTTCTAGGGGTTCTGCGATTCTCCACTTGCAGTACGGCGCTACAACTAAGCGACACGCCTCGGCATCTTGTGCGTCTTTTTGGATTCGTCCCGGTTGTCCTGAGAGCTCTCTTCACTTGCTTGTTCATTGATCTCTTTTGCGAGTTCCGTCAATTTTTCGTCGGTGGCCTGTTCCTCTTCAAGAGTCTGTTTCAGCAAAGAAGCGTGATTCGTCTCTCCGAGAGCTTTGGCTAACTCGCTGACCGCCCCGTACGCGGCAATCTCATAGTGTTCCACGCGTCGGGCTGCGCCGATCAGTCCAGCATCCATCACCGCCTCTTCCAAGTCTTCCGCCATGACCTCGGCTCCTTCTTTCACCAAGCCCTCCATGCCCACACATTTCTTGCCCTTTGGGCTTTCGTCCAGCGATTGGAGAATGTTCTCCAGACGTTGAACGTGGCCTTTGGTTTGTTCCAGATGCTCTTCGAAGCCAGCTCGGAGTTCGTCCGAGGACGCAGCTTTGGCCATCTTTGGAAGCGCCTTGAGCAACTGATTCTCTGCGCTAAACAGGTCTTTCAATTCGTCCACATACAGTTTTCTCAAATTATCGTTTGGCATGTTTCCTCCACGAAATGAGTTTCGGTCGCTGGGCCAAGGCCCGCGCGGCGGTCCCGCCAGTCCTTTAAAAATGCGGGGCAGCGAACCGAGATCCCGGCCGCCGAGAAGCTCCAGTTCGCTGCACTCCACAGATCAAGCCACTTCGCCAAGACGGGCTTTATCACCCTTTTCGGAAGCGGCTTCACCGGTCGAGGAAACATCTTGGGCACCTGTCCGCTCCAGAATTTCCTTAGCCTTTTTTGTCCACTGAGAATCGTCGGAATGCACGGAGAGCAGTATTCCGCCATCCTTAACGCGGCCCTCGTAACGCTTAGCTTCGTACTCCGGGATTCCCATGCCAATCAAGGCGCCTGTGAGACCGCCGATTGCACCGCCGGCACCCGCTCCTGCAAGGGCCGCCACAATGGGCCCTGCAGCAATGAACGGTCCGAGCCCTGGAATCGCGAGGGCTCCAATGCCAACCAGCCACCCCAGTCCGCCGCCCAGCAATGCTCCGGTTCCGGCGCCGGTTGTGGCGCCTTCTGGCGCCTTAGTGTTTTTCTCGTGGGCAAAGTCCTTCGTGCCCGTGTTCTCGGGAAACAGCACGGAAATATCAGAGTTACGAAATTCTGCTGTCTTTAGAGCATCGACCGCGCTTTCCACGCTTGTGCGATTCGGATAAATGCCAAATACTGCTGTGTTTTTACCTGCCATGTTTTACTTCTCCTTATTAATCTGAAATGTTATTGCTGCGGTTTGATGTTCAGTTCGCTGCTGACTTTGTTCTCGCCGGCCACTTCAGCAGCCTTGGCTTCAATTGCTCGCTTCTCGTCCTCTGATCGCACGGGGCCTTTCAATGTCACTTGCCCGTTTTGAGTGACGATCTTGATGTTGTGCGCGTAGGTGGAGAGTGATTTGTCTTTCATGATGGATTGTCGTATCTGTTGTGTGATGTCGCGGTCAGAACGATTGTCTTTTTGCTGATCTGCCGTTGGCTCGTTCGCGCTTCGATCCCGTTCATTAGTCTTGGTATTGTCTGCAGCTGGCGGAGCCTGCTGACTGGTTGGTTCTTGCGCCCGTACCAATACTCCGACGCCGAGTAGCAGACCGGTGCACAAGAGTGTGCGAGCAATATTCCTGCAATCAACTTTCATCATTTTTCCTCCTGTAAATGTAAGTTCGTGCCAATTGCGCCCACGCACCTATTCGGGGAGACGGGCGTTCGTTCGAACGCGGCAAAGGTGCAAACTAGTCGGGCCTCTGAATTGACAAATGATCTTGGACTTCGCGATCACCGGCATACGATCTCGCGACCCGCACCGCCTTGTCACGGTCGTCACTGCTGACGACAGATCCGGACAGCGTCACCACGTCGGGAGTCAAAGTAACCCGGATGTCTTTACTGTCCAAGCCCGGCTCGCTTTTGAGCTTCTCTTCAATTGCGCCCTTTGCTTCCGTCGAACTCAATGCTCGAGGGTGGGTGTCGTCTGTCGAGGTCGGATGGCGACGATCTGATGCTTCAGCAATGTTTGCCTCGGTACCGTACTTTCTTACTGTCGCCAGGAATTTATGCGAACCCTCGGGAGGTTTCACCTGTCCCTTTAGAATTTGAGCTGATGGGATCATCCGGCCGTACAAAATGCGGGTTCCGTCCTTGTCTTGTGTAATCGATGCGCCGTTCACAGTAAGGCCAGCAAAAGCGCCGCGAGCCCGAGAATAAGTGAGCACTTCAGCGCGCATCTTCCAATCAGTTTCGCCCTCCACATGCCGGCCGACCGGCCCCGCCGCAGCCGAGGCATCGGCGCCGATCTTAAATTTGCTTGAGAGCATCTTTTCCATTCCCTGGTCGTTCATTACCAGCATGACCACATCGACCGCCTCGCCGCCGATCTGCAATCCCCAACTACCTCCGGTGACCGTGAAAGGTGCAGGCGCGCTCCATCCGGAGTTGGTACGGCAGGTCGCGATTCCTCTTCCGTGCCGGCCTCCAAAGACAAAACCTATTTTGACCATCGACGGTATGACTGCCACGCACCTCGCAGAATCGAGAAGTTCTTCCGGGATCCCCTTATCCGGAGTTCCCATGATTTCGTCTAAAACTGTTGCTGCTGCATCCATTCGTTTGACTTGTTCCGACGGTTCCTCGGCGGCAACCGCCATTGTGCTGGCCAAAACTGCGGCTGTCAGCACGGCTAATATCCTTGTCTTGAATCTCATTGCCATACATCCCTCTGCGCGAATCCGCGCGATTTTGAAGTCACCCAAGGGCTGAGTTCATCCGCCCCGTAACTTGTAATGTGATTGGAGAATTGCGGATCGCCAACCGACGCCTGTGTCGATCCCTACCGAAAAGCAGGAAGGAAAGGAAGTCGTATCCAACATTATGGCAAGGGCCGCGCAAAGACCATCCACTTGGCGCTGTACGAGCCAGAACGATTCACTGTAGAGCCTTAGCTAAAGGCGGATCGTAGGCAGTGAGCCGAGATTGTTCCGGCCAGTACAGACATTGGCCGACGCCAGGGTGTACACTCGTGCCCCGAAATACCGTGCGGGGCTGCGCTACTTCGCGTGAAGAATATGGGGTTAACCTTCGCGTAATTTTTCGAGAGTGCGGCATTCGGTTCACGAAGAGAAATCTAAGGCCAGAAGAACATTACTGACTCAGGAAACTGCTTTCATCGCAATGGCAAGAGCCAGAACCTTAGCCGCCACATGACCGTTGAAACATGACACAAGGTGTCCTTGTCATGTGATGCCTCGATGGTGCATCGAATACTGCTCGTGTTTTTAGGCTGAGGCCAACCATAAGACCTCAACTTAATTCTTGGTTCGTCGGCGAACACAGCTCGTAGAGAGAGACATCTTGCTGGCGTGAGAGGCATCTGATTGCTGGCGGTAAATAATCTTCAACTATAAGGAGCTGTGACGATGGCAGACGAAAAGAACCGGGGAGCAGCAGTCGGGCAAGCAAAAAGAGAAGTCTCAGCAGAAGCAGAACAACCCGTCTAGTGAACAGGAGAAGCACGGGGATGAGCAGCAGCGTCGCGCACCAGGGACCGAGCGGGAATATCGAGGCGACCAGTCAAGACAGCGCCGCGCTCCCAGTGTTGAAGAGGAAGAGGATGACCAAGAAAGTGAGAGGAAGAGAGCATAGAATAAGGAGGGAAGGGGGAGGAAGAGTTTGGCTTCGGCCTGCCCCTCCCACAGTCGCTAACGCTCTTTTGCCGCCTCCAAGATAGCGTCGCATCTGCCTTCTGTTCAGGCTATGCTCAACTTTAGCTTAAGGGAGAACAGTAGTTCCTGTATAGACTTCGGCTCTCCTGGACACGATCATTACCAGGCCCATATCAATACCCATAATTTTGGCGGAGGCGAAAGGTGAGTATTGCGATGTCTAATCCCGGTCTTCAACTAGTCCCGTCCCTAACGCACGCTCCAAGGCACGATCACGATGGACACGTTGTTCAATTGTATACAGACGACGGCTTCCTGATTGACGTATTGAGTCGATTCATTGGCGGGGCACTTGCGGTGGGTGATGCTGCCGTGGTCCTAGCAACAGCATCCCATCGTGGAGAGCTGGAACGGCGGCTATCCGCACGGGGATTGGACATAGCTAAAGCGAGCTTGCAAGGGCGATACGTCGCAGTGGACGCGAAAGAAACTCTGACGCGACTCATGGTAGACGGTTCGATTGACGAGACGCGCTTCAACGACATTCTCGGCGGAGTTTTGAAGCGAGCCCGAACTGCTATTCATGGCAAAGACTGCCGCATTGCTGTCTTCGGAGAACTTGTCGCGTTGCTGTGGGCCGAGGGAAGGCCACAGGAGGCTATTCGGGTCGAGGAACTCTGGAATGACTTAGCGAAAACCCACTCCTTCTCTCTCCTCTGTGCTTACCCAATTACAGGCTTCAACAATGAGAGGCACATTGAGCCATTTCTGAAGATGTGTGGTCAACACTCGGGCGTTGTTCCTAGCGAGAGTTATTTAGGATTAAGCAACGAAGGAGAACGCCTTCGCAGCATCGCGGAGTTGCAACAGAAAGCTCAGGTCCTCGAAAAAGAGCTGGCGTTGCGTCACAGCGAGGAACGATTCCGGTTGCTAATCGAAGCTGTGCAGGACTACGCGATCTTCATGCTCGACACTGACGGCAACATCAGCAGTTGGAATCTCGGAGCGGAACGCATGAAGCAATACAAGCCCGCAGAGATTATCGGTAAGCACTTCTCATGCTTCTACCCAGAAGAAGATGTGCGGAGCGGAAAACCACAGTGGGAATTGGTTATCGCAGCGAAAGAGGGACGGTTTGAGGATGAAGGCTGGCGAGTACGCAAGGATAGATCAAAATTCTGGGCGAATGTGATCATCACCGCTCTAAGAGATGATGCAGGAAAATTAGTGGGTTTCGGAAAAGTCACCCGAGACTTTACCGAAAGAAGGCAGGCACAGCAGGCATTAGAAAATGAGGTTGCCGAAAGACGAACTGCAGAACGGCGATTGCAGAATTCAGAGAAGTCGTTGCGGGCATTGTCGCTGCACCTGCTGCGCACGCAAGATGAGGAGCGAAGACGCATTGGCCGGGAGCTTCACGACAGTCTGGGGCAGTATCTCGCGGTGTTGAAGATAAAGTTGGACTCACTGGCATTCGCCACTGGACAAGAACAAGATGCGCCCACTCAGGATCTCGCACAATGCATTTGCCTAGCTGAGGACTGCGTCAAAGAAGTTAGAACAGTGTCCTATCTCCTGTATCCTCCTATGCTGGAAGAGATGGGTCTGAAATCGGCGATTCCGTGGTACCTCGACGGATTTTCTGCTCGCAGTGGCATCAAGACCAGTTTTGAGGTCGAGACAGACTTTGGCCGCCTGCCTCGCGAATCTGAGTTGGCATTGTTTCGCGTTCTGCAAGAAAGCCTAACCAATGTTCACCGACATTCTGGAAGCCAGGTGGCACACATCCGATTGTTGATGAGGCAAAGAATGTGTGCTTTGGAAATAGAAGACAAAGGGAAAGGCATCTCTCCACACCTTTTGGAACAATCTGGCCAAGACTGGATCGGCGCTCTCGGAGTTGGATTACGGGGTATGAACGAGCGCCTGCGACAATTGGGTGGAAAGCTTGAGCTGTCTTCCTCGGAGAATGGAACGACAGTAGTCGCTAGTGTTCCAATCTGAGAAATCTCCCGGGTTCTTGTAAAAGCGCACGAGAGTACAAGGCGCTTACGGGACAAGAAGAAGCGATCTGGTTCCGTTCCCGCAGCGAGCGATGTTGGTCTTGCCACAAGTGCTAGGCAGCAGAACGATTCAAGGCGTCGGAACCATCCTGCTTCACCATTTTGTTGTAGTTTCCCACGATGAGAAAGGGAGCGGCCCATTGGCCCACGAACAGTGCCCAATCGTCTTTACCGCTGAGCTTTAAAATTGCTGACGCGGCCATTGAGCCGAGAGCCAGGCCCAAGAATAAACTCGAAGGAGCTTGGGAAGTCTGCCGTTCTAAATCGTGAGCTGTCGAGCAACACTGAAATTTTCTATGCCAAAGTTCGACAGTGAACAGGCAATCGGAACAGCTGCGTTATAACCTAGCTATGCCCTCGATTGGATTTGCTGTCATGACGACCTTGGGGGAGGTAACGTCGTGATTGGCAGTTGGTCGGGTGGTGACGGCCATGCCGGCTCCCCCAGCATGGCTCTCTTGCCCCGAGGTTTTGGAGTGATTTTGAAATCTCTACAACTATGGAAAGATGATACCGGTCAGGACATCGCGGAATATGCCGTGATGCTAGCGGTGATCTTGGTACTAGTGGTCGGTACTATTCGTCTCGTTGGCTCTAATGCGAATAATGCCTTTTCGTCTGTTGCCAGCTCGATTCAGTAATCTGGAGCGAAGGCTTGGGCTTTTGCTCTGGTCGCACCCCGCTTTTGCGCTGCTGCTCTTTCGAAGAGTGCTCACTCACTCTGAGTGTTGCCTGGGCCGATCTGGTTGCGGAGGTCTGTAGAGTCAATGAACGGCCGGCTCGGAAGCGGAAACAACGCACCTACAATTATCGACACCTGTTTTCTGTTTAGATGGGCCAACTGGCCCGTGTGTGCATGCACCTTAAAAGACGACAAGGAAGGATCATATTTTCGGCGCTGATTGGGCGTGAGAGTGAGTGGTCAGGATCAACGACTGGGCAGCAGAGCGGGCAATTGCCCACTGAAGCGACAGCCAATACACACTCCACTGTATTGATTCCATCATAAGCTGCCTGCTAGCGTGCTTTGAGCCTCGCACAGACGCCATGCCTCAACTGCTCCGCATTCTTGTCGTGGACGACCATGAAATGGTGAGGCGCGGTATCTGTGCACTACTCCGTGCCGAGCCCGATTTTGAGGTGATTTGCGAGGCTGCCGACGGAATCGAAGCGGTGGAGAGGGCTGAGAAGCTTCAGCCAGATGTCATTGTGTTAGATATTTCCATGCCGGGCATGAACGGACTAGAGGCTGCTCGACGCATTCGCAGAATGTCTCCCTTGTCAAAGATAGTCTTTTTGAGTCAACATGACACAATCGAAACAATCAGAGAAGCTTTCCGTGCCGGTGGGTGTGGGTATGTGGCGAAGTCTGATGCGGCACATGACTTGATATCCGCTGTACGCTCAGTTAGCCAAAAGAAGTGCTATGTGAACGCTAGGTTTGCCGACAGACTCTGCAAAGCAGGCTAAAAGGTTCGATATCGTACTTGGTTAGCCTAATATTTTTGTACCAAGTTGCAGGTCAGCAGCCTGCTCCTGGCGGAAGAACCAGATACGGCACCTGCCCAGCAATCTGACAATACGAAAGTAAATCAACGCGATCGGAGCAATGCTGAACCGACGGCTGACCGGCAAGCGGAAAAGAGGTCCGATCGAGAACTGGCACGTCAGATTCGGCGTGCACCCGTATTTCGTCAGCTTTCGGCCCTGGTTTCCCACAGAACTCTTTTTAGTGGTCGCGCAAAATCAAGACATAGTCCACCGCGCGGAGCGCGCTGTGAACCAGCCGCAAGATCGGGTCAGGGGATATGCTCAATCCTCGCCATCTTGCTCATGCTCGACATCATCAACGAGCAGGTGTTGACCACCGCGAGGCTCTTGGCATCGAATGAGTCCGACCTTGGTGCTGAGGTCCGCGGATTGAGAAGACCAAAGCCGAGCACCATCGTTACCGCGTAGGACGTTCGCGCCTTGTTTCGATCGAAGGCATATTAGACCTTCGAAATCCACCGCAAAAAGGATTTCAACGCTCTAACTGAGCGGATAGGACGGGCGGCCACGCCTCGGCGACTGCAACCGCCAAGTCAGAGGCCGCAGTTTCCAATTAGTTCATCTTCCAAGGAGCTGATTGGATAAGAGCGAAGGCTCGATCGAGTCCGGTAGTCTTGGTTTGAGGACTAAGGCTTCTCGGAAAGAAAGGAGCCTTCGCACATGATGATTATAGGATGTGATTTTCATCCCAGCTGGCAACAAGTGAGTTGGTTGGATACGGAGACGGGAGAGACCGGGGAGCAGAAGCTGGTACAGGCCTCGGGCGACGCGGAACGGTTCTACCGGCAAGTAGCGGCGCCGGCGCTGATCGGCATGGAAGCCACCGGCAACTGTCACTGGCTGGTGGATTTGCTGGCGGAGTTGGGTCACGAGCTGTGGGTGGGCGATGCG
>WNGK01005955.1_pt1 | contig 15716 bp, 15 predicted proteins | sample 5400601 | NCBI WGS metagenome assembly WNGK01 (sample SAMN13153376, study PRJNA577476) | soil metagenome | isolation source: 60 cm soil or saprolite under Garry oak tree replicate 1 | place: USA:California | collected 2016-06-15
GGTTGAGCTCCTAATTCCTGAGGTGGCCGAGGTCGGCCCGACGAGGGCATGTAACTCTTCAGTGATCCGCCTCAGGCGGCTGATCACTTTTATTTATTCTTTGTTATTCAGCCGCCTTGGCGAAGGAGGCTTCCGTGTCATTCGCGCCCTCCGTGGTTCCGTCAGTCGCCGCAAGATTTTGTTTTTGCTTTTTGCTCGACTCAGCCCAGCACAATTTTCTAAGACTTGATCTCGTCCACAGTTCAGATGAACACCAGAATCGTACCGATAGGTTGTGCCGCAATTTGCGTGGCGCTGCTTTGCGCAATAGCGTACGCAGCCACCATCACAGTCATTAACACAAACGACAGCGGCCCCGGCTCATTGCGCCAGGCGCTCGCCGACGCGAACGACAGGGACATAATTAATTTCGATCCCTCGCTCAATGGACAGACCATCAGCCTGACCAGTGATGAGCTTGCGATTGACAAGAACATTACAATCAGCGGCCCAGGCTCGAATCTGCTCACGGTGTCGAGATCTTCAGGTACGTTCCACATCTTTCATGTCATGTCCCGCCATACTGTCATAATATAAGGCCTCACGATCAGTGGCGGCAACTACGCCCCAAATGGCACCGGCCTCTTGAATGATCACGCCGTGCTGATGATGAACAGTTGCGCCGTGCAGAACAACTCCACCCAGTACAACTACGGTGGCGGTGTTTACAACGACGGTTCAGGGGGCGGCGCGACACTGTCGATCCTCAATAGCATTGTCAGCGGCAATCGTGCCTATGCTAGCGGCGGCATCTTCAACGATGCCTCCTATGGCGGCAGCGCGACACTGTCGCTGATGAACAGCAGCGTGGATGGAAACGTCGCTTATCATAGCGAAAATTTGGTGGCGGCGAGGGCGGCGGCATCTTCAACTACGGGACGCTGACGATTACCAACAGCACCGTCAGCGGCAACGTGGCTGGTGCACCCGATCCGTTCCCCGTGGGTACTGGCGGCGGCATCTACAACAGCGGCGGGACGCTGACGATCACCAACAGCACCGTCAGCGGCAACGCGGCTAGTGGCCAACATGATGGCCAGCCGGGGGCCAGGACGGCGGCATCTCTGGCGGCGGTACCATCACCAACAGCACTCTCAGCAACAACTATGCTGCCCTCTCAGGTGGCGGTATTGAAGGCGGCGCGACATTAGGAAACACCATCCTCAACGCAAACACGCCAGAAAATATTTACGGCGGAGTTAGCTCTCATGGGTATAATCTCAGCAGCGATGACGGCGGCGGTAATTTGACGGGTCCAGGGGACCAGATCAACACCGACCCGATGCTTGGACCGTTGCAGGACAATGGCGGACCCACGTTCACGCACGCGCTGTTGAGTGGCAGCCCGGCCATTGATGCAGGAGACCCGAACTTTACTCCGCCGCCCTACTACGATCAGCGCGGCCCGAGTTTTTGGCGCGTGCGTAACGGTCGCATTGACATCGGGTTGTTTGAAGTGCAGGCAGGGACGACACCAACTCCAACGCCAAGCCAAATCAACCTCAGCGCCGTAGGGCGCAGAGTGCAGGGGAGGCACACAGTGAATCTCACTTGGAGCGGAGCCAACTCGGCGAACATCGACATCTACCGTAATGGAGTAGTGATTGCTACGGTGCTCAACAACGGGTCCTATAAGGACTTCATCGGTGTGCGTGGTGGCAACGCGCGCTACATCCATAAGGTCTGCGAAGCGGGCACGCAGAACTGCTCCAATGAGGTGACTGTGCGGTTTGGCGGCCCTCCTCTGTAAATGATTTTGGTAGGGACAGCCGCCCGGACGCGCCGAAGACTTTAAGACGGGCACTCATTACCCTTGACAGAAAGGCGCCGCATTGTGCTAAAAGAGTTCCGCGCGCGGTTCGAACGTTGGTCCACAAAAAGCGAACCGGCTTAGGCGGGTGACAAATTTTGTGAAACATTCGTATTCCACTTTCTGGCTCGTTGTTGCTGGGTTATCGGTTGCTGTCTTGAGTGGCGTTGTTCCGGCCAACGCACAGGTGAACATTACCCAGCATCACAACCATGCTTCGCGAGACAGTCTTTACATTGAGTCCGCATTCACGCCAGCCGCTGCCGCCAACCTGACGCGCGACCTGAGTTTCGATGGCACTATTGTTGGCAACGTTTACGCGCAACCGCTTTACATGGAGGACGGCCCGGGCGGCAGGCCGACGATCATTGCAGTGACGGAATCGAACAATTGTCTACGCGCTCGACGCGGTTGATGGAAGCATCATTTGGCAACGCAACGTTGGCACGCCGGTGCCGGGAGACGATCTCATGTGCACTAAGTTTGATCTCATGGGCATCACCGGCACGCCCATTGTCAATCTTACCTCTCGCGCGCTCTTTTTCGACGCAATGACCACGCCCGATGGCGGCAAGACCAAGAAACATCTCATCTTCTCCCTTAATGTGGATACAGGCGACATCAATTCCGGCTGGCCCGTGGACGTGGAGGCGACAGCTACATACAACGGCATGACCTTCACTGCATCGATCCAACAGCAGCGACCGGCGCTCGGCATCGTGGATAACACTCTTTATGTTCCATATGGGAGTATGATGGATTGCAGCCTCTTTCATGGCTGGCTCGTGGGCGTGCCGATAGGATAATCCAGCCAGCGTAACGGCATGGGCCACTAGCGCCACCGGCGGCGGTATATGGGGCGTCGCCGGCGTCGCCAGTGATGGCACCAATCCGTTCGTTACCACCGGTAACACCTTCAGCACTGGCGGGATATGGGGTGGCGGCGAAGCAGTGATTCGCTTCCAACCGGGCCCAATCTTTACAGGCTCGCCCAGCGATTACTGGGTGCCTGTCAACTGGTTGACTCTCGATAATAAGGACTGGGATCTTGGGGGCACGGGCCCAATACTCCTGGGTAAGGACGGCAATGCGTATTTGGTTAATCGAGAAAACTTCGGCGGGATCAGTGCGCCGGTGGCCTCCTCTCACGTTGCCAACAGCGCTATCATCCAGGCGGCCGTCACCTATCGGACCAAACAGGACACCTATGTCGCTTCCCACGCCGAGGGCACGGCGCTCTCTGCTTTCCGCATTACTGCAACCAATCCGCCCACCATCGCCAGCGCGTGGAGCGTGAGCCAGGGCGGTCGCGGCTCGCCCTTCGTTACCTCCACTGACGGCGCCAATAACATGATTGTCTGGGTAGTGGGTGCAGATGTCGGCGGAGACCAACGATTGCACGGCTTCGATGGAGAGACTGGCAACCTTGTTTATGCCGGCGGCGGGCCGAACGAGTTAATGGCGGGCACGCGCCGGTTTAATACGGGCATCGCCGCCCGCGGACGCATTTACATCGCCAACGACAACAAAGTTTATGCTTTTGTCACGCCAACCCCGGGCTCAATCACGCTCAGTGCGCACGGGCGCAGGGTGCAGAGGAGGCATACGGTGGATCTCTCCTGGACCGGCTCGGATGCGGCCAACATCGACATCTTCCGTGATGGAGTAGCGATTGCTACGGTGCCCAACACCGGGGCCTATAAGGACTTCATCGGTGTCAGAGGAGGAAACGCCCGCTACACCTATAAGGTATGCGAAGCGGCCACACAAAACTGCTCCAACGAGGTGACGGTGAGGTTTGGCGGCCCGCCGCTTTGACAACCAATCGATAGCAAGTTCAAGTGACGCGGCGCGGCGCAAACGGTGCCGGCGTCCTTTTATTTCGCGGAGCAGAAAAGCTGGTATCTATGATGCTCGAAAATTAAGGCGAAGAGCGGATAAAACCGGATAAGATGATTGGCATGTATTTGTTTGCGTATCGCCGATGTGGATTAAAATTTGGCTCTGTTCAAAACATTGTTGCACTAGTGGGTCCGCGTTAATCTAGCGGAGCAATCTTAGGCATGGACAATAGTCCTTTAAGTACATCTCTCATTTCGATCGTTATTCCGCTTTACAACGAAGGCTCGCACCTGAGCGCGCTCGTATCCGATCTGAAAACTGCATTGCACCAGACCGGATGTCCGTTTGAGTTAATTCTCGTTGACGACGGCTCGCTCGACGACACCTGGGAACGAATCAAAGACGAGACGCGAACAATTCCCAACCTGCGCGCGGTGCGACTGAGCAGAAACTTTGGAAAAGAATTGGCGCTCTGCGCAGGTCTGGAACGCGCGCGCGGCGGCGCGGTGGTGGTGATGGACGGAGATGGACAGCATCCACCTTCGCTCTTGCCGGTGATGATCGAGAAGTGGCGGACCTCGGGAGCAGACATTGTGCAAGCAGTGAAAACCAAACGCGGAACTGAATCCTTGACTGGTAAACTTGGCGCGTTGCTCTTTTATCTCATCTTGAACAAGCTTTCTGGCTTTGAATTGAAGGGCGCTTCGGATTTTAAGTTGATGAATCGCAAGGTAGCCGATACGTGGCTCGCGATGCGCGAGCGCAATGTGTTCTTTCGCGGTATGACTGCGTGGATGGGTTTCACGACAGTCCAGATTCCGTTTGAAGTAGTCGCTCGTCGCGGCGGCAAATCAGGCTGGTCTTACTTAAGGCGCGCGAAGCTCGCCTTAATTGGAATAACCACCTTCTCGTCTTTCCCGTTGCATCTGGTGACGTTTGCAGGTGTGATCTTTTTTATCTTTGCCGTTGGCTTGGGAATCCAAACTCTCTATCTCAAACTGGCAGGCCGCGCGTTCACTGGTTTCGCCACGGTAATTCTATTGGAGTTGATCATCGGCAGTCTGCTTATGATCAGCCTTGGCATTATCGGCGAATATCTCGCCCGTATTTACGAAGAGGTTAAGGGGCGGCCTCGTTACATAGTAATGGAATCAATCGAACCTAGAGAATGATGCGCCCGATGCGCCAATTGTGTTTACAGATTGATCTGGATTACGCGATTAGCAAAAGTGCAAAGCACGTAAAGCTTTCTGTTCGCGATCGCCAGGGCTGAGGCGGCTTCAAGCTTATCAGGTGGCTTCAGTATAACTTAGCAAAACTTTGTGTTCTCTGAAATTTGGCGAATATTAAGCCTCCAGCATTGCAGCAAGGAGCATAGCCTGTTAATTCACGGGTCAAGACTGACATATGGAAAATAACAAGAGCGAAAACCCAGACCGACGTTGACCCAGACCGAGAATGCGCGAATTACTTGAGAGAGAGCGTAGCTTTCACGATCGGTGGGCCGAATCCATCGATGTCGATGGCATTCGGGTAAGCGATTACTTTGAAGCCTGCACCGCACCGGAAAATCGCTTCATCCTTGGCCATCTCGGAGACGTCGAAGGCAAGACGCTGCTTGATCTCGGGTGCGGCGCTGGTGAGAACAGCGTTTATTTTGCACGGAAAGGTGCACGCTGTACGGCGACCGACTACTCGCCCGGGATGGTCGACAAAGCGCTAAGACTGGCCGCAGCAAACGGCGTTCAGATCGAAGCTCGCACAATGAACGCCATGGAGATCGAATTTCCGGCCGACACGTTTGATATCGTCTATGCGGCAAACGTGCTCCATCATCTGCCGGATCCAACAGCGGCGCTGCGAGAGATACACCGGGTCCTCAAGCCCGGCGCAAGAGCCTGCTTCTGGGATCCGCTTAGGCACAATCCGGTGATCAACGTCTATCGACGCATGGCCATTGAAGTACGAACAGAGGACGAGATGCCTTTGGACATCGGGATCACAAAGTTTGTACAATCGCTCTTTTCCGAAACCGTTTACGATTCGTTCTGGCTGGCGACGCTGTGGATTCTTCTTCGCTTCTACCTGATCGAAAGGGTCGATCCCAACAAACAGCGGTATTGGAAAAAGATTATTGCCGAGAGCACGCGACTAGAGCCGACGTACCGTCGTCTCGAAAGGCTTGACAGGTTGGTCAAGCACGCGCCCTTCATGAAGAGATTCGCCTGGAATATTGCGGTCGTGGCAACCAAGTAGGCCGGCCATTCCACCGACTGAGACCCAGAATACCTAATGAAGCCAGTTTTCTCGTTCATTCTTCCGGTCTTCAATGAAGAGGAAACGCTCGAGGAGACCTACCGCCGTCTCGAAGGAATCCTGGACAGGCTCAAAGACGAGGGCGAAATCATTCTGGTGGACGATGGGAGTCGCGATCGTTCCCTCGACATGATGCGCGATTTGCGCCGGCGTGACCCGCGGGTGTGTTACATCAGCCTGGCACGTAACTTCGGTCATCAGATTGCCGTCACAGCCGGGCTGCGTTTTGCGCGAGGCGACGCGGTGGTAGTCCTTGACGCTGACCTGCAAGATCCGCCCGAGTTAATTCCGGCGATGATCGACAAATGGCGCGAAGGATATCACGTGGTCTATGCCCAGCGCACTGCGCGCCAGCGTGAAGGTCCGGCGAAGAAGCTTTTCGCCTACTTGTTTTACCGTTGCCTGCGACTCCTCACAAAGGTTGACATGCCGGCGGACACCGGAGACTTCTGTCTGATGGACCGCAACGTTGTGGACATTTTGAACGCGCTACCGGAGCGTGGCCGGTATCTGCGGGGGCTGCGAGCATGGGTTGGCTTTCGCCAAACTGCTGTGCCTTTCCAGCGTGAGCCGCGATTTGCCGGTGAAGTCAAATATACCTTTCGCAAATCATTGAGCCTCGCAGTAACCGGTATCCTCTCGTTTTCGCGAGTGCCGCTCCGCGTCGCCACTTACCTCGGGCTCTTGGTGGCCGGTTGCGCGCTGGTCATGGTTGTGCTGGTGATTTACTGGCGCCTCTTTTATCCAGCGGCGCCGCTCATTGGCTACACGATCATAACGGCTGCAATCTTCTTTCTTGCGGCAGTCCAGTTGTTCTGCCTGGGAATCCTCGGCGAATACCTCGGGCACGTTTACGAAGAGGTTAAAGGCCGGCCGCTTTTCACGTTAAAGGAGGTTGCGGGCATTACCGCAGCTCCTGGCTTGAATGCCAGTCAGCCAATGCCGCGAGCACGCGACGCAGAATTGGCTTCTGGAATGCACTTGAGACCCGATTCCGCCGAAGCTCCAGCCCATAAGCAACGCAATTGACGAAGCCGCATGCGCGTTTCTCGTGCTAGCATCACTATTTCAATTGCGCTTTGGATAAGGAGGACGAATGCGATCCTGAATCGCTAAGCGCAAATAATTGAGATATCTCGGTGTTGGGCAGCGCCCGATTGTAAATGCGAGCTTCGTCAATTCGTCCAGAAAAGTAGTAATAACTGCCACCTTCAAATCTTCCTATATCGATCGAACTGGCCGTATTACCGATGGCTGGCAGAGTACCTGATGCGCAGAAAACCCCGTCCACATAGAGGCTTCCCGCAGTGCCCTCTTGGTTGCCGACGATATTATGCCAGTTCTTATTGGCAGGCGCGGCGCATATAACATTGCTTCCGATCCCAGCGCCTCTCCACTTCAGATATCCATCGGATTCGAAAAACAGGGCTCACTGAGTATTTTTCCGGCTCAGGCGCTTCCGGCGAACCGCGCATGTGCGAATCTATGCGCGATTTATGAAGTGGAGATTTTGTTAAACGAGCAATTTCAGAAGAGATCGTCGTGGGAACGTTTTGCGCTACTTTGATCTATAAAGCGCATAGACCCCGCGTCGCTCGATGATTTCACAATTTTGGCAGTTTTCGGCTGAGCTGATGACGACTGCGCCTGCCGGAGGTTTGGCTCCGGGCGCGAGATGAAGGAACTCGGACGTGGGCCTGCCTTCCACGGTCGCGTACCATAAAGCATGGATGTAGGCGGGGCCCCACTTACCGTCTTCCAGGTAGATTGGCCGGGTTGGTTGTGCAATCGCGGCGTCGTAAGCGGCTTTGTATGGAACATCGAACTCAAACTCGCGCTTTGGTCCTTCACGACGAAAAACGGTTTGGAAATGGATGGCTTGGAGGATCGTGGCCGCGAGGAGAAGAACTAGAATACCGAGGCGAGCCGAACGCGACAAACTGCACCCAGCGACCGCGACGCGAGATCCTTCGCTACCTTCCGCCTCCTGGCTCCTGCCATTTACGTTTTGCTTCTGCTGATCGGGAGCGAGCAGCCATTCGAGTGCCGGCACCGTAAGCAACAATAGAAAGACCGGATAGGCCATGAGACGCATCTGATGGAACGGTTCAATCGTGATCGCGCCGGGCACAATCGAGACGGCAAGCCCGAAGAGAACAAAGCGCCACCACGGATCGCGCCAATGTCGGGCGATAACGAGCAGGAGACCAGCCATCGTTAGAATGAAGGTGGCAAAAAATATCGCGCCACCGGAACCTTGCACATGATGGCGTGCGTGGTAGTCACCCGTCACTAGCAAAGCTGTCAGACTCTGATCTTCCAGATAACGTCTCACAAACTCAGAAGCTATCTCGCTCCAGGGGACTCCCGGCCTGATGTACGAGATCTCGTACAATCGTCTTATCAAGGCCGCCGGATGCTGTCGATTAAACACAAGAATCGGAAGCAAGGTGAAGCCATACAAGAACCACGTCTTGAGGACGCCAATCAAGCGCTCCTTTGTCGTCGCCAAGCAGAGAAGACCAAACGCCAGCAGCACGCCCAGCAGTCGGCCACTCGTATAGCAGTAGGTCAACAGTGCTAGGGATGCGGCAATCGCAGAAATATTAAGCCAGTTCCAGCGCGGTTTGGTGTCCGCGTGGTAAACCGCAAGCAAGAAAGGTGCGAGCGCCATGGGAACGAATTGCGGTTCCAACAGCAGGCCTCTTGCTTCGAAAAACCACGGTGTCAAGAGTGCGGTTAGTGCTACAATGATCCCGATCTTGAACTCGCCAGAAACCTGCTTAGCCAGAAGTCCTAATAGTAAGCAAGCACTAAAAACCCCGATCGCGCTAAAGATCCTAGCGAGCAGAATGCTCGGCGGAAGAAACCAGAATACGACCGAGAGCATGTAGATTTGGACAGGGTCTGCGTATTGCGTGAAGCCATTCGTGTAGTTTTGAAAGAACAGTGGAAAGCGCTGTCCGAATTCACCTGCTCCAGTATGGGTGACCAGATATGCGTTGTAAGCAGGCGCCGATTCATCAACATAGAACCCTGGGGGATTGTGCGAAAGCCCCAGAGTATAGAGTATAAAGAGCAATACACCGCCGGCCAACCAGAACAAAATGTGCGGACGTTTTTTCTTAGGCATAGATTTGAGCGAGCCTTCCAGACCTGCGCAGAGCGCGAATACCTGGCGCGAATTTATGAGGAAGTTTCTACAGATTGATCTGGACTACGCGATTGGCGAAAGTGCAAAGCACGTAAAGTCTTCTGTTTGCAATTGCCAGGGCTGACGCGCCTTCGAGCTTATCAGGTGGCTTGGGCCGTAATGAGCCGGTTCTTGTTCCATTGAGGTCGAAAACAAGCACCTCGTCCGTTTGGGTGCTGGTTGCGTACAAGCGGCCTGCCTTTGAATCAACGACCAAATGCTGCATGTACCAGGCATTTTCTATCGGTCGCCATTCTTGCACAAACCAGGTCGTGACAAACTGCCCATTTATGTCGAAGACTTCTATCCGCCGATTGCGCGGATCGGCGACGTACACTCTGTCATTCGTTCCATCAACGGCAACGGAAGTGATCTGATCGAACTGTCCATTGCCCTTGCCTTTCGTGCCCCAAACAGCCAGGACATTGCCGTCAGGATCGAACTTGACTATGCGCGCATGACCGCCGTCAACAACATAGACTGCACCGTCAGACCCGATCGATAAATCGTGTGGCCCAAGAAGCCCATCCGCCGGACCTTTCCACTGGGCAATGAAACTTCCATCCGGCTTTAGTTTCTGCACGCGCTGATTCAAGGCGTCAGCGACGTAGATATTCGCATTGCGATCGACAGCGATGCCGCTAGGCCCTCTGAACTCTCCTTCGCCCGCGCCTTTGGCTCCTATACTCGCGATAAAAGCACCACTCGGCGAGAATTTCTCGATTCGTCCATTGTTCGTATCAGCGACGAGAATATTCCCTGAAGCGTCAACGGCCAATCCACGCGGGAAATCAAATTCTCCCTTTCCCGTTCCCTGGCCGCCTTCAAACATATTAATTGCAACTTCAGGCAGTGAGCTGAGCTGGGAAGGCGCTGTTTCGGGGACTTTGTAAATTATTAGCGAATTATACCTGTTCTGCTTATCCTCAAACACTTTATGAAAATACTTGGCATAGACCTGTTCGTTCGGTCGTTTGATGAACTCGCCGTGCCGAACAGCATTATCAAATGCCACATACGTTATGCCATTGTCTTTTAAGAGGCGGAATACTTTCCGAGTATCCCTGCTCTCAAACAGGTCGCGATAAACCCTGTCGCGCTCACTTGCATCATAGCCAGCTGACCATGCGTAGTAAGGCCAGCCATAGAAAACGCGGCGTCCAGCCATCAGTATTGGATGATTAACGAAGCGGTCTGTCAGAAAGATATCTCGCGGCTTGGTCTCTTTGGTTAGCCACTCGATCAGCCGATCGTTCTTATAAGTAACTCCACTCCAAAAAGCCTTGTGGATCGGAAAGAAATCAATGATGCCACCCGGAATGATCAAGACGACGAACACAATTGCGGCGAGCTTTCCCGGCAACGTAGTTGGACCCAGTTTGAGATGCCACAGACGCCAGAGACCGTAAGCAACAAACAGATTGACGATGATTACCCAGATGTGCAAAAACTTTTGATTGGCCAGGACCTCGATGGTCAACTGGAAGAGAAAAGCCACACCGACGAGGCTCGAAACTGCCACGAAGATTCGTCTTTGCAGGCCGGTGGCGAAAACCAGCGCCAGAGCCACCAGCAACCACTTGAAACCGAACGTGAAACCCAGATAGTTGAGCGCGTTCAAAACTGTGGGGTGGTCAAGCGTATAGCCCCAGTGAATCAACTTCGGCGTCGGCGCGCGGCCGCTTCCGGTGCTCAAATAAAGCATCTGTGGCAGCGCAATTACTCCTGCGGTGATGGCGAGCATCAACATTTGCAGGCGCATCGGACACAAGATGAGTAAGAGCGCCAACACAGCGAAGGCCGCAACAAACACGGCGCTGTTCCACATCGGCAAGAGTCCGAGCAGGACGCCCGAAAAGATGAAGCCCGCCACCGTAGCGCGAAAAGTCTCGGCGGCGGGTACGGCAGACTCGTTTGCCCCGGCAGTTACTGGAGGCGCAGGCATCTGGTCCGCCGACGCTGGTCCCGAGGGCGTCTCGCCTACTGGCGCTGGAGAACTTTCTGGCTGAGTTAAATCGCCGTATGGCGCGCGCTGTGAAATTTCGGGCGAAGCGCTGGGTTCGGGCGTTACCGTATCAGACGAAGGGTGCGGTGTAACCTGCCTTGCAGCGAGCGCGCGATAGCGAAGCACGAGAAAAATCAGGACCAGCAACAGCAGCCCGATGGCGCTTGCGAGATGCCTCTGATTAAGAAAGTTTACCTGCGACCAGACGCCCCAAAGTTCGCCACGATAGGGGAAGATTGAGGGAAGAAAATCTCGCTGATTCATGATCGCGTGAATCGCAGCACGCACTGAACCTTGTTTGTGAAGATACGGAATATAAGAGAGCGACCCGAAAAAGAAGAAGAGCGCAGAACCCATGCGCCCTACCGTGCGCGAATTGAACAGCACCTCGCCAAGCACCATCACGAGAATGAGCATCGCCACCAGCGAGACGATGCTGAGCAGGTTCAGGCTCCAGGCTGGATCGAGGCCGAGGAATTCCAAATTTCCGGCTTGGAAGTAAAAGAGAAAGTGGTAACGGATGCGGTCGCCTGAGAAGTGCGGATACTCGGTGGGAAAATTGTGACCGACGGCGAAGCTCTGCATGATGGCAGTGTTCGGTCCGAAATCGCTGTACTCGTTGTGGGCAATCTGCAGGTAGCCGCGGGTGGAATTTAACGAGGCGAACATCATCCAACACACGAGGGCCACGTATCCGGCAATCAGCACCCAGTCGGCCGCGTTTGAACCCTTTGGCCGTGACAGGTACAGATCGACCGCAGACCCGCTTTCACTTTCGCTCTTGGCGCCCTTGATAATCTTGGTTTTCCATCCAAGCCAAGTCAGTGCCACGATCGCTGCCACAAAAAACAAGAGATCGCCCCATAGAAGCGGCCGCGACGCGCGCGCGAAAGCCAACGCGGCCAAATACGTGAACCATGAGCTGACTAGCAACCCTACGATTACGGCTGCAGCGCAGCGATGTGGAAAAGATACAAACCGGTAAAAGCGCCGGCAGAGATGGTCGCCAAGATAAACTGCTAGACCCAAATAAATGAGAGCCAACATGCGTGAAAACTTTGGTTTCCTTAATTAGCTGGCAAAGCGAGAAAGGCAACGCGAAACCAATTGCGTCGGCGCCTCCGTGTCCCCACTGCGCTCAAGCGTGCCCGACGGAAAAACCTCCACGCCCAAGTTCCAAAAATCGGAAACAATGATCAATCCCAAAGCAACCAGAGCAGTATAATCGAAATGTTGGTGGATGACTTTTTGAAAAAAACGAGCAGTGCGAACAGCGAGAGCCAACTGCTACCGAAAACTTTCGGATCTTCACTTATCTAGATTCTGGCGAATTGCTCGGATTGGAAGTACACGTCAGTTAACCAGGTCAATGGCGACTGCCGAGGAGCGCCCAATTTGGCGGCGGACTGGAGACCGCCGCTCCTCGATAGCGACTTCTCAACCCAATCCGCGTTAATCCGCGGAATCCGCGGTTTCATTAACTCTTCTGACAGCGGTGTTGTCGCAAAACTGCTGCATGGTTTCCCACTTGCGCGGCCTGCCGGAACCGTCTAAAAGCTTTACCTTCCATGATTCACCATATCGTCCTTTACAAGCTCAAGCCCGAGGTCACGCCCGCGCGTGTGGAGGCGATGATGATGAACGCGCGCATGCAGCTCTTGAAGATTCCCGAGGTCCTGAGCATCAAGTGCGGGAAACGGGTCGATCCGGAATTGCCCTGGCCGTTCTTCATCGCGATCGATTTTGAGTCGATGGATAAATATGCCATCTTCCGTGAAGACTCGGTTTTCGTGAAGTTCACGGAGGAAATCATCAAGCCGAACACAGCGGATTCCTTGACCCTGGACTTTGAGATGGATCCGGGAAAAGACGTTCGCTTCTCATAGTCACAGCGACCGCCGCCGCGGCAAACCAATCTTGGAGCGCCGCCGATTGGATAGGCGTCCCATGACGAACCAGCATATTTCGGAATGCATGCGACAAATGCGAGATCCATCAAACCTGTCAGCTTTCACCAACTCTGCGTTGCATATGCAACATAAAGTCGGCAACAAAAAATCAGCTATTGGCTATGTTGAACGTGCGGAGCTGTCGGCTGGCGTCTCGCAACACTTTCACCCGACGCCGCCATGCCCGTTCGCCCAGGTAATTGGAAGGTAGAAGTCTGGCTGGCAGCAGAGGATCGCTCCTCACCGCGTGCAGCCACGTCTCGCGCTCTGTCGTTGCCCAGCGCAGCAGCGCTTTTGCCGCCCGTTCGTTCCGCAACGCAGCGATCGGATGTCCTCGAGGACTTTGAGATATCTGGCATAGCGGCGGTTGATGCGCTCGAAGTCCCACGCGCCGGCAACGATCTCAGTGTCGGATTCACCCGCGCAAGGCCGCGCACCTTTTGTTGCATCTGCAACAAGAAATTCGTGGGGATGAATTGGTGAACGACGAGGCTGAGAGGCCATTCATTGCTATTTTTGCGCGCCGCGCGTAATCATCGATCTCGATGCGCCTCGGCTATCTCTACTCCCGGTACCCAGTTATCTCGCAGACGTTTTGCGATGCGGAGATGCTGACCTTGGAACGGCTCGGCGTCGAACTTGAGATCGGCTCCATTTATCCCCCGCTCACTAGTTTGCGTCACGAACATATTTCCCGATTACGCGCGCCAATTCATTATGCACCACCGCAGAAAATCTTGAGGATCTGGGAAAAGGAGGCGAAAACCGGCCGTACGGCCGGGAAATGGCCACGTGAGCTCGTTGATCGACACGAACGCAAATACGGCCCAGGCGTTAAGGCTGAACAGCGCGCGCGCAACGCGCTCTATTTCGCGGATCTTTTCATGCGCAACCGCGTCGATCGTTTTCATGTCCACTTTGCCAATCGCGCAGCGCATACCGCGCTTTTCGCGAAAGAAATTTCGGGAATTCCTTTCAGCGTTACGGCACACGGACAAGATTTCATGAAGGACCTTGGCAACGATGATCTCCTGCGCGAAATCTGCGCCGACGCGGAGTTTGTTGCGGCTGAAACCGATTACAGCCGCGAGCTGCTTTGCCAGCGGTGTCCAGATTCCGCCGCGAAAATTTACCGGGTTTATAATGGGATCGATCTGGAGTCTTTTCCAGACCTGCTTCCCCCGCAGGCCAACGCAGCGCCGCGCATCATCAGCGTGGGCCGGCTTATTGCATTCAAAGGATTCGAGCATCTCATCGACGCTTGCGCGGAACTGGCGCGCCGGGGTCTTGATTTCACCTGCGAAATAATCGGCGACGGCCCGCTGCGCGATGATCTCCAGGCAAAGATCGACATGTCGAACCTCTCGCCACGGGTCAGTTTGCTCGGTTCTCTGTCGCAGAGAGCGGTTTTGGAAAAACTCCAAAGTGCCGATATTTTCGCGCTCGCCTCAGTGACGGATCCTCAGGGCGCCAGCGATGTTTTCCCAACCGTAATCATCGAAGCAATGACGGCTGCGCGTCCAGTGGTTTCGACTCGTCTGGCTGGGATTCCCGAATCAGTCGTGCATGGCGAAACAGGATTGTTGGCATCGCCCGGCGACACGACCGAGCTGGCCCAAGCGCTCGAGCAACTGATGCGTGACCACGAGCTACGATCGCGTTTAGGCCGCGCCGGGCGCGCGCGAGTCGAGGAGCATTTCCAGATCGAGCACACAGTCGCGCCGCTGGTTGAATTGCTCCAGAAAACATCGGTTGTGTTACAGCGAAACGCGCCCCATAGGGACGCCGCTATAGTGGACGCGGCTACCGCAAACCATCAGATCGCCTATCTGATTGATCGCTGGCCGGACAAAGATTTACCGCTGCTTGAATATGAGCTTCAACAGATGAAGCGGCGCAACGTCGCAATCGTTCCCGTCGTGTGCGAATTGAATTCAGCGGCCCGTTTGACTCGTGCTATGGAACAACTGGCGCTGTCGATGGAGTTTTTGCCGGATGCGATGGTGATGGAGGCAGAATGGCGGGCGAACCCCACTCTCGCGCAAAAATTGGAAGAAGAGCGAGCGCAAAAAGATATCCGGGCACCGAGCGCGATTTTCCTGCGGCAAGCGCGGCTTGCTCTCGTCGTGCGCAGAATGCTGCAGGAGAAAAAGGTCTCTCACGTCCACGCTACAAGTTCTCGTGCTCTCGTCTGCGTCCTCATTCTACAGGAAATTATAGATGTAACGGTGAGCGCCACAATTGAGCCGCGGCCAGAATTACCCCTAAACTGGATCGAGGGCGCTTTGCGCAAATGCAAGGGCGGACGCCTGAGCGACCGGAAATTGCTCCGTAAGCGGAGCAGTTCCTTCGTGTTCGACAAGGCGGCATTCTGCTCTACTCCGCGGAAAGTAGTCGGATTGCTCGGGAAGAGTATCGGGATCGATTTGACCACAGGGGCAAGTTTCTGGCAGGAATGGTCCGAATTGCTCGTGCGCTGGAGCGGCGAGAAGGCTAAATCGTTGAATCGTTAGGATGAATAAAAAGGCTATTCTTCTTGCCGGTGGCGCGGGGACGCGTCTT
>WNGK01012449.1_pt1 | contig 15709 bp, 12 predicted proteins | sample 5400601 | NCBI WGS metagenome assembly WNGK01 (sample SAMN13153376, study PRJNA577476) | soil metagenome | isolation source: 60 cm soil or saprolite under Garry oak tree replicate 1 | place: USA:California | collected 2016-06-15
GTACCGCGCGCCGAGCCAGCGCGATGCGATCGCCATGCCGACGCTGTTGCCGCAACCTTGGCCGAGCGGACCAGTCGTGGTCTCGACGCCGCTGGTGCGCCGATGGCGCTCGCTCCGGTCGCTTACACGCTGTGGCAGCAATTCCTTCGTTACGACCCGTCCGATCCGCTGTGGCCGAACCGCGACCGTTTTGTCCTGTCTGCAGGACACGCCTCCATGCTGCTTTACGGCCTGCTTCATCTGGCCGGCGTACGCCGTGTCGAGGGGCATCGCATCACAGCCGAGCCTGCGGTCAGTCTCGACGACATCAAGAATTTTCGGCAGCTCGACAGCGTCACGCCGGGACATCCGGAATATGGCCGCACCAGCGGCGTCGAGACCACGACCGGTCCGCTCGGCCAGGGTTGCGGCAACAGCGTCGGCATGGCGATCGCATCGCGCTGGCTCGGCGCGCGGTACAACCGGCCGGATTCGACCCTTTTCGATTTCGATGTTTACACGATCTGCAGCGATGGCGACCTGATGGAAGGCGTCGCCAGCGAGGCGGCGTCACTCGCCGGGCATCTGCAGCTTGCGAACCTATGCTGGATCTACGACAGCAACACCGTGACGATCGAGGGTCACACCGATCTCGCGATGAGCGAGGACGTTGCCACACGATTCAAAGCTTATCACTGGAACGTTCTGCGGCTACAGGATGCCAACGACACGGCCGGTTTTGCGCGCGCAGTCGAAATATTTCGTCGCACCAAGGATCGACCCACCCTCATCATTGTCGACAGCATCATCGGCTACGGCGCACCGCATAAGCAGAATACCGCGGCCGCCCACAGCGATGCCCTTGGCGCAGAGGAGGTCAGGCTGGCGAAACGCTCGTATGGTTGGCCGGAAGATGCACAGTTTCTCGTGCCCGATGGCGTCTATGAATGTTTCCAGAATGGAATCGGCCGCCGTGGGCGGGCCTTACGTGACGAGTGGGTGAATAGCTTCGCCGCTTACCAGAAGCAGCATCCGCAAGCAGGCCGCGAAGTCGAGATCTTGTTGAAAGGCGAATTGCCGGACAATTGGGACGGTGAACTGCCGGCGTTTCCCGCGGACGAGAAGGGTCTCGCCACACGCGAAGCCTCAGGCAAGGTGCTCAACGCGATCGCAAAAACCGTACCCTGGCTTATCGGCGGCGCGGGCGATCTGGCGCCGTCGACCAAGACCGCATTTTCCGGAGCGGAAGCGCTTGAGGCCAACGCGCCCGGCGGACGCGTCATGCATTTCGGCGTGCGCGAACACGCCATGGGCGCCATCGTGAATGGGCTCGTACTCTCGAAGCTGCGCGCTTTCGGTGCGACGTTCCTCACTTTCAGCGACTATATGCGGCCATCGATCCGGCTTGCCGCTTTGATGGAATTGCCGGTTTTCCACGTCTTCACTCACGATTCGATCGGCCTCGGCGAAGACGGGCCGACGCACCAGCCGATCGAGCAACTGGTGGCGTTGCGGGCGATTCCCAACATCGTCGTGTTGCGGCCTGCCGATGCCAACGAGGTGCGCGAAGCGTACAAGGTCATCATGAAGCTGGCCGATCGGCCGGCATGCCTCGTGCTCAGCCGGCAGAAGCTTCCGACCTTCGACCGCGGCCGTTACGCATCCGCGGATGGCCTGGCGCGCGGCGCTTACGTGTTGGCCGGCGCCGAGAATAGCGTACCGAAAGTAATCCTGATCGCCAGCGGCAGCGAAGTGCAGCTTTGCGTTACCGCTTACGAACAGCTCAAGCGCGAGGGAATTGCCGCCCGGGTAGTCAGCATGCCAAGTTGGGAGCTGTTCGAGCAGCAGGATCGGCGTTATCGCGATGACATTCTGCCGCCAAGCATCACGACCCGGGTCACTGTAGAGGCTGGCGCCGTGATCGGCTGGGACCGCTATGCAGGTCCCGACGGCGCGATCATTGGTATGCACAGTTTCGGAGAATCGGCGCCTGGGACAGACGTGATGCGGAAATTCGGATTTGTTGCCGATAAAGTACTGCAGGCGGCCAAGGATCAGATTGCCAAAAGTGAGATTGCAGGAAAGCGTCCGTTATGAACCCGCTGAAAGCATTGCAAGATCATCGCCAAGCGGTGTGGCTTGATTTTCTCTCCCGCGGCTTTATCGCCGATGGCCGGTTAAAAAAACTGGCCGATGAGGACGGCCTGCGGGGCGTCACATCTAACCCCTCTATTTTTGAGCACGCCATTGGCCAGACCGACGAATATGACGACGCCATCAAGCGCATGTTGCAAAGCCATGACTATTCGCCGGGGCAAATTTTCGAAACGCTCGCGGTCGAAGATATTCGCAACGCAACCGACGTCCTGCGTCCGGTATTCGATGCCACGCAGGGCGCCGACGGTTTTGTCAGCATCGAAGTGTCGCCCTATCTCGCGCAGGACACGAACGGAACGATCGCCGAGGCAAAGCGCCTATGGCATGAGGTCGATCGGCAGAACTTGATGATCAAAGTTCCGGCAACGTCCGAGGGTCTGCCGGCCATTCGCGACCTCACCGCCGAGGGCATCAACGTCAATATCACGCTGTTGTTTGCCCAGCAGGTCTATGAACAGGTCGTCGAGGCCTATTTGTCCGGGCTCGAGGCGCTCGCTGCCAAGGGCGGTGAAATTGCGCGCATGGCGAGCGTAGCAAGCTTCTTCGTCAGCCGGATCGATACTGACGTGGATAAATTGCTCGACGAAAAGATCGCGCGCGTCAACGATCCGGATGAAAAGGCTCGTCTAGCGAAGCTAAAAGGAAAGATCGCCGTCGCCAACGCCAAGCTCGCCTATCAGCGTTATCTGCGGCTGTTCGCGGGAGAACGCTGGCATGCTCTCGCAGAACACGGCGCCAAGCCGCAGCGGCTGTTGTGGGCTTCAACCGGCACCAAGAACAAGGCTTACAGCGACGTCCTTTACATCGAAGAACTGATCGGCGCGGATACGGTGAGCACGATGCCGATCGCGACGATTGAGGCGTTTCGCGACCATGGCAAAGTTCGCGAAACTCTCAAAGCAGACGTTGCCGAGGCGCAACACCTCCTTGGTGAACTAGGCCGAGCCGGCGTTTCACTGCAAGCGGTTACCGAGAAGCTCACCCAAGACGGCGTTCGACTTTTCTCCGATGCAGCCGACAAGCTACACAGTGCGGTTGCGAAGAAGAGAACCGAAATCCTTGGCGAAAAAATCGACCAGCAGAAATTCGTTCTCGATCAGCAACTCAAGAAACGCGTCGACGAGATAGTTGACGGCTGGCGCGCCCGCGGCGATGTCCGAAAACTTTGGCGGCGTGACAAATCGCTATGGACCAATACCGACGAGGACCGCTGGTTGGGTTGGCTCGACAGCGTCGAGAACGCGCAGATCAGCGATTACGCGGCGTTTGCCAATGAGGTGAAGCAAGACGGCTTTAACGACGCGGTTCTTCTCGGAATGGGCGGCTCAAGTCTCGGCCCCGAAGTGCTGGCGGCGACGCTTGGCCGTCAAAGTGGCTGGCCTCGGCTGCGTATCCTTGATTCCACGGTGCCCGCGCAGATCAAGACGCTCGAAGCGGATCTGGATTTGGGCAGGACATTATTCATCGTGTCCAGCAAATCCGGCGGCACGACCGAGCCCAATATCCTCAAGGACTATTTCTTGGCAAAGGTTGCGGACAAAGCCGGGAAGGATCAGGCAGGTAGGCAGTTCATTGCGATCACCGATCCCGGATCGGTGCTGGAACAGCGCGCCAAGGAGCAGAAGTTTCGCCGGATTTTTTACGGCATCCCCACAATAGGTGGACGATATTCCGTCTTGTCGCCGTTTGGACTCGTGCCGGCAGCGATCGCCGGCCTCAACGTTGCGGAGCTTGTGGAATTGTCCCGCATCATGATCCGCTCGTGTGGACCGGATGTGCCACCCGCAGATAACCCGGGCGTCGCGCTCGGCATTGTGCTGGGCGCCGCCGCCGCGCGCGGTCGCGACAAAGTCACCATGCTGACTTCGCCGACGCTTAAGAGTTTTGGCGCATGGGCCGAACAATTATTCGCGGAATCGACCGGCAAACACGGCAAAGGCCTAATCCCAATCGATGGCGAGCCGCTCGGCAGAGCGGAAGTCTATGCCGACGACCGCGTCTTTATCGATCTTGCCTTGAAAGGCGAAAACGATTCCGATCACGAAGATAAACTCAAGAAGCTGGAAAACGCCGGCCATCCCGTCATTCGCATCGTGCAGAATTCGCCCGCGCATATCGTCCAAGAGTTCTTTCGTTTTGAAATTGCCACCGCGACCGCCGGAGCCGTGCTTGGCATCAATCCATTCGATCAGCCCGATGTAGAAGCCAGCAAAATCAAAACGCGCGAGTTGACGAGCGCCTTCGAAGCATCTGGTAAATTGCCGCAGGAAGTGCCGGTCTGCTCAGAACAGTCCATCGCGGTCTATACCGATGAGGCGAATGCCGCCCAGTTGCGTAAAGCCGGCGCCGCTGAGACGGTTGGAAGCTGGCTTGGCGCGCATCTTGGCCGGATCGCGAGCGGCGACTATTTTGCCCTGCTCGCCTATCTTGCGCGCAATGAACAAAACACATCGCGGCTGCAGCAATTGCGGCTAGCGCTGCGCGATCGCCGCCGCGTCGCAACTTGCCTCGAATTCGGCCCGCGATTTCTGCATTCGACCGGCCAAGCTTACAAAGGCGGACCGGACAGCGGCGTATTCCTTCAAATCACCGCCGACGATGGCGACGATCTGCCTATTCCTGGGCATCGCGCCAGTTTCGCTGTGGTGAAAAATGCCCAAGCGCGGGGCGACCTCGATGTTCTACTCGAGCGCGGCCGGCGCGCGCTGCGCGTTCATCTCAAGGGCGAGATCGCGGCTGGCCTAGCGGCGCTGCAGGCCGTGTTCGATCGCACACTGGCGTGATCGGAGATTTCACATGCAGATCGGCGTGATCGGTCTCGGGCGCATGGGCGGCAACATTACGCGCCGTTTGATTCAGAACGGTCACGAGACGGTGGTCTATGACCACGACGCTAATGCGGTTGCGACCTTGCGCCAAGATGGTGCGATTGGCGCCGCGGGCGTCGACAAACTTGTCAAACAACTGGAGCCACCACGCGCGGTTTGGCTCATGCTGCCGGCCGGCAAGATTACCGAAGATACGATCGGCCAGCTCGCCGAGCTACTTGCACCGGGCGACATTATTATCGATGGCGGCAATACTTTCTGGAAAGACGATGTTCGGCGCGCCAAAAATCTGAAGAAGCGCGCCATACATTATGTCGATGTCGGGACCAGCGGCGGTATCTGGGGACTCGAACGCGGCTATTGCATGATGATTGGCGGCGCCAAGGAAGTCGTCGAGCACCTCGATCCGTTGTTCAAGGCGCTTGCTCCCGGGCTCGGCAATGCGCCGCGCACGCTTGCGCGCGACGGCCGCGATCCGCGCGCTGAACTGGGCTACATCCATGCCGGTCCGCACGGCGCCGGACATTTTGTCAAAATGGTCCACAACGGCATCGAATATGGGCTGATGCAGGCTTTCGCCGAAGGTTTCGACATTTTGAAAAATGCGAACAGCCAAGCTTTGCCGGAGGACGCGCGGTTCGAGCTTGACCTCGCCGACATTGCCGAAGTATGGCGGCGCGGCAGCGTCATCAGCTCATGGCTTCTCGACTTGACGGCAAGCGCGCTTGCGGCCGATCCGAAACTTGCCGACTTCGAAGGGGTGGTCGAGGATTCCGGCGAAGGCCGCTGGACAATCATGGCCGCAATCGAGGAGGCCGTTCCCGCCGACGTGCTTTCTGCTGCGCTCTACACGCGCTTCCGCTCACGCCACGATCATACTTTCGCTGAAAAGATTCTATCCGCCATGCGCAAGGGGTTCGGCGCGCATGTCGAACCAAAAAACCGCAAGGCCAAGCCGTCATGACTTCTAAGACCGGCGCTACGAGCGGGCGCGCCGCCGACCCCTGTTGCCTGGTCATTTTCGGCGCGTCCGGCGATCTTACGCACCGGCTGCTCGTGCCAGCGCTTTACAACCTCGCTGCCGCGCGGTTGCTGCCGGAGGCCTTCGCACTGATTGGGGTTGCGCGCAGTCCGTCATCAAGCGAAGCGTTTCGCGCGGACCTCGCCAAGAGCCTTCCGCAATTCGCCAACCGATCCATCGATCAAAACGTGCTCAACCAGGTGCTCGGTTGCGTCGGTTATGTGCAAGGCGACCCCGACGACGAATCCACTTACGCGAATATTGGACGGGAGCTCACCCGCGTCGAACGCGAGCGTGCCACACAGGGCAATCGGTTGTTTTATCTGGCAACGCCGCCGGCGGGGTTCGCTCCGATCGGTTTTCATCTCGGCCAATCGGGTTTGGCACGGGAAAACGGCGCGTGGCGGCGTGTCATCGTCGAAAAGCCGTTCGGCACCGATCTCGCCAGCGCCCATGCGCTTAATCAAAAGCTCCTTAGCGTTCTCAAGGAGCATCAGATTTTTCGCATCGACCACTACCTCGGCAAGGAGACGGTGCAGAACATCTTGGTGCTGCGTTTTGCCAATGGCCTATTCGAGCCGATCTGGAATCGCGACCACATCGATCATGTGCAGATCACCGTTGCCGAATCGCTTACCGTCGGCCGTCGCGGCAATTATTACGACGCCACTGGCGCATTGCGCGATATGGTGCCTAACCATCTGATCCAGCTACTTTCGCTCATCGCAATGGAGCCGCCGTCACGCTTCGCAGCCGACTCCGTGCGGGCGGAGAAAGCGCAATTGCTTGAGGCCGTCCAGCTGCAGAACCGTGACGAGGCCTTGCGCAATTCGATAAGGGCGCAATACGACGATGGCTTTGTCGAAAACCAGCGCGTCGAAGCCTACCGCAAAACCAAGGATGTCGACCCGCACAGCACAACTGAAACCTATGTGGCGCTCAGGCTGATGATCGATAATTGGCGCTGGGCCAACGTGCCGTTTTATCTACGGACCGGCAAGGCGCTCCGCGGCAAGCAGACCGAGGTTGCAATAAAATTCAAGCAGGCCCCGATCGCCATGTTTCGCGATACGCCGGTTGATCGACTTGCCGAAAACTTCCTGGTCGTCGGAATTCAGCCTAACGAATGCATCGGTCTCGAATTTAACGCAAAAATTCCGGGGCCTTCGATCGCCATCGGCGGCGTGAGCATGACATTCAGGTATGAAGATTATTTCGAAGCCGCGCCAAGCACCGGCTACGAAACTTTGATCTATGACTGTATGGTCGGCGATGCCATCCTTTATCCCCGGGCCGACGGCATTGAAGCCGGCTGGCGCGTCGTGCAGCCGCTCCTTGATGCCTGGCGCGAAGAAAAAGGCGAGCGCCTTGCGAGCTATCGCGCCGGCAGCGATGGCCCTAAGGAAGCAGACGAGCTGCTCGCGCGCGACGGACGCCGCTGGCGGCCAATCGCTTGAATTTGCCATGAATGTAAAAGCCCAGCCGCAGATTGTCGTCGTTACCGACGCCGCAGCATTGGCCGAGACCGCGGCGCGGCGGCTGATCGCGCGTGTCACTCGCGGCGACCGGGCGGCGGTCTGCCTGACCGGCGGTTCGAGCCCGCTCGGGCTGTACCGCTTGCTCGCGCAACATCCCTGGCGCGAACAAGTGCCGTGGGATCGCGTGCACTGGTTTATGGGGGATGATCGCTTCGTTCTGGAGAACGATCAGTTGAGCAATATGGGCGCGGCGCGGCGAGCATTTCTCGACCACGTATCCGCGCCGCGGCAGAACATTCATCCGATTGCGACCGACACGAACTATCCCGAAGGCGCAGCGCGTCTCTACGAAGACGAGCTTAAGCAATTTTACGGTGCGGACCGCCTCGACCCGGCGCAGCCGCTATTTGATCTCGTACTGATGGGGCTCGGCCCCGATGGCCACACAGCGTCGCTGTTTCCGCACTCCCCCGCGCTCGAAGAAAAAGACCGCTGGGTTCTCGGCGTTGCCAAAGCCGGAATGGAGCCATTCGTGCCGCGTGTCACGCTGACTTTCCCGGCACTGGCGGCCACGCGTGAAATGCTGTTCCTGGTCGACAGCGCCGATAAACGCCCGATTCTCAAACGCGTGCTTGCCGGCGAAGATTTGCCGGCGCATCGTGCCTATGCGGACGGCGATCTCGTCTGGCTCGTGATCCAGGCTGCTGCGCCGGAGAGATGAAATGAATTCCGGAGCGACTTCGAGCGACATCAGCGTCCTCATTGTCATGGGAGTGTCCGGCTCCGGCAAAAGCACGATCGCTGCCATGCTGGCGCAGCGGTTACATTGGATTTACGAGGACGCCGACTGGTTTCATCCAAAATCGAATATCGAAAAGATGCATCATGGCGAGCCGCTCAACGATGAGGATCGTTGGCCGTGGCTCCAGGCGATCGCGGACTGGATCGACGCGACGCGACGCGACGGCGGTCACGGGATTGTTGCCTGTTCCGCTCTCAAACGGGCTTACCGCGATATCCTCATCGGTAACCGCCACGACGTGCGCCTCGTTTTCTTAAAAGGCGATCGCGACCTGGTGGCACGGCGCATCGCCGCCCGCGCTGATCACTTCATGCCCCCGGCGCTGCTCGATACCCAGTTCGAAAGCTTGGAGGAACCACAGCCCGACGAATGGCCGATAGTCGTTTCCATCGGCGATCCAGTTATGATGGACGCGCCACCGAGCGAGATCACAAACGAGCGCTTACCATCGTCCACTGGCGTAGCGCCGGATTCCGACGCAAAGACCATACGACGTCTGCTGATATTTTTTGCTCTGGTCTATGTTGTCGAGGGCCTCGGGCAGATTGTCGGACTGATTTCGCAACCGCTAAACTATTATCTGAAAGAGGTGCACGGCTGGACGCCGGTGCAGGTCACGGCATTCGTCACCGTCTTCAACTTGCCGTGGATCATCAAACCGCTCTACGGGCTCGTATCCGATTTCGTGCCGCTGTTTGGGTACCGGCGGAAAAGTTATCTGATCATCGCCAATATTGCGGCAATCGTCGGCTATGTATGGGTGACGCAGATCAACGCGCCGGGCGACCTTGTTGTCGCGCTGATGCTCACGGCTTACGCAATGGCGATATCGTCGACACTATGCGGAGCCGTCCTGGTCGAAAATGGGCAGCGGCTTAAAGAGAGCGGGACTTTCGTCAACCAGCAATGGCTTTGGTTCAATATCGCCGCCATGATCGCTGCCATTCTTGGCGGTCAGCTCGTGCAGCATCTTGCCCCTGGCGACGCGTTGCATGCGGCCGCCGCCATTATTGCAATCGCACCCCTCGCGGTAGTCGCTGGCACCATCTTTCTCGTTCCCGAGAAAAAGACCCGCGCAGATCTAAAGGGCATGAAAAATACACTTCGCGGCTTGCTGACGGCGTTCCACAGGCGAGAGTTGTGGATCGTCGCCGCGTTCATTTTTCTCTACTATTTCAGCCCGGGATTAAGCACGCCGCTGTACTATCACATGACGGACGATCTGCGGTTCTCGCAAGGCTATATCGGAGTGCTGGGATCGATCGCTGCCGCGGGATGGGTGTTCGGCGCACTCCTTTATCGGCGATTTTTTGAAACGCTGACGCTTCGAAACCTTCTCAACTTGAGCATCGCATTCGGCACCCTGACTGGCCTCGCCTATCTCTTGTTCTGGAACGAGACCGCTGCGGCAATCATCAGCTTTTGCGCCGGATTTTCCGCGATGCTCACGACCGTTGCCACCTTGACGCTTGCGGCCGACTATTGTCCGCCGCGCGCGGAGGGATTCTCCTTCGCGGTGCTCATGTCGATCATTAATCTCGCCAACACGCTGGCCGACAACATTGGATCCTTTCTATACACGCATGCTTTCAACAGGGCGTTGCCGCCGCTTGTCTTGATTTCAGCCGCGTTTACTGCCTTTGCGTTTGTGCTCGTCCCGTTATTGCGCCTTGGCGACAAGCGACAAGGCGAACCCATGGAAATGGCCCAGACAAAAATGGGCTAGACCAACGTGGGTGAAAGAGGACGCCCGAGAGACACGAGCGAACGGACGGAACTTTCAGGTCCGGTGTGCGTTATTAGCTGCTCTATTTTTGCGGGTGCCGGATCATGCGAAATCGCGGCGCTTATTTCGTAATTGCAGTATTAGCGTTCATTTTCTTCGCTTCTCCGCCAGCCGATGCGTTCGGCTTCCGGATCGGGCCGCTTCACTTTGGCGTACCGTCCGGCCATCGGCATCACCACCATCGTCCATTGTACATGCACGGCAATGCCAATGAGGCAGCCCGTCATGACAGCCAGCAGGGCGCCCAACATCAGCCCACCGCGCAGCGACAGGTGACATTGCCCTTACTCTATCCCAGCCGGGCGTTGCCGGCGATCTTCCAAAATGTCTTCTGGCCCGCTTTTTCTTCGCCATGGCCGTTCGGGTACGAGACGATATTCTCAACGGCATTCGCGTCCGCTCCCGCGGATCAAAGCGCCGACCAATGCCGCCAAGCCATCGACGCAAATGCGATGGTCGAGCGGATACGGGCCGAGATCGGACCGAGCGCCCAACAAATGGAGCGCTTGCAGCGGCTCGGCGGTGCGATTGGAGCCGCAGCGGACTATCTCTCCAAGTCCTGCCCCACTGAGATTCCGGAGCGGCCGACTGCACGCTTGCAACTGATGGACTCGCAAATCGAAGTGCTCACGATGGCGATCGACATGATCCATCAGCCGCTGCAGGATTTCGAGCAATCGCTGACCCGCGAACAGCAGGCACGGTTTAGCGGCGGTGCCGGAAGGGCGACTGCCTCCGCTTCGCAAGGCGGCAAGACGGGGGTACGCTCGTGCGGCGCTTCCTCCACCGCTATCGACTGGTCGATCGATCAGATCGATAAGTCGGTTCAGCCCAACCAACAGCAGCGTCCTGCATTGGGCGAGTTGCAGCAGGCGTTCGGCAAGGCGGCCGGCGACCTGGAAGCGCATTGCCCAAGCTCAGTGCCGCAGTCGGTGGTTGCTAGATTGGAAACGATCGAGTCCCGGCTCGATGCAACCTGGCGCGCCATATTGTCCATTCAAGTCGCGCTGAACGAATTCGAAAGCAAATTGAGCGACGAACAGAAGAATCGCTTCAAGGCAATGACGTTCGCAGCGCAGTAAATCAATCGCTCCGGAACGCTAAGACGCGCGTCTGTGGGCGTCCCAATTTCTCTCAAGATTCGCAATCAGCGCCGGGCTAAAATGACACGCGGCCTGTTCGCGCGCATAAACCGCCATGTAGCGGCGAAACATATCGAGCGGTTCCTCCGCGACCCGGAACGCCCGCCGATTGCCGGCAGCGCTGACGACGCCGGAACTCGTGAAGCCATCCACGACGCGCTCTAAAGCGTCATCGATTGCCGACGAAGCCGCGATCTCATCACAGATGAGACGCCCTTCCGGCGTGTCGCAGTCGATCCGGCGACCATAGAGGATTGCCTGACGCGCGATGCGATCGCCGGTGAAGCGCCACAGCCGCAAATTGGCCGCGCCTGGAATGATGCCTTCCTTGCGCGCAGGCAGCGTCATATAGGCATCGGTGGCCGCGAGGACGTAATCGAGCGCCAGCAGGAGCTGGCAGCCGCCGCCGATCGCAAAACCCTCGACCACCCCAATCCACGGCTTCTCTGTTGTTCCGCCGGCCAACTCGTCGGGATTGGTTTCGCGCTGCGCGACGCCGCGAAAAAGTTTGTTGACCAGGCCCATGTCGCGCCTGATGTACCAGACATACGCAATTTTACCCTGATATAGATGAGTGAGATTGATGCCCGCCGAGAACAGCCGGCGGCCGCGGTATTTTGTATGCTCGACAACATCACCGCGGAGAACGGCAATGTCGCTTGCCGGATCGAGCGTGGCGACATCCACGGCGATTTCAAGCCCGTCGAGCGTCGTCTCATCTTCGGCGTTGAGAAAACGCGGATTGCGCATCGTGACGACCGCTGCCTTGCCGCGTCGTTCGAGCGTGGCGCCGGGAAACTCGAGTTTCGCGCTTTGGCGGAACAAGTCCGGGCACTGCCACCGCCGCGTCGCGAACCAGGTCCTCGACCCGCTTGAACTTCGAAAAATTCTCGGTCAGTTGCCGATACAGCGCTTCGGTGTGACGATCAAGAAACGCCGCGCGCGCGGCGCGGTCGCGTTGCGCAATCGTGGTCGCTGCCGCCGTTTGCGCGTCCGAACGCGTCGGTTTTGGCGCCAGCCGAGCTAGAAGTTCGGCGCCGAATCGCCAGCGCCGCGAAAATTTATCAGTATCCCGGCGATAATCGGCCGTGAGCGCATCGTCGCAGTCGAACCACGCCGCGACGGCATCGCCTGGCAGGCCGGCGCGCTCCAGCGTAGCCGACACATCGGTGCGAGCATCTTGGTCCGCAAGCGCCATCGTGTTCTCCCGATCAGGTCCGCGGCCGCTTGTCGATCACGCGTTTGGCCTTGCCCTGGGACCGCTCGATAGTTCCGGGTGCGACCGCTCGGACCCTCGTCGTCACGCCGACATGGGCCTTGATAAGATGCACCGCGCGATCCGCTAAAACCTTTGCGGCATCGGGCCTAAGCGCCGTTCGCGTCTCGACGACCACTTCGAGTTCGTCAAGACGATCCGGGCGCGTTACTTCAAGAATATAATGCGGCGCCAATGCCTCTTCTCCGGCAAGCGCCGCCTCGATTTGGCTGGGAAAGACGTTGACGCCCCGAATGATAAGCATGTCATCGCTGCGGCCTTTGATGCGCTCCATGCGTCGCATCGCGCGTCCGTTGCCGGGCAACAGCCGCGTAAGATCACGAGTGCGATAACGAATGACCGGCATCGCTTCCTTGGTCAGTGCGGTCAACACCAGTTCGCCCTCTGAACCGTCAGGCCGCACTTCGCCGGTTTCCGGATCGATAATTTCGGGGAAAAAATGATCCTCCCAAATCGTCAATCCATCCTTGGTCACACCATATTCCTGCGCCACGCCCGGACCGATTATCTCCGATAGGCCGTAGACGTTTAGCGCCTGGAGGTTCACACGGCGATGAGGTCCGGCTTGAAATCGACGATGAGCTGAACCTGCCGCTCGGTAAATCCGCCGCTGACCGGAATGACCGTGCAGCCGAGATATTCGGCGCCGTAGTGGAATCCGAGCCCGCCGGTGAACAGCCCGTAGCCATAGGCGATATGCATCTTATCGCCGGGCCGGCCGCCGGCGGCGCGGATCGACCGTGCCATCAGCGCCGACCACAGCTCGATATCGCCGCGGGTGTAACCCACCACCGTGGGCTTGCCGGTCGTGCCGCTCGACGCATGTATGCGAACCACATCGCTCATCGGCACGGCGAACATGCCGAATGGATAATTCTGCCGAAAATCCTCCTTGGTCGTGAAGGGAAACGCTTTGAGATCGTCGAGGCGCTTAAGATCTTCGGGCGCAACGCCGGCGGCGGCAAATTTCTTGCGGTACTGCGGCACCAGCGCAGTGCGCGCTATCGTTTGCTTCAGTCGGTCCGATTGCAGCGCCCGCAACTCGTCGAGGCTTGCAGACTCGATCGGTTCGGATCGGTCGAGCAGCGCCGCGCGCACATTCTGGCCAGCCATCGCAGTTCCTCCGGCCGGCGTACTCTACGGCCAGCCGAAAGTCGCCGCAATTCACCGCAATTCACTCCCGATCGCCGCCTCGGCGTGAATCGATGACACTAATCCGGTGCTATTCGTTCACGCCAAAACTTGCACGCCTGGTCTTGCGCTCCACCTCTTCGGCACAGACGGTCCACGCCTGCGCAATCTCCATCAACACCATGCGATCTTTTTCCGACGAGCTCTGTGCCGCCATCCGGCGGCATTCGGCGGCGTAGTCGCGAAATTTCTTGGCCCTGCCCCCATCGCTATATGTTTTGGTGTCCATTTTGAATTCCGCCGCATCGCTAATCAATCCTTCAATTGCACATTAGAAAAGCGAGCGTGTCGCGGGAAGTTCCTGTTCAAATTATTGCGTTGTGCGGAACCAAATGCCGCTTGGCTGACCGGAACGGCGAGACTTGCGTGGGCCCGAAATTGCGCCCAGCTGAAATGCCGAATCAATTTTCAAAGAACCGATTCTTCGGCCGCGGCAATTGCAGATGCTCGCGCAAGGTCACCCCTTCATAGTCGTGGCGGAATAAGCCACGCCGCTGCAGTTCGGGAATCACTCGCCCGACAAAATCGTCGAGCCCACCAGGCAAATAGGGAAACATCACGGTAAAACCGTCGGAAGCTTCCGTTTCGAGCCATTCTTCCATTTCATCGGCGATGCTTTGCGGCGTGCCGATCATCGCCAGCCCGGAATAGCCGCCAAGCCGTTGCGCCAGCTGCCGCACGGTCAAGTTCTCGCGCCGAGCAAGCGCGATGGCACGCTCCCGTCCGCTCTTCGAGGCATTGCTCTCCGGAATATCGTCCGGCAGCGGCCGGTCGGGATCGAATTTTGACGCGTCCTGGCCAAGCGCGATCGACAGCGAGGCAATTGCGTTGGCGTAATTGACCAGGCTGTCGAGCTTGGCGCGCTTCGTCCTCGCCGCCTCGATCGTATCGCCGACCACGACAAAGCACGCGGGAAGAATTTTCATGTGCTCACGCGAGCGTCCAAGCTTTTCCATGCGGCCTTTGACGTCGGCGTAGAATTGCCGCCCCACGGCGATGTCGCTCTGCGCCGTGAATACCGCTTCCGCAGTTTCCGCCGCGAGCTGTCGGCCCGCTTCCGACGCACCAGCCTGCACGATTACCGGCCAGCCCTGAACCGGCCGGGCAATGTTGAGCGGCCCGCGGACCGAGAGATATTTGCCCTTGTGATTGAGCACATGCATTTTTGCCGAATCGAAAAATATCCCTTCCTCGACGTTGCGGACGAAGGCATCGTCCGCCCAACTGTCCCACAAGCCGGTGACCACCTCGTAGAATTCGCGCGCGCGGCGGTAGCGCTCGCCGTGCTCCATGTGATCGTCGAGCCCGAAATTAAGCGCGGCGTCGGGATTGGAGGTCGTCACGATGTTCCAGCCGGCACGGCCATTGCTCAGATGATCGAGCGAGGCAAAGCGCCGCGCGATGTGGTACGGCGCGTCGAATGTGGTCGAGCCGGTAGCGACCAGACCGATGCGTTCGGTAACCTGCGATAAGGCCGAGAGTAGCGTGAACGGCTCGAATGAAGTCGCGGTGTGGCTTCTTTTGAGTGCATCGATCGGCATGTTCAGAACGGCCATGTGATCGGCCATGAAAAACGCGTCGAATTTTGCGCGCTCCAGTTTCTGGATGGATTCCTTGATGTGCATAAAGTTGAAATTCATGTCCGACCAGGCGCCGGGATAGCGCCACGCACCGGTATGAATACTAGCCGGCCGCATGAAGGCGCCGAGATGAAGCTGGCGGCGAGATGGCATCGCGAGATTCTCTTTAGTTCGGGCTAGGTTGCTAGAAGCAAAGGTGGGTGAAGATTTGCCCGCGTTTGTCTTTGAGCACCAGCGGGCATTTCAGCCGCTCGAGCGCGGTCTTGGCGTCTTCATTACCTAGCGCGGCGGCCTTCTCGTAATAAATCTTGGCGGCGTCGCGGTCCTGCGGTCCGCCGCGCCCGGTTTCGGCAAAATTGCCCATCCAATCGAGCGCCGCGGCAAGGCCCTGCGCCGCCGCCTTCTCGAACATGGCACGGGCGCCGGCGTCGTCCTTCGGGCCGCCGACCCCATCGGCCATCATCAGCGC
>WNGK01008598.1_pt1 | contig 15706 bp, 11 predicted proteins | sample 5400601 | NCBI WGS metagenome assembly WNGK01 (sample SAMN13153376, study PRJNA577476) | soil metagenome | isolation source: 60 cm soil or saprolite under Garry oak tree replicate 1 | place: USA:California | collected 2016-06-15
TCCAGACGGCCTGCCAGAGTTTGAACTGCAAAGCAGATTGTGGCGAGCAGCAAGGGCAGTAAGTGGGGCATGACAATCTTTACAGACCCAGTCAGGTGCTCGGGCAGATACAAACCCAACAGGTATACCCAGAGGGCCGGCGAGTAATTGCGCGCCGGCTTCGCCAGACGAAAGCAAAGCAGGACAATTCGCGGTAGCAGGAGGGAGGAAGCCGCCATAAACAGGAGAAGCGCGTGTTTTCCGTACTCCAGGAAATTGCGACCCGCCCCAACCATCCACAATGCGCTAATGAGCAGCTCCGCGACCGTCAGGATCACACCAGGCCGCAGCGCATTGTGTGGCTGTCGAGCCGCGTCGGAGATGGAGGTAGTTTGGGTGCTCATGCTTTTTCCTTTCTGTGATCAAGCGTTAATAGCTGACGACGCTTATGTTGGAAAAAGCTACCGGCTGGTTTGAGACATCCAATGCTATGGCGCCCGTGGGATAAGTGGAGTCAGTGATCGAGAGAACCTGCAGGTAATCGACAAATGCCGTAATTGTCGACCCCTTTACGTCGATGCGGACATGGTGCTTGCCGATCGGCAGGCTGACTTTTGAGACGGTGATGAGAGTGGAACTGCCTGTATCGATGCTCCAGTTCGGTGCTTTTATCAACTTCACCTGGCTGACGCTCGGATAAAGCCACAGCGCGTAACCCGATCCGGTGGCCGTATTGAGACGGAAGCGGAGGCCGCCCGGATAATTGTTCGCAGTATTGAGATTGACATCGGCTTGCAGGGTGTAATCGGCCCATGACGAACTGCCTGCATATTGCTGTGTCGCGCCCCCCCCGTTGTAGGCAAATGTGTTGTTCACGATGGTCCAGCCGGTCCCGTGACCCAGTGGAGAGACCGTCCAGTTGGTGCTGGAGGTGAAGTTATCGCTGAAGAGTGATGTCCCGACTCTCAGCGAGACCGGTACCTGCAGCGAAGTCAGCCCGCTCCCGGCGGGCGGAACAAGCGCAAATGTATCGGTGTACGTTCCCATAGGCTGCCCGGAAGAATTTGCAACAACCTGGATCGTGGATGGTGTCGTTCCCGCCTGGGTTGAGGGACTGAACCATGTACTCGTGTAGGAACCTGTCCAGTCGACTGCGCCGCCAAAGCTTTTGGTGATGGTCAGGTTCTGGGTAGGCGAACTGGAAGTGGTCGAACCCACAAAACTCAGAGATGCGGGCGCGGCGACAAGAGCCGGGTTAGAAACCGTTAGTTTCACCGTTACCGTAGTCGTTGGGTTCATGGCGGACGGCGCGGATATGGTGAGGTGTCCTGTGTACGTACCGACGGCCATGCCTGCCTGGTTTACCGTCACTTCCAACGAGGCAGGTGTAGTTCCTGAGCTTGGACTCGTGAGCCAGTTGGAGTCGCTGCTGACGGAGAAAGCCAGACCCGGGGTAGTGGAAGAGATGCTGAGGCTCTGGGCAGCTGGTGCGGTGCCGCCGACTGCGCCCGCGAACGTGAGCGACGCAGGCGAAAAAGTCAGTTGGTTGGTGGAGGGCTGAGTTACATTGACGGTGATGGGAAGGGCGATAGGACCATTGATGGCGCCGAAGGAACTTACATTGAGTTGGCCGCTGTAACTTCCCGGCGCCAGCGAGGTCGCGTTAACCTGCACGGTAGCGTTGCCTGGGGTCGGCCCCGTAGGTGATGTCACAGTCAGCCACGGCAGAACCGATAGAGCCGACCAGGCCGCTATGGTGCCGTCACTGGTGCTGATCTGAAGTGCTTGCGTCGAACTCTTTGTACCGGAAGCAACCGTGAAGGTGTAGCCGCTCTGCGGCGAACTGAGCACCGTATTGATCGCCTGATTGCCGGTTACTAACACATTCGCAAACTGGATGGGCTTGCTGGATACGTCGAGCGCGATCATGCCTCCACTCAGAGTGGCATCATTGACACTGACGGCGGGAACGCCATCGTAGTACGCCACGATCTGGCCTGCATTCATCGAGAGCGCCAAGGTGTGCCATTTCACGTTGTCCATCGTCAGGTGAGACGACGTGCCCAGCAGCGTGGCGCTGGTGTTGATACTCCAGACACTGGTGCGCCACAGCTTGATCACTCCCTCGGCTGGATAGACCCACGCCGCATAGGACGCTCCCGTCGATGGATTGATGTATCCACGAATGCCGCCTGGAAAGTCCGACAGCACAGACAGAAGGAACCCCGTCTGCACTGTGTAGTTCGCCCACGCATTATCGCCCGCGTAGATCTGGGTTGCACCATTGCCGTTGTAAGAAACTGCACCGTTGCTCAAGCTCCATCCGGTCGGCAGGCCTTGGGGTGAGTAGGCCCATCCATCCAGAGTCGGGCCGGGGAACGTCGCCTGCATCATGATCCCGGTCAGAGTGAGTGTGACGTTGACGGTTTGTGGTGAGCCGGAGACAGCATTCGATGAGCTGATAGTAACCGTCCCGGCATAGGTTCCCGCTCGCAAGCCAGCGATGTTGGGAGTTACAGCCAACGAGTACGGCGCGCCGGAAGTGATGGCGCCGGAGGTAGCGGAAAGCTGCAGCCATGGCGCGCTGGAGGAGGCGGTCCAGTTCAAAGTTCCAGCGCCGTTATTGGAAACAAGAAGATTCTGCGCGGCGGGATTGGCAGTGTTGGCAAACCCGGAGAAGTTGAGAGAGTTCCCGCTCACGCCGAGGGTCGGGCCTTGAACATCGAAAGTGACATTGATCTGTTGCGGGTTGTTGATGGCTCCGGCAGAGGTGATCTGCACAACGCCGGTATACGCGCCGCCCGACAGACCCGCGGGATCTACAGTCACAGTGAGCGTATCGGGTGCAGTTCCGCTCCCGACCGTCGCAGTCATCCACGATACATTCGATTGCGCGGTGTAAGTGAGAGTGCCACTGCCAGTGTTGCTCACAGTTACTGTCTGAGAGCTCGGTGGCCCTCCGGGAAGACTGCCGAAGGTGAGATTTGTCTTGCTGATGCCGATCGCGGAAGGGGCCGCATTGGGTGTGGAATAGGTATAACCACCCGTGAACCCGGGGACCTGCTGTTGTATACCCTCGTTGTCGCCATAGAAGATGTAGACATTTGTCGGCACCAGATTACCTTCGATATCCGCGGCATTCCCGGTGAAGTTCAACGTGAGTGTGGAAGACGTCGCCTGTGCCGTCGCGAGGAGAGAGGACACGCGTGCGCACATATAAGCACCGAGGTCCTCCATGAACAGATGTTGCACCCCGTTGGTATTGAGGAAGGAGGATATCTGGGTGATCGCTTGCTGCCGTTCGGGTTCAGTGCCGTTGTCGAAGCTTCCGCCGTCATGGTTGTAGATTTGCACGGGCGCCAAGCCTGACCAGAATCGCCAGGCATACTCGGTAAAGTTATTCACGCTTTCCTGTACGCTGATCGACTGCCCGTCATTGGGCCAGCGCGCGTCAAAGCTGGGAAACTGATTGCCGAGCAATTGCGTTGCGAAGGCAAAGAATTGAACCGGAGGCAGGCCAGCCGTGCTCCCCACGGTGAGATAGTCCGCGTAATAGAGTGTGTAAAGTTCGTTGGGATTCACGCCGGTCGGGGGCAGTTCATAGACGCGGAAAGGATGCAGGAAAAGGCGCATACTGTCCGGCTTCGGAGGACCATAACTATAATAGGCTCCGGGCTGCTGGATCTCGGTAAGATACCGCGTGCCGAGTGAGTTCCAGAGATCGTAACCGACGTTGTTACTCAGATTCCAGAAATGCGGCACCATGGACTTCGAGAGCGGGGGAAGCTTGTCTGAGCCCCCGTTGCCCTGCATCACCTGAAGAGCATAGGCGAGGTTGGTTTGCCACTGGGCATCAGTCAACGAACTTGGGGATTGCGGATTCCAGTAGAGGTCGCCCTGAGAGATCCCGGTATTGGTGTGGAAAGCGATTTTCAGGTTGCCGGAATTTACGTCGGCGATTGCAGCGGTGCGGTCCTGGCCACCTGGCTGCAGGTTGACCAATTGCGCCATGGCCGTGACCTTCCACGGGCCTCCAGTGCCGTTCGAGCTGATGGTGCCGGTATAGGCGGGGTTCCACAAGTCCTGCAGCCGCTGTCCCCATCCCACGACCTCGTCATCCATCTGGGATGTATAGAAGCGTGGATAGCCGCGCAGGATGAAAGGCTTCCGGGCAGCCCACACCAAACTCCGCCAGATCAGGTCATCGACTCCCATCATGAAACCGAATCGATCGGGGCGCATGAAATCGTAGGTGGTGAAATCGACGGCGCGACCACCGCTGGTCTGCCTCGCCAGGATCAGTGGAGAACTTCCAATCTTGGCGATTACCGTTCCCTGACCCCCCAGGAGGATAGTGGGCGTGGCGATCTGCTGCACGTTGTTGGAGTCTTGATGAAAGTTGTAGATTCTGTCGCCGCCGGGCGTGTCCTGGAAACGGATCTGCATGGCCGCAATGTAATGCGGGCTGGTTCCATCGGGCATGACCGCAGCGGGAATGTCGATGAGTGTCGCGGTGGGTCCCAGGTAGGAGTTCGTGGCTCCAAAGATGCCCTGGATATGAGTCGCGGTTCCGATGTCAATATCTGCGTCGAAATTCACAAAGCCCGAGCCACCCTGCACTGCCTGGAGAATCGCCTGCTGCCAGCTTGCGGAAAGCGAGAGTCCTGTATGCGCAGCGACGATCAACTGCACCGAACCAAGATCCGTGGGGGGCCCTTGCGTGGAAGTATCGATCACGCGATAAGGAATCTGGAGGTGCTCAAGATAGCGCTCGACATACCGCTGATACTCACCAGGCGAGCCGGCCACCGTGCTGTAGCCTCTAATGTTGCTGGAGTTTACAAGTACATCCATGGTGAGGTCATAGGTCTGGCTATAAGCCGTCACGGTCGCGAGCATACCCACCATGAGAAGCACAAGTATCAACAAGAGGCTCGGAACCTTTGTGACATTTCTAACTGGAAAGTAAGTCATCGTCCCCACCCTCTATCTTCAACATCGCCTTTCGAATAATACGTGCGGTCGTGCTCCGAGTAACTGAGAGATCCGCTGTCATTCAACACGACATACTGAATGCGGCCTTTGAGCGCATCGATCGTCTGCTTAACCAAGGGAGCAGGAGTCTTTCGGGCGCGCACAACCAGGATGCCGATGGACGATGGGAAATGCGGGCGGCGTATCCATGATCACCCATCCAAACTTGCGCTGGGCCCAATCAAGGAATCGCTTCGGGCGGCCATCCACCATCAGGTCCAGGACATTTCTTCCCTTCCCTTTGTTCATGGCCACACAAAGCCGTGTGCCCGGAATCGACTGCACACATGACTCGGGCGGCTGCTCTTCGGCGAGCACATCTTCGATCCCGACATTGCTCGTAGGCAGCCCAAGTTTGTGGCGCAATGTCGAGCGCCGAGTGTCGAGATCGACCAACAATACGGGCGTACGCTCTGCGAGGCACAAGGAGAGGTTGAGGGCCATCAGCGTTTTGCCGTCGTCGGGCGCGGGACTGGTCAGCATCACCGTACCGCCGACGGGGTGATGATTGACCATTCGGGTTGCGATGCGGCGGAATTGTTCTGCGGACGGACCGTACCTCTGGTGGAGAAAGACGATCTTTCTGTCGCAATCCGCGAGCACGAACGCCGCCTCGGGAAAAGGAACATATGGCATGATCGCCTGCTTGGTGCGCCCGTTTTCGCGTATTACCTCAGGACACATAACGGCCTGCTTTCCCATGTTTTTCGGCGGCATAAATTAACTCGTTTCCAGCAGTTGGCGTCCGTGGACGGGTTGAATCGCAGAAATCCTCGAGATAATTCCTAACAACTCTAAGTCGCGGGGCAGAATTCCCAGTAAGTCCACTTCCGATTTGATACTGTCGTCAATCTGTTCACGGCAAAATGCTGCCACGAGCCCGCCGATCAAGGCGAAGACTGCGGACGCCAGACACAAGAGCAGACGGTTTGGGCCGGTCGGATGCTCTGGAGGTATGGCTGGATCAAGCACTTCAAATCGATCTGCGTCCTGCCTCGACTCGAGTTCGCTTGCCATTTGCGCCGAGTAGTGTTTTTCGAGCAATGAACGGTAGTGGTCGCGCGACGTCTCATAGTCGCGGGTGAGGCTGCTTAACTGCTCCTGGCGCAGTGGTACAGCGTCGACCCGCTCTTGATAAGAGTTCAAGCGCGCCCTGATCGCAGACTGTTCTCCGAGCAAGCGAACACGCTCGTTGTCGAGCACCTGGAGCCGCGCTCCGGTCGTATGATCCACCAACGCCGGCGCTGATTCATTCGGCACGCTGGTCAGTTGCTGTTTCAGTGCCGCGATCTTTGCCTGACAGGCAACGACGTCCGGATGGGCTGGAGTCATGTGCGCAAGGAGCGCGCTCAATCGGCTCTCCTCCTGGCGTAAATCGTTTCGTAGCTGCGAAGCCGGCGACGGAGTACCCGGAGAACGAAGTTGCGAATCTGCCTCGGGAGCATTCTCAATCAGGAGTTTCTCTTGTTCCAACTGAGCCAGCTTGTCGGAGGCTGCCTGGTATTGCACCTGCAACTGACCGATGGCCTGCAGATTGGCCGACATCTGCTCAGGCATCTCACCCAGATGGCTCATGCGATAGATACGAAGTTGTGACTCCTGCGATTGCAAATTAGCGCGCGCGGTTTCGAGTTCATCGCTGAGGAAATCAGTGGTTCCCTGCACCTGCTGTTGCCGGTTTGACAGGTTCTTCAAGATAAAACTGTTCGCAAGTTCGTTGGCTACCGCAGCTACAAGTCGCGGGTTGTCGCCGGTGTAGGTGAGCGTAAAAGCACTCGCCCCGCCGCCGCCAACGTGATTCGTCTGAATCTTGATTTGCCTGCGCATCAACTGAACTGCGGCGTCCCGGCCTTGCTTCCGCACGACCTTTCCATAGAGGCGAAACTTGTTGATGACTTCCAGCAGTCGCGTGTAGCTCAGAACTTCTTGTTGAAGCAGATTGAGGCGATCGTTGGGTTCGTCGACCACCGTGGTAGCCACGTATTTCTCCGGCACCTTACGCGGGTAGGCGACAATCGTCGTTGACCCCTCGTAGATGTCGGGAAGAAATTCGATCACGGTGAAGAGAGCAAGAGAGAGGCCTGCCGCGACGAGGATGATGAACCGCCACCGGTAGACCAGAAGCATCCGGTATTCGGTAATTCGTTGCAGTATGGAAACTGAGTAGTTGGACATATATCCCTCAACGAGCTGCGGGTCCGTGAAGATCCGCTGGAGCGCGATTGCCTGAGGACCAGGACAATGATCCCATCAATAAGGTTCTTGTCGGAGCGATGTTTGCAATGCCAGACCAATTGAAGTGTTGCGCGGAGAGGGAAAAGGATAGGCCGTGCGGAAGCATGTGCGCGATAGTTCCAGCAACATATTCCCCATGAAAAGGGGCCACGTCCGCAGGCACAGTTCCCCTGATATAGCCACCCTGCACCTTCACCCAGGCACGCAAGCCAATTCCCTGATTCAAACCGCCCTGAATGGTATCTTCATAAGTGGCTGAGACAAACTCTGAATCATTGAGCTTGCGATAGCCCGCGAAGTACAGGTTTGTCTGTTTCCATGGCTGAGCAGAGAGAGCCGCATATAAGTTGGTCGTCACCCTGGTGATGCAGCTCTTGGTTCCGAATGTCGGGCCGCCAGCAACCTCGAAGACAATGACGGACGACAATCGTCGATCGTAAGCCGCTCCGAAGCTCTGCGTTGTGCAATCGACGTTGCCCTTCTCGCTTGCAGTCTCTTCGTAAAGTCCAATTCCAGCGCGAGCGGATGGCTGATAATGGATTTCTGCTCTTCCGTGGATCGTATTGACTTTGGCGTTGTCATCGAAAAAGTCTCTGAAGTCATTACGCACCGAGACGCTCCACCACCGGCTCTCCGTGCTTTGGTGTAAGAGTCGGACAGTCGCCTGGGAATCCAGTACATTGCCGGTATGAATTCCATACGATCCAGCCTCGACCGCGCCGCTATCGAGCGGTGCAACGATGCGAATCGCGTCATTTCCATAAGAGCTGTTCACGTCAAGGCTCACATCCGTTTGCGCAGAAGGCGACTTGTTAAATGACACGGCCGTCGTATTCAGATATTGCTTTGAGCCCTGCCCGGTGTGATAGTCGATCCCCGTGATGGTGTTATCAATCATGGTGTAGCTGCTGTTTCGATGGAGCAGCACGCCGACATAGAACTGACCGCCTTCAAGCTCTGCTCCCAGCCCTGCACGGGTATCAAAGGCCGTGTCATAGCCGCCTAATGCAGTTGTGGAGAGGAACAAATGATTACCGCCATCGCTCATATCGCTGCTGCGAGCGTGGACATTGCACCGCGCCGTTGATTCTGAGGGTGCTTGATTCATCTGGGGACAACTCTGTCCCGTATCGGCAGCGGGGGCGGCGACCGGCATCGTGGCCTGTCCCATTGCCCACGGCGTCGCAAACGCAAACGAAACGATCGTTTTGATTTGCCATTTGATACCTGTCATGGCACCACCACGGTATCGCCGGGTTGAAGCGGCCTTTCGCCTTGGGCCCTGCCTTTGACTGCGTTGGTGTAATCGAACTTTGCCATGGACTGATTTTTCGCGTCGAGGATTACGATCCCCTTCCGGTGTGCATATTGAGTCAACCCGCCAGCGCTGGCGATCAATTGCAATACGCTGACTGATCCCATTAGTGGGTATGCACCCGGCCTTTGCACCTGACCGGTGATGAAGACTTGTCGGCTATGAATCTCGAGTACCGAAATCGTGACCTGAGGATCGGTAATGAAATAGAAGAGCTTGTTGCTCACCAGCAATTGCGCCTCAACAGCAGTCTTGCCGGCCACGGAGATTTCACCAGCGAGCGGCAATGAGATTTTTCCGTCGGGACGCACCACTGCGGTTTGGGTTAGCTCCTGTTCGTGCCAGACTGAAATGTGAATCAGGTCGCCCACTCCGAGTTCATAGTCACCACGGACTCTCGAATCCGTATGCTTCACAGAGCCAGCAGGTAAATCCGGAGAAGAAGCCGCAGCCGTCATCGTGTTGCCTGGCTGTTCTGCCGTGCTCGATTGCGCCTGCACCGTCCCCACCTTTGATGGTGCCGACAAAGTGAGAAGCAAAAGCAGCAAAGTTGAAAATTTGGTTTTCAAGCTCATGGTGGATCCTGTTCGGCGTTGAAGATCGTATCGCACCTTTTCATTTGCAATTGGCAGGCCAAAGCGGCGCTGTCCCAAAGGTGCTTTATGCATACCTTTCGCGGTCAAGGGCACGGAATACTGCAAATTGCAGGTGAAATGTGTGCAAAGTGATGCACCTTTCGAAATATTCAGGGGAAGTCAAGCGAGAACGGATCGGTACACGGCCGTGGTCTGGGCGCCGATCTCAGACCACTGCGTCTGCAGAGCTCGGTTGTTGCGGCTCCCGTTCCGCAGGCTGCGGCACAGTTCCTCGCTGCCCGATAGCGCACCCAGCGCTGCGGCCAGAGCCTCAACGTCTCCGGGAGAAACCAGGAGCGCATTATGGCCGTGACGGAGATAGTCGCGGAAAGGAAGTAAGTCGGACGCGATGATGGGTTTGCAATAGTTCAGTCCGGTCAGCAGTGCTCCACTGGTGGTGATCTCGCGATAGGGATACAGCAATACATCGGCGGCGCCGAAATAGAATGGCACCTCGTGGGCGTTCGAGTATCGCAGGTCCATTCGAACTGTGTCGTCATTCAATTTCAAACTGGCAGCTTCCTGGCGGAGAGCACGGAATTCAGACTCACTTCCGTGCCCTGCAATCAAGAGCAGCGGGCGCTGTGCGCCGGACGATTGTGCCATCAACTTCGCCCAGGCCTGCAGGAGCAGATCGGTTCCTTTATAGGCGCGAAGGACTCCGTGGGCCAGGAAGACCTGCCGCATCGGGTCGAGCCCGAGACGTGCCCTGCACTCCTGCTTGCTATGGACGAGGTCATCTGCGAACAGCGGTCCGTGCGGCACAACGTGAATGCGATCCGGATCAACGTAAAACAATTGTTCAAGGTCGCGCGAAGTTTGTTCAGAGTGACAAACAAGGGCGTCAGCTGATTGATAGAGCCGCGCATAATGGGCGCGGTCGAAGCCACTCTCCGCGTGCGGAAGCAAATTGTGCACCGTATGGATCACGCGGGTCCCGCGCCGTCGGCACCAGTGCAGGAAATCCAACTCAATTTCACGGCCGTGCTCGAGCAGCACGCACTGTTGCTGGTGGAGAATTTCCGGCGGCCTGAATGTTGCCTGCATTGCCAGTGACGCAGTGTTGATCAGGTATTCCGCGAGGCGGGCACACTGTCGCAGCCTCTCGGCATTCAGTCCGCCGTTGGTGGATAAATCCAGCGGCCCAGGCCGCGTGACGAGTCCTACCTGCTGGAAGTACCGCGGTTCCAGATGATAGCGGGGACACACCAGCCGCACGTCCACACTGTGGCTGAGGAGAGCGCGCGTCAGGGCCGCCGTATACCAGGGTGTTCGGCACCAGGGATCGTACATCCACACGCGCATTTTGGTTTGGGCATTTGCCCCGATCCTTCCTTCGCTCTGCCTCGAAAGGTGGGCCGCGGGGAGCAGCGTCTGGACGTTCATCGCCGGCTCATTTCTCGATAGAGGTTTGCGTATTGGAGCGCCATCTCGTGCCCCGAGTGATGCGCCAGCACGTCATTGCGCGCCGATTCGCCTAAGTGGCTGAGCCTTTCGCGACTTGAGGCCAGCGCGAGCATTGCCGACGCCAGGGCAGCTACATTGCCGGCAGGAATCAGCAGTCCGTTGGACTGGTCGTGAACGACATTCTCCACGGAGCCTACGTTAGTCGCGATCACCGGCCTGCCCGCTGCCATTGCCTCCAGCAGAGCGATGGGCATGCCTTCGTCCAGCGAGGGCAGCACGAAGACGTCCAGGGAAGCAAAAAAATCCGGCATCGCATCGCAGCGACCAAGAAATCTGACCTTCGTATCCAATCCAAGATCACGGGCGAGCACGTGGTACTCCGCGGCTTTCGCTCCATCACCCGCAATCAGAATCCGCGCCTCTGGAACAACTTCAGTCACAACTTTCGCAGCGCGTAGCAGCAGATCCACGCCCTTGGCGCTCACCTGCCGGCAAGCCGCCCCGAAGATGAACGCGTCCTTGCTGAAAAAGGATCGGAATACAGGTTCCCCCGCCGTGAATCTTTCCGCTGAAATCTGATTTGGGATGAGCGCCAGTTTTTTTCTGGCGATTCCCGCATTCTGCAGTTCATCCAGGATCGGTCGCGATACCGCAACCACTCTGTCAAACGTTCGTAACATGAGCGCATCGATGCGCGCATACCCGCGCAGGGCACGGGTGGCTCGCGTCCAGAGATGGCACGTGGAGAGCATCGGAAGCCCTGCCATTTTCGCCGCGACGCCGCCATAGATATCCGGCTTGTAGCCGTGGCTGTGAATGGCATCGATACCCCGCCTCTTCATCTCAGCCCGAAGCCGCAGCACAAAACCAAAATCGATCCGGCCTTCATGCTCCAGAGGAATCACCTCGCATCCGTGCAAATGCTCCTCAAGCCGGAAGGACTGATACCTGGCTGCGTACCGCACATGGCCGACACACGTTTCAACGCCGAGTTCCGGCAGAGTGCGAGCGAGGGTGGCGACTACCGCCTCCGCTCCATAGAATCCGGTGCTGCCAATCAATTGCAGTATCCGCATTCGTAAACTCCCAAGCCAGTCAATCTGCCGCGATCTCTGTTGCGGCGCCGCAGCAGGTAGTGGTTTGCAGCGGCTCGATCGATCCCAATCGCGAGACATGCGCCCCTTCAAGATCCGTACGAGTCGGATCGGACGGCCTTGCGCCACAGCCGTTGGTAGAGTGAATCACCAGCGATCGCCTTCACCACATTCTTGGCGCTGAACTCAATCCTGAGGCGCCGGCATACGCGTGGATCTTCGGCAAGATAGGCAGCCAACGTGCGATCGCTCGTGGCCCTCCGCACAATCAATCGGCCGATCACCTCGGACGAGTTGGTCGCGGCGGGTTTATGTTCCCCCACATGCGAGGTGTACACGTGTTTGTATCCCGCCTCTCCGCAGGCTGCGAGCACCCGGGCATTGATTCGCCCGCCGGGCATTGAAATTGAATCGATCCCAACACCAAGCCGCTGTTCGAGCACCTGCTTCGAGATCGTCAATTCATTCCGAAGTGCCATCGTGCCGCATGCGGTCAGCATCGGGTGCGTGTGTGTATGGGAACCGATGACATGTCCGGCGTGTTGGAGCTCACGTACGTCGCGCCAAAGCATCACCGAGGGAAGCAGGCCAACCCAGGCCGTAGTGACGAAGAAGAGAGCATGGATTTTCAGCTCATTGAGAATGGGCGCAGCGATCTCGAACTGTGAGCGATGGCCGTCATCGAAGGTCATGATGTTCCGCGAGCCGCACACCCTTTGCACTAGGTAAGCATGCCGCCGGAAAGTCTCGGCGGAAAGCGAATATACATCCCGTTCCAAAAGTCTGGAAAACTCGTGGTAAGCCAGCATCATGATGCCACCAAAGCTCCCGGCATTGTGAATGGAATCTCCGGCGCTGACTGGGCGACATCTTTCCATCGCTGCTGGAATGGAACGAAACGATAGCTCGCAAGAAGGCCGGTCAGTTTCAGTTCGAAGGAAGCCAGTCCCCAGTACTGCCGTAACCGTGACTTCCAGGGGCCATTCAGCCGCGGCTGTTCGGGATCGATCTCCCACGGGTGCAGATACACAACCGGCAGTTGGCTACGCTGGGCGAGTTGGTCGATCGCCATCCGCGAATAACTGAGCGGGAAGATGCGTAGATAGCCACCGCCGGCAGCTGGGAACGTCATCTTGCCAACCGAGAAGGTAGCAGGCGGTATCTCGACCAGGTCGCGGTGGCCTGTCTTCCACACGTAGGGCGCGGTCATGGCACCGGGGATTCCATACAGATCGTGGCGCACCGGATACACGCTCGAATCGTATTCGAAGCCTTCCTCGGCAAGCACGTTGATCGCCCATAAGCTCTTGCGGGTAATCGACCAGGTGGGGGCGCGATAGCCGCGGACCCTGACGCCGGCTGCATCTTCAATTGCCTTCACTGCGTCGCGAGTGTCCCGCCGAAACACTTCGGGCGTCAACGAATAGATGGTACGGTGCCAGTAACTATGACAGGCCACTTCGTGGCCTCGGGAAGAGATTTCCCGTACGATCTGCGGGGCGCGGTCAGCGACCCACCCCAGAACAAAAAACGTCGCTTTCGCATCGTAGACGTCAAACAGATCCAGCAGCCGCTTTGTATTGTCGACGACTCGCAGTGAGTAGCTCTCCCATGCTTCACGCGGGGCCACCGTTGAGAAGGCTTCGGTTTGGAAGTAATCTTCCACATCGACGCTGAGCAGAGGCCGAGTCGCGGCCATCCGCGGCTTTGTAGCTTGCTCATTGATTGCAATCGACACCAATTCGACGGCCGGATACTCCGCCGGCGCCGCACCCTCGCTGGGATTGGGGTCAGCCTCGCGATCCGGGTGGACGAGTCTGGTTAGCCCTTGCACCAGCAGAGAGAGCAGCAATAGCCCGATCCCCAGCATGAGCAGCAGCAGAGAATCATCGCGTGTACCGCCCAGTTCGGCGCGCGGCGGACCGATTTGCAGCAAGATCAGAGACAACGTTGCGCCTGATAGGGAAATCATTATGGTTTACCTCAGTTCCATCCGATGTGGTTCCGCCTGCGCAAATGCATGCTCGCGAATCGTCTCTGCGCGGAGTTGCGCCTGTTTTTGGAGGTCATTGAGCACTATCTTGCAGGCGTTCCGCGCGATGCCAACCATGGCGTTGTTGTTCAACGTGTCGTTAACGATCTGGGTGGTATTGGCGACAAAAAGGTGCGGGATATTCGTCACGACAGTCGGCGCTTGCGCGGAGTAGTTGAGGGTCGGGACCGGTTGAACGTATCGTTCCCGAAAAATGTGAGTATTAAGAATCTCGTCGGATCGCAAGCGAGGATGAATCCTGAAGAGCATCGGTGCGAATTGTTCCCATACTTCCTTGTCGGTCAAATCAAACAGCCGATCCGACGGCGATGTGTACTTGGGCAGATACACAAGAGCGTGACCATTGGTTTCGCGGGCACGATCGATAAGGTTGGTCATCTCGACGATTCCGGTGAAAGGCGCCTGTTGCGTCACGTTGGTCAAGTAATAAGGACTGAGTTGCCGGCTCAGAACGAGGACCACGCAAACCATCCCCAGATATTGCGGCATGGTTAGCCTCGTGCGATATTCCTCACTCAAGGCTGGAACAGTGGCCAGGATTGCGGGCGCGGGCACTGTCATGATGCAGGCATCGAACTCACGGAATGCGCGATGCGCTGTGAGTCCTATGCCGTCGTCGGTTGGCGCGACACACTGCAGGGCGATGGAGGTCTCGATCCTTCCGCCCCTCGCACGGATCTCGTCGACCAGACGATCCATCACAACACGGTAGCCGCCTTCTACATAACCGAGCTGCTCCTCTTTCTTCACGCCGTCAGACCTAGTGGAGTACAGTCTTCGGATCGTCGCCCAGAGAAACGCTGCGGATGCCTGCGAACGCATGTCGCCCAACTTGCAGCGCAGGAGCGGCTCCCAAAGCTCGCGATAGACCGTTGTACCGAATATGCTGACGATCCAATCCCTGAGAGGCACTGCCTCCAGGCCTGCGCCATTGCATATGCGTGCTGCATAGAGGATGCCCAGGCCAAATCGAATCTTCGCCCAGAGGGGCAGACAGGGGAAGCGCAACAGATCAGTGGGCCGAGTCATCGTATGCAGAGCGTCTCTGCAGTAAAAGCCCACTTCTGTCTTGCGCCAGCGCAGTTTCTCCTGTAACCCGAGGTCGTCAAGCAGCCCCAGCAACGACGCGTCGGATGTGAGAATGCAGTGATAGAAGCGGTCCCAATGGAAGTCGCCGAAATCGTGGCTTGTGGCCAAGCCGCCTACACCTGGCCTGGCCTCGACGATGGTCACCTGCACGCCAGCCTTAAGCAGCGTATAAGCCGCGGTCAGGCCGGTAATGCCCGCTCCAACAATTGCCACACGCGCATTCACCGGTCAACTCCCACCATCACCACGCCCGCGGTGATTATCAAGATTGCGACCCAGCGCAGCCTCGAGACCCGTTCGCGTAACAACCACTTTGCCAGCACGGTTACGAAAACATATCCCGCGCCTAAAAGCGGATATGCGTAGGAGATGTCGGACGTGCGCAGCGCAGCAAGCCACAATGCTGTAGCCACTGCAAAACACAACCCCCAGAGCGCGGTCCATCGCCACGCGCCCGACGGCCGGCTGGCCCGCACGGATGCGCCATAACGCAGTGAAATCTGCGCGACAGCCCCGAGCCCGACGCTCCCCAGCAAAGGAAGCAGCGCAGTCATACCGCACCTCTCTCGCCACCCGCCGCTATGAGTGCCACGCCGACACTGGTCACGGCGATGCCTGCCCAGCGCCATGGGTGGACCATTTCGCTGAACAGCACATGTCCGCCAATGGCCACAAGCGCATAGCTCCCAGCGCTGAGCGGGTAGAGATAGCTAATTGGCGCCCGAGATACGGCCTTGATCCAGAAACAGGTCCCAATTGCATAAATGCAAAGCCCGAAGAAAATACCTGCGGCACATTTGAGCTGTGGACCGCCTGCGAGATTCATGCCGAGGCCATGAGATGTCAGAAGCAGCAAAGACCCCTT
>WNGK01004086.1_pt1 | contig 15705 bp, 17 predicted proteins | sample 5400601 | NCBI WGS metagenome assembly WNGK01 (sample SAMN13153376, study PRJNA577476) | soil metagenome | isolation source: 60 cm soil or saprolite under Garry oak tree replicate 1 | place: USA:California | collected 2016-06-15
GGGGTCCGCTTAACCAAGCAGGCCATGGCCGAAGTGGAAACCCATGTTCAGCGCTTGATCGGCCTTGAACGATGGTTCGTGGATATTTCTTGCGCTACGCCTGCTTCACCGGATACGTAATTCTTTTTGTTTCCCTAAGTGAAGCATCTGATCCAGAACGGTAACGGCTACTTTTTGGACTTCCCCTGATGATGTGAAAAGTTTCCCGCACTACGCCATACATCTCCATTGTCATTCACAATACAGCCAGCATTTTTCAGTCGATTGATCAAGTCTCTCCGTTCGTTCTCCTTTCCCGTAAAGTTTGGTATATATCTACCATCAATATCGCTGAAGAGTTGCACATGACCGACCTGTACCAGGATAGTCCGTTCTGGAGAGCGGCCAAAGGCATAACCCGCCTCAAAAATTTGATCCTGCCTTGGCTGAATCCAGAAAGTCTTTTCATGGGCTTCTGTATTATGCTTGCGCAGCTTACTGCGAAGACGAGCACGATCGTCCCCTGTAAAAAGTACGATGACAGCCTGTGCATGTTTGAAAGCGGCATCGATTATCCGATCAGCAAAAGGAGAGGCTTCTCCCGTCCAATTGACCGCGGCTTCCTTTGTGATAGATTGCAAATCTAGGGCTTCCAGAAAAGCGTACATAGCATCCCTCACCGCCAGATTGTGCCCATACACAACATACACTCTGCGCAAGATAGCCTGGTTAGTAGCAGGCTTTTCTGCCTCCATCTCTGCCTCCAGCGTAGTATGTTATGACAAACCTGAGTAACGCACTGCCGGTGATTATCACTCTCAATAGAAAGAGACGTAAAGATTATGCCTTTATAAAAAAATAACGGACGACTCCGTTTTCGATAGTTTGCTGCTCCATCATTCAATGTACAAGCATACTTTCATCACTTTATTATATATAGGAATATGAGGTAAGAGGTAGTTACCGATAATATGCCATATATTGTATTTTCTCTAAGAGATAGCCAGTGATATCGTTATAGGCCTGGTGAGAGTCATTCCAGGTACTGAGAGCTCTGCCATTTGTGGGCAGGAATTCTAGCTTTCCAAAAGGAGTTCCTTCTATGAGAAGAGGATGCAGCGGGTGTAGAATGATAGGAATAACGCAGCAGAGCTTATCCGTTCTATGCCGTTCGACAGCTAAATACATCTGATCGCAATAACAGAAGTCTGAATTTAGGAAAGCACTACTTACAAGCAAGAGGATAAGATTGGCTGTAGCAAGATGATTGTTACTACTTTGCCATGCCGTACTGTAGATAATTTCGCTCTCATGACAGGAAATAGGCCATCCCTGCCTTTGCAATATATTTAATTGCGCCTTTATTTTTTTGAAAAAGCGTTCATCATCATGCGCGTATGCAGTGTAAACTTCAAGAGGTGGAGACTGGTTTGTGCGTATCAGTGAAGGCCTCTCCTGTGCGCGTTGCCCGTGAGTGTGGCTACCTGCGCCCGCGGCTGGAAGGAGATGAGTTTCGGCTTCGGGTAGTACTGCGATGCTGTTTGCTGCACTCAGCAACTCTTTTTCGATAGGCATATCGTTAAGAGTACTGACTTTATTCTTCGTGTAAGAGCAGCACAGCATTTCTATCTCAACAGTTCAAAAGAGTGGAACATTGAAGACGTCATTTGCATGAAATGCATAAGAATTTGATTATGGTGCAAGCAGGATTACTCCTGGCTAGAACTTGCTAAACATGCCCGTGAACTATGCTCAGCCGCCTGGTTGGATGAAACTATTGTATCGCAAACACTGGAAGATTACTATTAAACAAATGTTCAACAAAAAGAAGAGGTAGGGTTTGATAAGCTCTATCTTGTAGAAGAAGTATAAGTGTAGCATTTAGCTGTTTTTATTGGATAATTTTAGCGCCTGTTAAGGAGGGAAGCTTCGTTGTAGAGCGCTGTTGCTTCTGTAAGCTTTCCCTGCATGCGCTTGATATCGCCCAGCACTCGCAGAGCAGCAGCAATATTGGGGATGTCGTTCTGTTCTCGAAAGAAGCGCAAACTCTCTTCTATGTAAGTAATTGCACGCGTCAGATCACCCTTTGCCAGGGCAATCTCTCCCAGGTCCAACTGTTTCATCGCAATGGTGGGCCTATCGCCTAACTCGCGGGCCAGCATGATGCGCTCTTCAAAACATTGCGCTGCCCGTTCATACTCACCTGAAGCCAGGGCGACATCTCCCAGACTGTTCAGGACGAGAGCTATCAGCGGCTTCGTGCCTAGCTCTTGAGCCAGCGCGAAGCTCTCCTGGGCTAATGCTGCCGCTTGAGAGGTATGATTCTGAGCAAGCTCTATTGATACGAGGGTAGTGAGGAAGCGTGCAAGGCTTTCTTTATCACCCAGTTCGCGTGAGAGCTTCACGCTTTCTTGCAGCAATTGGTGGGCTTCAGAGGTTTGGTTCTGGAAGTGTGCCAGGCGCCCCAGGCTTTCTAATGCGTTAGCGAGAGCCCATCTGTCTCCTGACACTCGTGCTGCGGCAACACTTTCGTGGAGCAATGTGCTGGCGGTAGTGATGTCATTTTGCCGGTATAAGACCCAACCTAAGCCTACCAGTGCCCCTGCAAGATTTTGCTTGTCGTCCTCAACTCGTGAGAGCGCCACGCTCTCTTCCAAGAGACTGCGAGCCAGCATAAGGTCCCTGAGACGATAGGCCAGGTGTCCGGCCCGGCGTAATACTCTGGCTCGGATCGCTCTTGCTTCAAGAGACCACGGTAATGCCAGGACTGTTTTTAACCAGTACTGCTCTTCTCCCCAATAACCGCGTAAACCGCAAAACTTCCCAAAGGCTTCGCAGAAGCGCAGGGCTCGCTCTGTTTCCTTCCGCTGGATAAGCCATGTTAAGGCTGCGCGCAGGTTTTCTTTCTCCTGCTCCAGGCGGGCCAACCACTGTACCTGTTGCGGGCCATTAAAATGCGGTCTTGCCTGCTCTACAACGGCGAGATAATAGCCCGCGTGGGCATGCCGGCTTTCTTCCAGTTCCCCATGCGTTTGTAGGTAATGCAGCCCATACTCGCGTACAGTTTCTAACATAACGAAACGTGGCATTTCACCATCCTGCTCGACCTGTTGCAGCAAACTTTTATCCAAAAGTGATGCAATGGTGTTTAACATATCTGACGTTTGCTCATTCCTCAGAATGGCTTCCGCGGCATCCAGAGTACAGCCGCCGGGAAAGATCGAGAGGTGCCGGAAGAACCACTGCTCCTGTTCATCTAACAGATCGTAGCTCCACTTTATAGTGTTATAGAGTGTCTGCTGGCGTGCAGGCATGTTGCGTAGATCACTTTTGAGTAGCTGGAAGTCCTGGGCGAGTTGTGCCAGCAATGCCTGTGGTGGGAGCAGTTTGATACGAGCAGCAGCCAGCTCAATAGCGAGTGGAAGTCCATCCAGGCGCATGCAAATCTTCGCAACTGCCTGTGCATTGCTTTGCGTCAACTGGAAAGTGGGCAGGATGGTCTGTGCACGCTGGACGAAGAGTGCGACAGCAGGGTACTGTATGAGACTCTCTGGTGCAGTCAGTTGAGCCGGGTCGGGAGTTACCAGTGGGGCTATAGGGTACTCGTGTTCGGCTTGAAGATGTAGCACTGTGCGGCTGGTCACGAGCACTTTTAGTCCTGGACACGCGGTGAGCAGTTCTTCCACGAGAGGAGCCGCCGTTACCACCTGTTCAAAATTATCGAGCACGAGTAAGAAAGATGTATCACGCAGTACGCTTTTTATCTGCTCAATAATAGATTGCGATCCGCTCTCTTGCATACCAAAGGTCTGGGCAATGGTGGGAAGCACAAGCATAGGGTCACCGATTGAGGCAAGGGAAACAAAGCATACGCCGCCAATAAAGTGCTCGCGCATTGTGTTAGCAATCTGTATACTCAGACGCGTCTTACCTACGCCGCCAGGGCCAAGCAGGGTCAGCAGATGCACGCTGGTCCGCTTAAGCAGGTTGGATACTTTGACGATATCCTGTTCGCGCCCAATAAATGAAGAGAAAGGATGTGGGATCTTCCAGATATACTCGGGTGTTTGTCTGCTTTCAGAGGGTTCGGGAGGAGCTTCAGGTTGCTGGGTGTGCTCGTCGAATCTTGCCTTAACGAGGCCGAGTTCCTCCGCGCTTTTTCCAAAAAGGTGTGTCAGTTTTTGACGATAGTGCGGCTGAGGAAAGGACTCGCCGCGTTCCCAACGGCCTACAGTGTGAGAATCAGGAAGGCCAATAAGATCGGCAACATCCTTATGTGACAGTCCACGTTGTTCCCGTGCTTCTCTCAAGCGGAAGTTGGGGACCCGCTTTTTCCTGTTTGATAGGCGCTTATCCATGAATTATCTTTTCATAGCGTTGTAAGGTAACCGGCTCTGTCTAGATACAGGAGGATAAGATATACATCATTTTATCATATTTTATATTTGCTCTTTAGATTAAATTGACCAGCTGGTATTTCTCTACAGGAGAGGCCCAAATAGCAGCGTTGCGCTTACAAATTTTTGCCTCCTATTTGCCTCTTTGATGCCGTCGCTTAGAACACGTTTCCCGGTTATGCTTTATGCGTACTCAAAATCCTTAACTTTCTCGATGTTTATGATGAAACGAAGAAGGAGAACGAACATGCTATACGAAGCAGTAGTAGCTTCTCGGAGCGACACCTGTGAGGCGATCTTAAGACGTCTTGATGGTTATATCATTTCCCAGGTTCATCGTCTTGGACGCTGCTATTCTCGGGATATCCATCTGGCAATGCTGGATTTGGAATTAGATGAAATCATTCAGCGGGTTCGTATCAAGCTCTGGCAGGCACTCGAAAAGAGGGATATCCGCTACCCTTACGCCTATATCAAGCTCATTATTCAGAGTGAGTTTATTGATATGAAACGGCGACAGAAACCCTATTTATCGGTGTCGATAGATGAGGGACTGACCCATGCTGAAGTTGAGATAGCTACACGGCATATGGCCGATCCAGCAGAGACGGTGGCGCAACAGATGGATGCCTCGACCTGTCTAAAAGAAATGATCCAGGCAGTATTGGCCCTGCCGCCCCGGCAACAAAATGCTATGATCTGCTCATTAAAGGAGCGCGTCGACGACCTCAGGCAACTGATAGAGGCTTTTAAGGTATATAAGATGGATATTCAAGCTATTCAATGGCCTGCAGGAAAAGCGGAGAAGCAGCTACTGTACGCCTCGCTTGTACCTGCTAAAAAGACTCTTCGCAAGAGTCTAGGTAGAACCCCTTTCCGTAAATCTTGAGACCGTCCTACTATCACTGTTTCTCTGGGCTTTCGCCGGCCATGGAGTATTCCTTCTGAACTGACCAGCAGCGTCAACCATCCACTGGCGAGGTAGCCTACGGAGCAGTCACCGACTGCGTGCCGACAGGCTCTTCGGGCTGGACGCGTTGGCACCAGTGGGCCACCGCCTCGACCAGCTGGCGGATCTCCTCACGCGTGCCCTCGTCATGCAAGTCCACGTTCTCGTTGAATAGTCTGGAGGCCCGAGGCACCAGCACCTGAGGATCGGGTACCACGATAGCACCAATGCGACCGAGCACCCCACGCAAGGCGGCCTGTGCATTTGCTGAGCCTGATTGGCCCAGGACCGCACCCATCAATGCCACCGGTTTGTTACGCAGAACACTGCGACCTGTTGGTCGCGAGGCCCAGTCGATGGCGTTGGCGAGCACCCCCGGTACCACACCGTTGTACTCAGGGGTGGCGATCAGGACGGCGTTTGATGTGGCGATGGCATCCTTGAACCGGCGGACTGGCTCAGGGTCCCCGGTGGCCTCGACGTCCTCGTTGAAGAAAGGCAACTGGCCGATGTCGAAGAACTGCACCTCGACCCACTCGGGCGCAACCTCCTTTGCGGCGCGCAGCAGCCCTTGATTGAAGGAACCCTGCCGCAGGCTGCCCGCTATAGCGAGGATTCTAAACGGTTTTCTTTCCACTGTTCGTCTCCTGTGCTTTACTGATGAAACTTCAGCTTGTCGACAATTTTATCAACCACTTTTCTCTCTGCTCTGAAGGCGAGACCCACCAGATTCAGATTCTCTCGTTCGACACTGCGTACGGCATCACGATTGGCAGCATCATGGGTGGTCGAAAACATCTCTTCCGTATAGAGAGCAGCTTGTACTCCTCGTGCAAGCGCGCGATCAAGCACCCTTGCTAAGGCGGCACTATCAGCTCCATAAATCAACATGGGTTGACCAATGAGCCGCAGATACCTATTCCCGGATGCGTCTTCGTATGGTTCTCCAATACTTTCAGGGTAGGATGTAGCAATCCCGCTTGCTAAGAAGGCTGCCACATTCATTTTTTGCCATAAGACCAGATCGTCTCGAATGACCAACGCGATTTTTGTATCAAAGAGCATAAAAAGAGTCCTCGTTTTACCATTTTCTGCGAGAACGTCCAAGAGTCCACTGCTCTCATGACGTTCCCTACTGCTGCTCGGCTTCTCTCTCAAACCGCGAGTTCGCGTCAGTTGTGCGCGGAGCCTGCTTCCATCCAGCGAGGATCATGAGCAGGTTCCGCAGCAGCTTTCTCTCTTCAGCAGGGAATGCGCCGAGAAAATCCTGATTCATCTGGTCCATCTCACGATCAAGCGGCGCTTGAAGGTCGCGTCCGCGAGCAGTGAGTGCCACCCGATTCACGCGGCGGTCGGTCGCATGCGCCTTGCGCTCGATCAGTCCCGCATGCTCCAGGCGATCAAGCAACCCGGTCATTGTCGCGCTATCGAGCAGCAGGCGCTCACTCAGTTCGGCACCACTTTGATGATCCTGTTCCCAGAGGACCTTGAGCAGCGCGTACTGCACGGGGGTGACACCATACGGGGCCAGACGCTGCTTGGCCGACTGCGTGACCCGCTGATACGCCTTGCCGAGATAAAAGCTTAAACAATCCTCAATCTGATCCATGAGCAACTCCTACTGAGAGAGAAACGACGCTCTCGTGCCATTCTCCATGCAGACAAGTATAGCATGCACAGAATACTTTTACAATAGCTACTTGTATACGAGATACTTTACACAAAGATACTTCTCCTTTATGGAACAGAAGTCATCTTTGGAGTAGTCGGTCACCAGCTTAATGAATGGAGTCTCAGCAAGCGAAAAAAGTCATATCGGCCAACGTCATTGACCAGTGACGTAAACCATCCGCTGGCAAGGTATCGTACGGGGCGAATAATTTCATAGGTAATCTGGGCTGTATCTTTGAGCAGAGGACGAATGTCTTCCCAGTTATGGCTCAGTTCACGTCGTTCATACTTGGTCATGCTCTCCATTCTTTTCCATTGAATCATAATTTCTTTCCAACAGTGGCAAGCCACCTGCGCCAGGCGAGCGTTTGCTGCGTCTGGACATGGAATCCAGCTTGGATGAAGAGCGTTTGTAGTTGAGCGGGGCTATGAAAGCGCTTCAGACGAAAAACTCGCACCAACCATTCTGGGAAGGAGGCATCCACAAGAATAAAGTATCCTCCAGGACGGAGCACGCGTGCTATCTCACGTATGCCTGCTGCCTGGTCCTGCCAGTGGTGGAAAGAGACAGTGCTCAGCGCCACATCAACCGAGGCGTCCTGGAGCGGCAATGCTTCCGCCATGCCTGTAGAGAAGGTGGCGTTGGGAGTCAAGCGTTTTGCTATCTCTATCATGCCATTTGCCGGGTCTACACCGATCAATTGCGCCTGCGGCCAATAGATATGGGCTCGACGCAACAGTTTTCCTGTTCCACAGCCGACATCAAGGACGCTCACTGGCTCATGGATGATCCCTGCTGCCAAGGCAAGCGTTGCTTGATGTGCCCGATCAAAAAAGGCTCGTTGCAACCAGGAATGTTCATAGGTGCTTGCCCAATGATCGAAGCGCTCGATGTCTTTTTTGCGATGTTTTGTGGTCATACGTGTACCTCCTTTCCCACATATCTACGTTTTGCACCATCCTCCTGTTGGCGATTTTCTCATCGATGTAGACAGACTTCCCCTAACTTCTTGTAAAATGTGTGAGCAGCAAAGAATCCTCGCTATGAGGGCACGGTGAGCAATGACGGCAAGACCATCACCGCCCACTGGGAGAAATCTTCTGAGTGCTCGTTCGAGCGATCCAGTAGGATGAAGCCAAAGATCCAGGCCATCACCTCCAAAAATCACCCGCTGGGTGATGTGCGCTCACCCGCTTTGCAAGTATACTGTTCCAGCAGACAGAGGAGTGAGAAGTGCCTTTACGGCTTCGTCTTTTTCTTGTGCGGACGGCGCGATCTCGCCATTGACAGTTGAACATCGTATGTTGTGAGAGAAACAGTGTTGAAGCGAGGTGAATGAGATGCAAACGACGGACAAGCAACAGAAGGGCTACAAAGGGCTGCCGATGGAGGGGATTGTGGCACGCTGGTACACGAGGATTCGCCGATCCGGGAGCCAGATCGAGGAGTGGAGGAAGCAGGCCACCCAACTCACCGGCGGTCTGCCGGATGGTGCAGACGTGCTCGAGGTGGCACCCGGCCCTGGCTACTTCGCCATCGAGATGGCGCGACTCGACCGGCTCCACGTGACCGGGCTGGACATCAGCCACACGTTCGTGGGGATCGCCAGAGAGAACGCCCGGCAAGCTGGAGTGAGCGTGGACTTCCAGCAGGGCGACGTATCCAGCATGCCCTTCGCTGAAGGGTCCTTTGACCTGATCGTCTGTCAGGCTGCCTTCAAGAACTTCAGTCGGCCGGGCAAGGCGATCGACGAGATGTACCGAGTTCTGCGTGACGGGGGGACGGCGGTGATCCAGGACATGTGGAAAGATGCTTCCGACGCAACGATTCGCGAAGAGGTGAACCCGATGCGGCTCAGCCCCGTGAACGCCTTCCTGACGAGGCGGGCCCTGGGGATGCTCCGACGGCGCGCCTACACGAAGGAGCAGTTCGAGCGCCTCGCCACCACGAGCGCCTTCGGCAGATGCGAAATCGAGACGAGTGGGATCAGCATAGAGGTACGACTGAAGAAGCAGTCATCACAGTTAGGGTGAATACCTTTATTTCGTAGACTCCAATAATGATGGCAGAAGGGTTGACTACCCGATGAGTTGTGAGATACTACAGATATGCCGTATGTAAGAGTCAATGACATCCAGGTGTATTACGAACTACAGGGTGACGGTGAGCCGCTGGTGGTGATCCTTGGGCTTGGAACTGATGTATCCGAGTGGGATGGAATCATTCGCTGGCTCGCAGAAAAATATAAGGTCCTGACGTTTGATAACCGGGGCGCTGGCCGCACAGACAAACCCGACATACCTTATTCGATTGAAATGATGGCCGAGGATACCGCGGGACTTATGCAGGCGCTCGGCATGAAGCAGGCACATGTCCTCGGTATTTCCATGGGGGGACGCATCGCGCTGGAACTGGCACTCCGGCATGCGCCGAGCGTCAAAAAGCTCCTCCTTGTATCTACATCCGCGAGAATTATCAGGAATTGGAGGCGGCACTTCTACGGTATTTTATCCGGCGCGCCCATCTTCAGGAGTAAATATCCCCAACCACATTATGCATTTCAGCGGCAACTTCAGGCGTCATCTACCTTCAATTGCACCGACACATTGCATGAATTACACATTCCAACGCTTATCATGCATGGGAAAAAAGATAAGTCTGTCCCCTATGTATTAGCTGAAGAAATGCATGCTGGCATAGAGGGTTCGAAAATGCTCACGTTCGCGGGCGGCCATATATTTTTTCTCATGAGGGAACGCCAGCAGTTCCTTGACGCGATAGTAGAGTTCTTACAGTAAGACACAGGTCTATTAAGGAGGAAAGGGAAATCATCATGACAGAGAGTACGACCGTTTGACCGGATTCAGTCTTCAAGCCACTGCGTGATGAACTGCGGGCTGTGGTGGATATCCACTTGCACCAGACGCCCCGAACCCGAATTGATGAACTTGTGAGGCACGCCTGCTGGGACAATCACGATCTGCCCTGCTTGTGCTTCAAGGGTGGTCGAGCCAACCGTATAGGTCGCACAGCCTTGCTGAATGACAAAGACCTCTTCATAGGGGTGAGCATGCAGCTTTGGTCCTTCCCCTGGCGGCAGATCCACCAGGATCAAAGATATGGGGGTGTTTCCATGCCGATATCCCTCCAACTCATAGGTATCCCCAAAGCGGGAGAGTTCATCTCTATTCACTACGAGATACTTCATTTGTGCCTCCTCTGCATCCTGGTGGTCTTGCATTGCTGCTGTCTGGTAGTGAAGGGTAACACCCCCTTTCGCTCAGGGGTGTTTCTAGGTGTTCTCCTTTGTGATCATCAGAGTATGACGAGCATGGATGCCGCGTCCAAACTGTCTCCTCGTGCCAGGGCGGGTCCAGGTGTCCTTTGATGCCGATGCGATAGTTCACTCTTTGCATGCTCATGCAATGAGCTTCTCATTCTTCCGCCAGCAGCATACTATTCCAATGGACTTGTGAAAAGGGCCATTTTTCGCTATACTAAAGTGGCCATTAAGCATGGATCTCGATTCGTACAGCAGTTTTAAGGGGAAATGAGACATCTATGTCTAAACGAGTGACACCTCTCAAGAAGCCGGCGATCACCCTCGATCAGAACGCATCGGCACCCCTGTACAGGCAGCTTTATGAGCGGCTGCGCGACTTTATTCTGGCAGGACAACTGGAGGCTGGGACACGCCTTCCCTCGACGCGCGTGCTGGCCAGTTCACTGGGAGTATCACGCACCACCACCGCGCTCGCCTACGAGCAGTTGCTGCTGGAAGGCTATATCGAGAGCGGGGTGGGAGACGCCACACGGGTGGCACGTCTGCAACCAGAGCAGCAGTTTCAGGAGAGCAGGAACGCGCAAGATCTGGACGCAATGGATACCTCGGTGACGTCTCCAGCCGTGCTTGCGCGGCGCGGCCAATTGCTCATCAACATGCCGTATCCAGAAGAATTCTACGCCATTCAGGGAAGTCGCGGAACGAGCCTGTTCCTCGTTGGCCAGCCAGATATAACATCCTTTCCCTACGAGACCTGGGCTAGACTGGTGGCAAGACACGCTCGCCAGTCACTGCAAACCGTCTCGCTCTACCAGAACGTGCAAGGCTACGCCCCTTTGCGCCAGGCCATCGCTACGCACATCGGCATGACGCGCGGCGTCCACTGCTCGCCTGAACAGATCATTCTCACAACCGGAGCGCAAGGTGCCCTCGACCTGATCGCACGCGTGTTGCTTGATCCAGGAGATCCGGCCTGGATCGAAGATCCCGGGTATTCGGGAGCGCGGGGGGCGCTGCTGGCTGCCGGAGCGAAACTCGTGGCGGTGCCAGTTGATGAGCAGGGCATCGATGTCGGGGCCGGGCGACAGCTCTGTCCAGAGGCACGACTGGCAATCGTCACGCCCTCACATCAGTTCCCAACTGGAGTGACCATGAACCTGAGCCGACGGCTGGCGCTGCTGGAATGGAGCAGAGAGGCGCACGCCTGGATCGTCGAGGACGACTACGATAGTGAGTATCGCTTCAGCGGGCGGCCCCTGGAGGCCTTGCAAGGCCTGGATCGCGCCCGACGCGTGCTGTATATCGGGACCTTTAGCAAGGTGCTCTTTCCCTCCTTGCGCCTGGGCTACCTGGTCGCTCCTCCCGAGTTGCTCAAGGGCTTGCTCGCGACGCGCCGCCTCATCGATGTGCATCTGCCGCTGCTGGAACAAATGGCCCTGGCCGATTTTATGGCCGAAGGGTATTTTGCGCGGCACGTGCGGAGAATGCGCCTGCTCTACAGAGAACGCCGCAATGCTCTTGTAGAGGCACTGACACGGGAACTGGGCAATAGACTGGATATCACCGTGCCAGAAGCGGGTCTGCACCTGGTCGCCTGGCTCCCTTCAGGGATGAGCGCCCAGGCAGCCGCCCACCGGGCAGCAGCGTATGGCTTGCACGTGCTATCGATCTCACAATTCAGCCTGCGACCGCTCCAACGTGACGGTTTGCTGTTAGGTTTCGCAAGCACCTCCCCGCAAGAGCTGCGAGCGGGTGTACAAACGCTGGCGAGCGCGCTACAGGCACACTAATTACGGGTCATCAGAAAGGTGAGAGAGAGCCACACCCACTGTGGGAAAAAGCGATCTGAACTCCGAGCTCGACAGGGCCTCGGAGTTCATCATGATGAAGGGGCTTGACTGCCCTTTGCGTTCCTTCCAGTGTTTTTGCAACACAGCCCGGCGAACAGCCGCTCGAAAACAGCAAGAGAGAAGAAGTTTTTTCCGTCGCGTTCAGGTATACTGAAAGCAATGCACAGCATGGTTGCAGAAGACGAGCAATACCATACAGATGAGGCAGAATGGAGGAAACAGGTAATGAGCACCGGAGGATTGTCCAGGGCGCGGCTCAGCCGCATGCACGAGGTCATGGCCGGCTATGTCGAGCGCGGTGACGTGCCTGGTCTCGTCACGCTGATCAGCCGGCGGGGCGAGGTGCATGTCGATGTGATCGGGACGCAGGCGATCAGCGCTAGCCCCCCAATGCGGCGCGACACCATCTTCCGCATCTCCTCCATGACCAAGCCTATCATAGCTGCGGCAACCATGATCCTGGTGGAAGAATGTAAGGTGCGGCTGGACGAGCCAGTGGATCACTGGCTTCCCGAACTGGCAGAGCGCAAGGTGTTGAAGCGACTCGATGGGCCGCTCGACGATACCGTGCCCGCGAAGCGGCCGATCACGGTACGTGATCTGCTCACCTTCCGCATGGGCTTCGGGCAGATGATGACGCCGCCGGACGCCTATCCGATTCTCTCGGCCGCCAACGAGCAGCAGATTGGCATGGGGCTGCCGAGCCCGTCGACCATGCCTGCGCCCGATGAGTGGATGCGCCGCCTGGGACGGCTTCCGCTCATGCACCAACCAGGTGAGCAGTGGATGTACAACACGGGGTCCGACGTGCTGGGCGTGCTCATTACGCGCGCCTCAGGTCAGCCGCTTGAGACGTTCTTGCGCGAACGCATCTTCGAGCCGCTCGGCATGAAGGACACCAGTTTCAGCGTGCCGGAGGCATCGCTCGACCGGCTGGCAACCAGCTACTGGACCGATCCCTCTAGCGGGAAGCTTACCGTCTATGACGAGGCTATGGGCAGCCAATGGAGCCGTCCGCCGGCCTTCCCGTCAGGAGCTGGGGGACTGGTTTCGACCATCGACGACTATCTGGCCTTTGGCCAGATGATGCTCTCCCAGGGCAAACACGGCGGTGAGCGCATCTTATCGAGGCTTTCAGTCGAGCTTATGACGACCGACCAGCTGACGCCCGAGCAGAAAGCGCTGTCCAGCCTGGTCCCTGGCTTTTTTGACAGCCATGGCTGGGGGTTCGGCGTCTCCGTGATCACCAGGCGCGACGACATCGCGGCGGTACCCGGTCGGTACGGCTGGGACGGCGGCCTGGGCACCTCCTGGTATTCCGACCCCAGGGAGGACATGGTCATCATCCTGATGACTCAGTGCGCCTGGGCATCCCCCAGTCCACCGAACGTCTATTTCTGGACCCTGGCCTACCAGGCGATCGACGACTAACAAAGATCCAGGCACAGGATTGAAGGTGCTGTGGAATGCACCTGCGAGGCCGTCTCGTTATGAGTCTGCCGATTGGGGGAGCACGGGCTTGATATCGACGACCGGCGTTCCATCAATCGCTTCGATTGGTCCCACTTTTAGCCTCTCTCCGGCGATTTCGAGAACCGTCACCCGGTGTAAGCCCAGTGGATTTGGTCGGTTGGGAGATCGTGTGGCAAAGACTCCGGCCAGAGGCACGGTCTCGTCCCCGCGAGGATGCACTTTCAAGATGTCGCGCTGAGCTTTGTGCAACCAGGTAATCACGATGATTTCATCGCCCACCGCAAGAGCTTCAAGCCCCTCTGCAACTGACGCATTCACTTCGAGCCATGCGTCAGGCGCGCCTTCACGGCCTTGCCTGGGAGCTTCTCCAGGCTCTTTGAGAGGCGATTGAAGAGAGCCAATTGGATAAAGCACATAATCACTCTCTGGCATGACGCTCCCTTCGTGATTTTCCAGTGATCACTTTTCATTCGAGGCTCTGTGAGCACCGCCCGTGCAGTAATGATGGTAGCCACCGCGCCCTTTGGCGTCCCTTCTATTGCAGCGATGGGCGATGCCTCTGGTGCCATTACGGGGACTGAACAAGTCCGGTGATGTTCCCGTCTGCGTCTTTGACCGACGCAATCAGTTTCCCACCACCAACATCTTGGACCTCTTGCTGTGCTTGCGCGCCAGCACCGAGGAGGAGTTGCAGACTATGCTGAATGTCGGTCACCTGCCAGTAGCCCACCGGCCCCGTCATGCCTTTGTGATGGCCATGGGGATCTAACCCGATTTCCAGGTCTCCCACCCGAAAGCCCACATAATACGCTTCATCCACATACGGCTCTACCCCCAAAAGCGTGCGGTAGAGCGTCTTTGCTTGAGCGAGGTCGCTGACGGGATAGATGACCACGCTGAACCCTTGATCCATAAAAGAACTCCTTCTACTCACTGAATACGAACTGAACATACCGGTTTTGATCGAGACAGTGCCGCACACCCAGCGCTTCCACGGAGAACAGAACCGGTCTCCCTGTCACATCGGGTGGGTTTCGCTCGTCATTACTATGACGAAACGAAACGAGGAAATGTGACCGATGCTATGTCTAGCAAGAAAGGAGAGCCCATGGCGGAGTCAATGGGCAGGGCAAGCTGCCAGTATCAGTATGAGCCAGCCGTGCATAAAGAACAAGGTGGCTGCGCGAATACGCAGAAACTGCATGACTGTTCTCCTTGCTCAGGAGATGCGCCGCAGTAAGCGTTTCTGCAATCTCGTCCGGAGGGCATGCCAGGGGGCAATAGCCGCGAAAGCAGCAGTAAGTCGTACCTGGGCTGTGGCAACTTCGCCAACAATCGCTCGTGTTCTGCCTCGCGTAGCAAATCCAGACGATGGGCTTGAGCCAATCGCTCGTGTGTGTAGTAGTTCGGCATCGTGGTGGTTCTCCTTTCATCGCCTCACTCTTTTTCCTCCTGCTCAGTCTCTCTGCTGGCTTTCGCCGAAACTCGGCGAGCTTGCTCTATGAACGAGCTCGCCCGCGATGCCGCTCAGCTTCCCTGACCGGTGAGGAAAGCCCCTGCTTTAGGTAGAGAAGTGTGGCATAGACTGCTCCTTTGTTTGACTGCTGCGCGTTACACCTCAACGCGCTCACAGAAAGGATACTCACTGCACTCTACTTGCCACATCGGGGGAGTTGCCCATCTTAGGCTTTCAGTTCCCCTATGTTGGGATCAGCTCCAGGTGATGGGCGGCGGAGATGGCCTGTGCCCGCGAATGCGCCCCCAGTTTGGTCAACACTGCCGAGACATGGTGCTCGACCGTCTTGGGTGAGGTGAAGAGTCGGCCGGCGATCTCGGCGTTGGATAAGCCCTCTGCTATCAGCCGCAGAACTTCCAGTTGGCGGGTCTGACGACCCGCCTGATTTGTGCGGGTCGATGGGCGAGGACCGCGGGGAATCCCTCCAACGCCCTGCTGTCGTAACCGCCGCCGCACAAGGGCCATGACAGGCTGAGCACCGAGACGCTCAAAGAGCGCTAGCGCGTTTCGCATTCCCTCGGCATCCCCATCGGCGAGCGCGAGCGCCTGCTCATAGGGGCAACCAATCTGTGCCCACAGTGCAGCG